>TARA_B110000879_G_scaffold209520_2_pt1 | contig 47240 bp, 38 predicted proteins | sample TARA_B110000879 | Tara Oceans TARA_B110000879 (sample SAMEA4398094) | marine metagenome | biome: Polar Biome; feature: [SRF] surface water layer (ENVO:00010504); material: water (ENVO:00002006), including particulate matter (ENVO:01000060) such as... | depth 5 m
GCTTTCATGCTTAGACGAATTCGGCCTTGCTTATCAACTTCCAGCACTTTAACGGTAACCATCTCACCTTCAGAGAGTACATCAGTGACATTTTCCACTCGCTCATTTGATATCTGAGAGATATGAACTAAGCCATCTCGACCTGGCATGATGTTAACAAAAGCACCAAAGTCCATTATCTTAGCGACCTTACCTTCGTAAATAGTGCCCACTTCAACATCAGCAGTAATTTGTTCAATGCGTTTCTGCGCTTCTTCACCGGCAGAGCGATCAACAGAAGCAATCTTGATATTACCTTCGTCATCAATATCAATACTAGCGCCTGTCTCTTCAGTGATCGCACGAATGACAGCGCCACCCTTACCAATCACGTCACGAATTTTATCAGGGTGAATCTTAATAGCGATCAGACGAGGTGCATATTGAGACATCTCACTTGGACCGGTAATCACTTCATCCATTTTTTCTAGAATATGAAGTCGGCCATGTTGCGCTTGCTCAAGAGCCACTTGCATAATCTCTTCAGTAATTCCGTCAATCTTGATATCCATCTGCAGCGCTGTAATACCGTCTTTGGTACCTGCTACTTTAAAGTCCATATCACCCAAGTGATCTTCATCACCAAGAATGTCTGAAAGCACGGCAAACTTGTCATCTTCTTTAATGAGGCCCATTGCAATACCAGCAACTGGCGCCTTAATTGGCACACCTGCGTCCATTAACGCGAGACTAGTTCCACAAACAGAGGCCATTGAACTAGAACCATTAGACTCAGTAATCTCTGAAACAACACGAATCACATAAGGGAACTCATCACTGCTTGGCATAATCGCTTGAACGCCACGCTTAGCTAGCTTGCCATGACCAATTTCACGTCGGCCTGGTGAACCTGTTCGACCCGCTTCACCGACAGAATATGGAGGGAAGTTGTAATGCAACATAAAGGTTTCTTTGCGCTCACCATCAATAGCATCAATGATCTGTGCGTCGCGACCAGTTCCTAGAGTTGTTGCAACAATCGCTTGAGTCTCACCACGTGTGAATAAAGAAGATCCATGCACGCGAGGAAGAACGTTGGTACGAATAAAGATTGGTCGCACTGTCTTAGTATCACGACCGTCAATACGTGGCTCGCCCTGTAGGATCTTGCCACGAACTAAAGATTTTTCTAAACGACTAAATTCTGCTGATACGTCAGCTGCAGCTGGGCCATCTTCGGTTGCTAGTGTTTCAATCGTTTGTGCACGTACTGCAGATACCGCTTCTTGTCGCGCCAACTTTTCTGACGTTTGGTAAGCACTGGTTAATTCTGCAAGACTCGCATCGCTAACCTGAGTAGCTAATGCTTGATCACGTTCTTCTGCAACCCAATCCCAAGTAGGCTTAGCCACTTCGGCTGCTAACTCTGAAATTGCTGAGATCGCTGACTGCATGTTTTGATGCCCAAACATCACTGCACCCAACATAATTTCTTCAGATAGCACGTTGGCTTCTGACTCAACCATCAACACAGCCTTGTTAGTACCTGCGACGACAAGCTCAAGATCAGATGACTCTAGTTCTGTCTTACTTGGGTTAAGAATATATTCACCATCGGTGTAACCTACTTTCACAGCTCCTACTGGGCCTGCAAATGGAATGCCTGAGATAGCGAGTGCAGCTGAAGCACCAATCAATGCTGGAATATCTGCATCAACTTCTGGATTTAGTGAAACGACTGTAGCAATAATTTGCACTTCGTTTTTGAAGCCCTTTGGAAATAATGGGCGAATCGGACGATCGATCAGTCGACAGATCAATGTCTCTTTTTCTGATGGACGACCTTCGCGCTTAAAGAAACCACCTGGAATCTTACCAGCAGCGTATGTCTTTTCCTGATAATTAACGGTTAATGGGAAGAAGCTACGTGATGTGTCTGCCTTCTTAACACCAACAGCAGTAACCAATACAACGGTATCATCCATGTTGACTAAAACGGCACCATCGGCCTGACGGGCTACTTCACCGGTCTCTATGGTGACTTGACGAGAACCAAACTGGAACGATTTTTTTATACTATTCACTTAGCATTACCTATCAGTTGAATAAATTAATATTGTTTTTCTTCGCCCACACCACGCCCTCGCAGTGTGTTGCGCATACGGAAGTATCAAATAGAAATAAACAACGCACCGTGGGTTGCGTTGGCCGCATTATTAGCGACGTAGACCTAATGAGGAAATCAGCTTCTGATAACGTTGCTGATCTTTACGCTTCACGTAATCAAGCAATTTACGACGCTTGTTAACTAAGCGCAGTAGGCCGTGACGTGAATGGTGATCATGTTTGTGAGACGTAAAATGCTCACTGAGATATGAGATACGTGCAGACAGCAACGCTACCTGTACTTCGGGTGATCCTGTGTCGTCTTTTGCTTGCTGGTATTCACCAATAATGCCTGACTTATCTTCTGCTGTTAGCGCCATATTCAGTATTCTTTACAGTGTTTTATCGAGAGGTCGCGATTCTAACATGGGATTGCCAAGGCACAATACTTATATTTGCATCAAATGAGCGGAAAAGTTCTGAAATTTCACTGATCCGTCAGTATTTACGTGACCTAAGCCCCTGAAAATACCATTAGTATTATAAATGGCAACAAACGGGCTGTCATTTGTCGCCATTAGGCTTAATTCCTTACCAGCTGACAGTAACTGCAGTAATCCTTCCTTAACTATCAGTTTTGGGTACTCAGCAAAGGCCATCTCTAAGGGCTGCAATAAGCGCGCAATATCTGTCCCTGGGGTTTGTTGTAGCTGCTCCAGCTCATCAATGGTCATACTCTTCTCAAAGCCGCCAACCCGACTACGCTGGAGTATATGAATATGTGCACCACAACCCAAGGCTTCACCCATATCTTCAACCAAAGTACGTATATACGTGCCCTTAGAACAGTCAACCACCATATCAAAGGTGTTTTCCAGCGAATCTTGGACGATTGACTTGATTGCATAAATGCTTACTTTTCTTGCTTCACGCTCTATCTCAATACCTTCTCGTGCTAGCTTATAGAGCGGTTGCCCGTCATGTTTCAGTGCTGAAAACATCGGTGGAATCTGCTCTATTTCACCAACAAATTGGGCTGCAACTGACTTTAACTGGAGATGTTGCTCAGCAGTCACTTCAGATTCAGCTATAAGCTCACCCTCAGCATCTCCCGTTGTCGTCTTCTGCCCTAATTTAGCGCGCACATAATAGGTCTTGGTACTAGCTACAATATGCTCAGCTGCTTTTGTTGCACGTCCAAAACAGACCACGAGCACACCTGTTGCAAGTGGATCTAGAGTTCCTGTATGCCCCGCTTTTTTTGCATTAAAAAGATATTTTACGCGCTGTAATGCTTGATTGGATGACATACCCAGTGGTTTATTCAAGACGAATAAGCCATGTAGATCACGTCCACGTTTTTTGCGGTTAGCCAAGGATATGCTCGCTAGTCTTCAGTAGCCTGATCGGGCGCTGAATCTTCGGAATCTTCTAGAGATATTCGGTTTTCTGAAAGTAGGACATCTAAGCGAGATGAGCGGTCTAATGAGTCATCATAGACAAAACTTAAGTGTGGGACGATGCGTAAACGCAGCAAACGACCTAACTCTTTGCGTAAAAAAGGCGTGGCCTTTTCTAAGCCCTGTTGCAGCTCAGCCAAATCAGGATTACTAGTGTAAGGCGTGTAATAAACCTTAGCAGCAGACAAGTCTTTACTCACCACGACTTCAGAGATAGCAAACTCGCTTACTCTGGGATCTCGTACTGAATTTCTGACTAGTAGAGTTAGCTCGCGTCTTAGTTGCTCGCTAACTCGCAATGAGCGTGGATAATCTTTCGGCATCTTAGTCGATAGTACGAGCGATCTCGGTGCGTGTGTACACCTCAATATTGTCGCCTGGACGGACATCATTGTAGTTCTTCACCGCGATACCACATTCAGTACCGGAGCGAACCTCATTCACATCATCTTTATGACGACGCAATGACTCCAACTCACCTTCGTAAATAACAACATTATTACGTAATACGCGTATTGGACTACCACGCTTAATGAGACCTTCAAGAACCTGACAACCAGCAACGGCACCCAGTGCTGATGACTTGAAGACATCTTTAACTTCAGCAACTCCAATGATCTCTTCACGCAACTCTGGCGATAGTAGACCACTCATTGCACTCTTCACGTCATCAATCGCTTCGTAGATGACGCTGTAGTAACGCAAATCCACACCGGTGGCATCAAGTGCCTTACGTGCACTGCCATCGGCACGGACATTAAAGCCCATAACAATCGCACTAGATGCTGCTGCTAGATTAATATCTGATTCAGTGATACCACCAACGGCGGCACTCACAATAGTGACTTTAACCTCATCAGTAGAGAGGCTCAGCAATGATTCACGGAGTGCTTCTGCACTACCCTGCACATCGGCTTTAACTAAAATATTGACACTTTCCATCTCACTTTCTTTCATCTGTGTGAAGATGTTTTCGAGTTTAGCGGCTTGCTGTGCGGCCAGCTTAATTTCACGTGTCCTACTGCGACGACCCTCGGCAATTTCACGGGCTTTACGCTCGCTCTCTGCAACAATGGCATCTTCACCGGACTGCACCGTACCTGATAAGCCTAAAACGACTACAGGTAGTGATGGTCCAGCACTTTCAATTTGATTGCCCTGTTCATCAAAGATGGCACGAACACGACCATACTCTTCACCGGCCAATAATAAATCACCCCGTGATAAACGTCCTTCTTGAACCAAGACAGTACATACCGGACCACGTCCACGATCTAATGTTGATTCAATAATAGTACCGGTTGCAGGGCCTTCAGTAACTGCTTTTAGTTCCAGTACTTCAGCCTGCAGACTAATCGCATCTAGTAGCTGTTCAACACCTTCACCTGTCTTAGCGGATACATTGATAAAAATCGTATCGCCACCCCATTCTTCAGGGACCACTTGAAGCCCAGAAAGATCGGTACGGACACGATCAGGATCGACGCCTTCTTTATCAATCTTATTAACAGCAATCACCAACGGCACACCCGCTGCTTTTGCATGTTCAACCGCTTCCTTTGTCTGTGGCATGACACCATCATCAGCAGAGACTACTAAGACAACAATATCAGTGACCTGCGCACCACGTGCACGCATCGCTGTAAATGCGGCGTGTCCAGGTGTATCTAAGAAGGTAATAACGCCATTATCTGTTTCAACATGATAGGCGCCAACGTGTTGTGTGATACCACCGGCTTCACTATCGGCTACTTTCGCACGCCGAATATAATCCAGCAGCGACGTCTTACCATGATCGACATGACCCATCACTGTTACCACCGGAGGGCGAGTCACTCTAGCGGCATCATCATATTCAGGCTTAACGACATCAGACTCCATAGTATCGGTCTGCACAGGTGTCGCCACGTGTCCCATTTCTTCAACAACAAGTATCGCCGTGTCTTGATCGATAACTTGATTGATGGTGGCCATAGCCCCCATCTTCATCATCACTTTAATGACTTCCGCTGCCTTAATCGCCATCTTTTGTGACAGGTCTGCAACTGAAATACTCTCTGGCACTTCAACCTCGTGAATCACAGGCTCAGTTGGTCGCTCAAAGGCATGCTTACCTGATGACTCGACTGTGGCACGGCCACGACCTCGACCACCCGATGGCTTACGTCTTCCGCGCTTGTCGCTGGATACATGAAGCTCTGCTCGCTTAGCATCACGCTTACGTGCTGGTTTTTTATCCTTTGCTGCTGTCGCTGCCGGCTTCTTCGTTACCGCTGCTGCTGCTGGCGCAGGAGCTGCTGCTTTAGCCGCTGCAACTAAGGCTGCTGCCTTATCGGCTTCAGCTTGAGCCAGTTTATCCGCAGCAAGTTTTACAGCCGCTTCTTCTAATCGTATTTTCTCAGCAGCAGCATTTGCTTCATCATCACGCTTTTTCTGCTCAGCCTCTTCCGCGAGACGGATAGCTTCTAAAGCTTCCTCTTCTTCGCGTTTCTTTTGTTCTTGTTCTTCAACTAAGTCACTGCGCTTAACGTAGGTTTTCTTACGTCGCACCTCGACATTAACAGTACTACTAGTACTGGTACGCCCCGGCCCACCACTCACTTTTAATTGTGATGTGCTCTTTCGTCGCAAGGTAATCTTCTTATTATCACCTTCTGCATTACCGAGCTTAGCGCTTCGGGAGTCTCGCAAATGCTCTAGCAATTGAAGTTTTTCATTATCTGAGATCACTTCATCTGCAGCGGAAAACTTCAAGCCAGCCTCTTTAAGCTGCTCAAGTAATTTGTCTACCGGAGTACCGACGACTTTTGCGAGTTGTTCTACTGTAACTTCTGCCATGCGTTTATCTAAAAAGTGTTAGGTGTAGGTTCGTTATTCTTCTGCGAACCAGGGTGCACGGGCCTGCATAATGAATGCCCCTGCTTTTTCTTCATCTAGACCTTCAATGTCTGCAATGTCATCTACTGCCTGTTCGGCAAGATCTTCCATTGTCACAACACCTTTAGCCGCTAGCTCATAAGCCAAGTCTCGGCTCATTCCTTCCATTGCGAGCAAGTCTTCTGCAGGCTCTGCAATCTCTGCGTTATCGTCGGATATTGCCATCGTCAGCAAGGCATCACGCGCTCGCCCTCGAAGCTCATCAACCATTTGCTCATCAAACTCTTCAACTTCAAGCAATTCTTTCGGTGGGACGTAAGCAATCTCGTCAACCGTAGTAAAGCCTTCTTGAACTAAAATGACAGCGACTTCTTCATCGACATCCAGCTTCGCCATGAATAGCTCTTGGCTCTGGCGCATCTCACCTTCGTTCTTTTCTTCGGCCTGAACTTCAGTCATCACGTTCAGGTCCCACTTTGTTAACTCGCTGGCTAATTTAACGTTTTGACCACCACGTCCAATCGCCTGCGATAATTTATCTTCTTCTACTGCAATATCCATGCTGTTGGTTTCTTCATCAACAACAATAGACATCACCATCGCTGGTGACATTGAATTAATAACAAACTGCGCTGGATTCTCATCCCATAGGATGATGTCAATACGCTCTCCCGCCAGTTCATTTGAAACTGACTGCACACGTGAGCCACGCATACCGACACAGGCACCAACAGGGTCTAAGCGAGGATCGAGTGAACGCACAGCAATCTTTGCACGTAAACCAGGATCACGAGCAGCCCCCAGCACTTCAATTAGATTTTGACCGACTTCTGGCACTTCCAACTTAAACAGTTCAACCAAAAATTCAGGCGCAGTTCGAGTTAGGAAAAGTTGTGGACCTCTAGGTTCAGAACGGACTTCCTTAAGGTAGGCACGGATGCGATCACCTGGGCGAATGGATTCACGTGGGACTAAGTCTTCACGTGGGATAAACCCTTCAGCATTTGAGCCAAGATCAACAAATACACCACCATGCTCAGATCGCTTAACGATACCCATCATCAGCTCGCCAACTCGATCAATGTAAGCATCAACAATTTGTGCACGTTCAGCTTCACGTACCTTTTGTACGATAACTTGTTTCGCTGTATGTGCAGCGATACGACCAAAGGCAACTGAGTCAATAGCTTCTTCGATGTATTCACCGACTTCAATATCACCGTGATCACGCAGCGCGTAGCTGTGAAGAATTTTACGTTCGGTCGAATCAAACTCTGGATCTTCATCATCCACGACCAACCAACGACGGTAAGTCTCATACTCGCCAGATTCACGATCAATCGCAACGCGCACGTCAATATCTTCTGGATATCGTTTGCGTGTAGCAGTAGCTAGTGCTGCTTCAATCGCTTCGAAGATAATCTCTTTGTCGACACCTTTCTCATTCGAGACGGTATCAGCCACCATTAAGATTTCTTTGTTCATACTTGATCCTATTTCCAACTTACATCTTCCCGTCGTAGACCAGATTCGCTCGTTTAACGGCGTTCACGGGGAAGCTGAATTCTTCTCCGTCTACCGCGATGACTATTTCATCACCATCAACACGCACTAGCGTGCCTAAAAAATTCTTTCGCTCATTGACCGCCCAGGTCAATCTAACTTTCACTTCTTTACCGATATAAAGTTGATAGTGTTGCAACTTCATTAACGGTCTTTCAATCCCTGGCGATGACACCTCTAGGGTGTACGCAACAGTAATTGGATCTTCAACATCTAATACACCAGCCACTTGATGACTGACTGCAGAACAGTCATCGACTTGAATGCCATCATCATGGTCGATAAAAATCTTTAAGTGCGCATGCTTTGGCGAACTGCGGTAATCCACACCCCAAAGTCGGAAGCCTAAACCCTCAATTGCTGGCAGTAACAGTGACTCTAGTCCTTCTGGGTCAGCACTCAATCTTTTGGCTCCACAAATAAAAAATGGGCATAAAGCCCATTTAAACCGTTATGTCAGCGCTGCTATTTAGCATCGGCCAACAAAAAAGCCCCATTAGGGGCTTCACGTAAACTCTTGAGTGAATCCACCACTCACACACTAGTATATTTTAGCTAAGACCTCGCGGCAACTAATAATGCATGCAAATTACGTCATCTCAGCACTAAATTCCCGACTTCTTGCTAATCTTTAGCGAAAGCAGCTTAAATCTCTTATTTTGACAGGGGAAAGAGGTCTGCAAACAAACCTTAGCTGAGTGGGTATCACCACGAAGGAATACCCACAAGACAGTCACTCTTATCTCATGTCGAAACGATCCAGATTCATCACCTTAGTCCACGCTTTAACAAAATCAGTAATGAACATCTCCTGATTATTATCACAGGCATAAACTTCTGCGAGTGCGCGTAATTGAGAATTAGAGGCAAACAAAAGATCGACTCGACTTGCTATCCACTTCTTTTTACCACTAGCACGCTCAATACCAACAAACATCTCAGAAGTCTCCGTCAGTGGTCTCCATTCGACACTCATATCAGTCAGATTAACAAAGAAGTCATTACTCAAAATCCCGGGTCTATCTGTCAACACCCCTTCTTGTGAGCCATCATAGTTTGCACTCAACACCCTCATGCCACCCAGCAGAATTGTCATCTCAGGTGCGCTTAGGGTTAATAATTGCGCTCTGTCAATCAGTTGATCTTCAACAGACAACTGATACGCTTTGTTAACATAATTACGAAAGCCATCTGCAATCGGTTCTAAGACTTGAAATGATTCGGCATCAGTCTGTTCATCCGTTGCATCGGTACGCCCGGGGGTGAATGGACAAACAACGCCAACACCGATATCTGAGGCTGCTTTTTCAATAGCGGCACAGCCACCTAGGACAATCAGGTCGGCCAATGATACGGCCTTGCCGATGTCACGTTTATTAAACTCTTTTTGAATAGTGCTACAGACCGCTAAAACCTTAGCCAACTGCTGCGGCTGATTCACCTCCCATTCTTTCTGTGGGGATAAACGGATACGACTGCCATTCGCACCACCACGATGGTCTGAACCCCGATAGGTAGAGGCGGATGACCAAGCGGTATAAACCAATTCAGAAATCTCTAAACCAGAGCTCAATAAGATCGCTTTTAAATCTGAAATATCCGCCTTGTTGATCAGCTCATGCTCAACAGCAGGAACTGGGTCCTGCCAAATCAGATCTTCTGCAGGCACCTCAGCACCAATATAGCGTGACTTTGGCCCCATATCACGATGGGTTAGTTTGAACCAAGCTCGTTTAAATGCCTCTGCAAATTCTTCAGGGTTGGCATGGAAGTGTTCTGAAATTTTACGATATGCAGGATCTTCCCTCATCGCCATGTCTGCCGTCGTCATCATTAATCTAACCCGTTGTGACGTATCAGATGCATGAGGCGCCTTATCTTTATCTGCTAGTTCCTTTGCTGCCCATTGGTGGGCACCCGCTGGGCTTTTCACTAACTCCCAATCGTATCCTAGTAAAGCGTCGAAATAGCCGTTATCCCAGCGTGTCGGATGCGTCGTCCAAGAACCTTCTATACCACTACTAATAGTATCCCCGCCTTTGCCACTAGCATGCTCACTGATCCAACCTAAACCAACTTCTTCTATTTTTGCCGCTTCTGGTGCCGGCCCGACCAATGCTGGATCACCTGCACCATGGGACTTACCAAACGTATGTCCACCCGCTGTCAAAGCTACAGTCTCATAATCATTCATCGCCATGCGTGCAAAAGTTTCACGAATGTCTTTAGCTGACGCTAATGGATCTGGATGACTGTCAGGGCCTTCAGGATTAACATAAATCAATCCCATCTGTACGGCAGCCAAGGGCGTCTCTAAATCTTCATTCTTATCCTTTCTGACTGCGGCTAACCATTCAGTCTCTTTACCCCAGTAAATATCTTCTTCTGGCTGCCATATATCTTCACGACCACCACTGAAACCAAAGAGTTTTAGTCCCATCGACTCAATCGCAACATTACCTGCCAATATAATGAGATCAGCCCAAGACAATTGATTGCCATACTTTTGTTTTAGTGGCCAGATTAAACGCCGTGCTTTATCTAGATTAACGTTATCCGGCCAGCTATTAATCGGTGCAAAACGCTGATTACCCGTACCCGCACCACCGCGACCATCGCCGGTACGATAGGTCCCTGCCGCATGCCAAGCCATACGCACCATGAAGGGACCATAGTGCCCATAATCAGCGGGCCACCATTCTTGTGATGTCGTCAGGATTATTTCCAATTCTTTTTTTACAGTCATCAAGTCAAGCTTTTCGAAAGCGCTGACATAATCAAAATCTGCTGCCATTGGATTCGATTGCCGCCCCATTTGATGCAAAATATTTAGATTCAATTGCTCTGGCCACCAATCACGATTGCTGCTTCCAGAACCGCCTAAACGTGTGTTGGCGCCATGTATAAAAGGACATTTCCCTTCAGAATTACTCTCATTGTTATCCACTTTACTTCTCCTACTAGCTTAGTTGGGATGTTGCTTTGATATGTTCTTCCTCAGTACTGGCTATCAAAGAAACATTAAATTAAGAGGTACTAAAGAAACATTAGGTTAATATTGATAATTAGTAAATTTTAATAAAATCATTATTATGTTCTAAAATACTAAACATACTTCCTACACAGGGATCACCGATGATTACTCTTAGACAGATAACTTATGCACTAGCAGCAGAAAAGACACTGCATTTCAAAAATGCCGCTGAAGCCTGCAATATCAGCCAGTCTGCACTCAGCACGTCATTAAATGAGATGGAAAAACAATTAGGATTTAAAATATTTGAAAGAGACAATAAGAAAGTACTAGTCACCCCCATTGGACGAGAAGTACTGCAACGTTCACGCGATATTCTTTTACAAGTAAAGGAGTTAGAACTTCTTGCTGATAACACTAAGACCGCCTTAAGTTATCCGATAACGATTGGCATTATTCCAACAATCGCACCTTTTTTATTACCCAAGATATTCCCATTATTGAATCAACCTTATCCGCAGGCACAAATAACCGTTATTGAAGATCAATCAAGCGTCTTAATAGACAGAGTTAAGAAGGGAGACATCGATAGCGCCATTCTTGCGTTACCCTTCCCCTGTGATGGCTTGTTAGAGATGGAATTTTGGCAGGAAGACTTTTATTGGATTGCCTTAAAAGAGGAAGGCAACACAGAGAAAAAAGTTGCTTCAAAAGATGAGTTAAAGCAAAGCAAATTACTCTTACTGAATGACGGTCATTGCTTGAGAGATAATATTCTAGAAGTCTGCAAGCTATCAATAAAAGGGTCTGAGAATACATTCGGAGCGGCCAGCCTGAATACATTAATTCAGATGGTTTTGGGTAAGCTGGGTACTACTCTCATTCCTGAAATGGCGTTAGCGCCTTTAATTGCGCAAAACCCACTGCTCAGCGCACGACACATTGATGAGCCTAGCCCACACCGCCGCATCGCCTTTGTAACGAGACCTAACTATACAAGAATGGCTACTATCGAAGCATTAATGGAGCTATGTAAGACAGCCTTACAGGGGCCCAATAAATAGAGGATTAAGATAAGAAATACGCGCAACAAAATACACCTGGATAGGTCGGTTGCTTAGAAAATATGAGTTTTAATTATCGCGAATGCGAATTGTCAATTGGTAGCGGGGGTAGGATTTGAACCTACGACCTTCGGGTTATGAGCCCGACGAGCTGCCAGACTGCTCCACCCCGCACCGACAAGCAAAGGAGTGTACGCAGGTCAGCTTTAGATTACAAGGAAGATCCCCGCAATATGGCAGTGTTTTGCAATTAAACAGCGCGCCTTAAGAAGACCTTGAAAGACGGCTTGCCTTGACTCGTAATCAGATTTCAGGAGACCACAAAAATCATACTCTACAGCCCAAGGATGCGGCGCACTAAAGTGTCTAAGTTATAATCAAAAGCGAGGACTGCATTATCAAAAGAGATTTCAAAAATGCTGTGAGGTTTTTTTATAAAACCTTCCTCTCCAAATATATGAAAAAGGAAGGGTAAATCTGGTGCCGATGGCCGGAGTCGAACCGGCATAGCTTGCGCCACTGCCCCCTCAAGACAGCGTGTCTACCAATTCCACCACATCGGCTATTCTTTTGACCTGTTATCGTCGGGACTTATTTTGCTTGACCCGATGCAGGTGCTTCTTGTTGATTCATACGGTCGATCTCAGAGCGAACGATATCAATAATTTCGTCTTGTGATTTGCCTTCCATGTTAAGCACATTGACACCATCACCCACTTCAACACCCAGACCATCATCAGCAGGTGCTAGCATTTCAACAGCGGTTGGTGATTCAAGCACACTGCTGTCATCGGCACGATTACTCGCAACATAAGCCAGTAGGATGCTATTAATGAAAAACAGAGCGGCTAATATTGCAGTCGCACGGGTTAGGAATGAGCCGGCACCACTGGCACCAAATACGGTAGAGGATGAGCCAGCACCGAAGGCGGCGCCCATACCTGAACCCTTACCCTGTTGCATAAGCACCAGCGCAATCAAGGCAGCAGCGATAAAGACGTCAATAGTCACTAGAATGTTATAAATCATAAGGTTTATGCCTTTTAGGGTTCAGTATTTCAAACTGCCGCAATAATCTGATTAAACGAGTCGGCCTGTAATGAAGCGCCACCAATCAAACCACCATCAATATCAGTTTGAGAAAATAACTCTGCAGCATTATCCGGATTGACGCTGCCACCGTATAAAACACGAACAGTGTCTGCTAACTGCACGCGATTTTTAGTCAATTCAGCACGAATATAAGCGTGCATCGCCTGCGCTTGTTCTGGACTAGCTGTCTCACCAGTACCGATTGCCCAGATCGGCTCATAGGCGATAACGAGGTCACTCAAATCAACCCAACGACCGAGTGCTAAAAGAGCACCCAACTGACGCATGATTGTTGATTCAGCTTTGCCTTCGTTACGCTGCTGCAGCGATTCACCGATACAAACAATCGGGGTTAATCCAGAGCGCAGTGCTGTCACCATTTTAGTACCAATGGCGATATCACTATCGGCATGGTAACGGCGCTGTTCAGAATGCCCCAAAATGACATATCGACAGCCAACATCACGCAACATGTTGGCACTAACATCACCGGTGAAGGCACCCTCTTTTTCCAAACTCATAGTCTGGCCGCCGGTATGTAGATTGCTCGCCTGTATTTTTTGAGCAACAAGGTCTAGGTAAGGATAGGGTGGGCAGATAACAATATCACTGTCAGCAGAGGCACTGGCCTGCATATCTACTGCTGGAACCAAGCTATCCACCATGCTGCGACTAGCGTTTAATTTCCAGTTTGCCGCTATTATTGAACGTCGCATCTGATCCCTATCCAAAAACAATTAATAAGCCGGCAAGCTTACCTATCGCATATTTGAAAATCAAACCCTAAACGCCTTAGTTTAGAACGAGTTCTAGTCGATTTACGTTACTTTTGAGCAACAAATGCTCGCCACCTCTGCTGCCAGTTCCTCCGCCGTCCGCTGCACCAGGCTTAAATCACTCCCCTCAACCATGACTCGAATCAAGGGTTCAGTACCTGAGGCACGTAAAAGAATGCGACCCTGATCAGCTAATGCTCGCTCCGCAACTTTTAATACGGCTTGAATCTCACTCGACGCACTCAGCTCAAAGACGCTATCACTGGGTACGTTGATAAGAACCTGTGGGTATTTCTGCATTGCTGAAACGGCTTGCGCAAGCCCTTGTTGACGGTTAATCAAAATCTCCAGCACCTGTAAGGCGGCGATAATGGCATCACCAGTGGTGGTTTGGTCAAGGCAGATGATATGACCTGAAGCCTCAGCACCGAGAATACAACTGTGTTTCTGCATCAGCTCTAAAACATGACGATCACCGACCGCTGCACGATGAAGTGTTATGTCCTGCTCGCCGAGTGCCTGCTCAAGACCTAAATTACTCATCACTGTACCAACGACAGCCTCACAGGCATCACCTTTTTCTTTTGCTGCAGTTGCTAACAGGTATAAAAGTTGATCGCCATCAACTAATGCACCCTCAGCGTCAACCATAATTAAACGATCACCATCGCCGTCAATCGCAATACCTAGATCAGCAGACTCGGCTTGCACTGCTAGCTGTAGAGCAGCTGGACTGGTGGCGCCACAATCAGCATTAATATTAATACCATTGGGGCTGGAGGCGGTCTCAACGACCTCAGCACCCAGCTCACGAAAAACGTCTGGGGCAATGTGATACGTCGCACCATGAGCGCAATCAATCACTATCTTCAGACCATGCAAGCGAATATTAGGCGCGATACTCGCCTTACAAAATTCTAGATAGCGACCAGCAGCATCTTCAATCCGTTTCACTTTACCGAGCTGATGAGGAGCCACTGTCTGCATCGGCCCACTTAATAGTGATTCAATCTCAAGCTCAACCTGATCTGAAAGTTTGCTGCCATCAGCAGAAAAAATCTTTAGACCGTTATCATAATAAGGATTGTGCGAAGCACTTATAACAATGCCCGCTGACGCTCTTAAGGTGCGTGTCAGATAGGCAATCGCGGGGGTCGGCATAGGCCCTAATAGGCGGCAGTTAACACCGGCAGCAGTTAGCCCAGCTTCGACCAAGGATTCCAGCATGTAGCCAGAGATACGTGTGTCTTTACCGATTAAAATTAGATTGCTGGCATCGTTACATAGAACACGCCCAGTCGCCCATGCAAGCTTGAGCACGAACTCAGGTGTCATCACACCCTCACCAACACGCCCACGAATTCCATCTGTGCCGAAATATTGTTTAGCCATAGCGTTCGAGCATAAAACATCTCTACGACAGTTGTAAGCCTACAAGCTTGAGTCATCTCGAAAACTGATTGATGTTGAAAGGTCTACACTACGGAAAAGTTTAGGCAAAAAAAAACGGCCCACACTGTGAGCCGTTTATATACTTTAAAACACTGCCTAAAAAGTTGTTTAGTGAGTGCTTGCAGGGCCTCCAATCGGATCTGCTTTGCTATCGGTATCAACCGTAGCATTACCACCTTGCGATGGTTCATCGTCCTCCCAGTCAGCGGGTGGTTGTACCTTATTACCAGCCATCAAATCATCAATTTGACTGATATCAATAGTCTCATATTTGATTAAAGCTTCTGCCATTTTGTGAAGAATTTGTATGTTATCAACTAATAACTTCTCTGCACGTTGATAGTTTAGATCGATAATTTTACGTATCTCTCCATCTATTGAGCGAGAGGTTTCATCAGACACGACATTACCCTTAGTTGCTCGTCCTAAGAATGGTTCGCCTTCATCTTCACTATAGACCAATGGTCCCATTTTTTCGGAGAGACCCCATTTAGTCACCATGTTTTTAGCAATTTCTGTGGCACGTTCAATATCATTCGAAGCACCCGTAGTCACGGCATCACTACCAAAAATCAATTCCTCAGCTAAACGACCACCAAAGAGACTTGAAATCTGACATTCCAAACGTTGCTTGCTGTGGCTGTAACGATCTTCAGCCGGAAGAAACATAGTCACACCCAAGGCACGTCCACGAGGAATAATGGTGACCTTGTAGACTGGATCATGCTCAGGCACGAGACGACCAACAATGGCATGACCTGCCTCATGGTAAGCGGTTAATTTCTTCTCACTTTCGCTCATCACCATAGACTTACGTTCAGCACCCATGATGATCTTATCTTTAGCACGCTCAAGATCATCCATATCTACGGTTCGTTTACTGGCACGAGCGGCAAATAAGGCGGCTTCATTAACAAGGTTTGCTAAATCAGCACCCGAGAACCCTGGTGTTCCACGAGCAATTAAGTCCGCTTTAATATCAGTACCCAGGGGTACTTTACGCATATGTGTCTTTAGAATTTGCTCACGTCCACGTAAATCTGGGAGTGGCACGGTCACCTGACGGTCAAATCGACCTGGGCGTAGTAGTGCTGGATCCAAAACATCTGGACGGTTGGTTGCAGCAATAACAATCACACCTTCATTACCTTCAAAACCATCCATCTCAACTAGGAGTTGGTTCAATGTTTGCTCGCGCTCATCATTACCCCCACCCATGCCGGCACCACGATGGCGACCTACGGCATCAATTTCATCAATAAAGATGATACAAGGTGCGGCTTTCTTAGCTTGAGCAAACATATCGCGGACTCGTGAAGCTCCAACACCAACAAACATCTCGACAAAGTCAGAGCCGGAAATAGTGAAGAATGGAACTTTTGCTTCACCAGCAATCGCTTTAGCTAGTAACGTTTTACCGGTACCTGGTGAACCATTCATCAAAACACCACGCGGGATCTTACCGCCTAACTTTTGAAATTTGCCTGGATCACGAAGAAACTCAACTAACTCAGAGACTTCTTCTTTAGCTTCTTCAACTCCGGCAACATCGGCAAAGGTAACCTTAATTTGGTCTTCGCCCATTAGGCGTGCCTTGCTCTTACCGAATGACATTGCGCCACGGCCACCACCGCCGCCACCGCCGCCTTGCATCTGGCGCATAAAGAAAATCCAGACACCGATCAAGAGAATCATTGGGAACCAGCTAATAAGAATATCTACTAGCAGTGAACGCTGTTGAGGTGGGCCCGTTTTAATCTCGACGTTGTACTTCAGTAGATCATCTACCAAGTTATCATCCGACGGATTGAAAGTAGTGAAACTTTCATTTGAGGTCGTCGTACCGATAATCGTGCGATTATCAGCCTCAATCGTTACCTCACGAATAGCCCCATCACGCACATCTTTTATAAACTGCGAATAGGAGACCGTCTCCGATTGACTAGATGTACTAGTGAAATTGTTAAACACAGACATCAATACAACTACGATGACTGCCCACAAAATAAGATTTTTTACCATGTCATTCATTCGCTACTCCAAAGTAAGCGCGATAGGCTAAATTTCGACTTTACTAACCCCGGTACTGGCGGGCAACCGCAAACATTTCGCGGCTTTCCTTGCGTGAGGCTTGTGGCTTCACACCGTTTACCTGACCAAAGCTAGTCTTTAACTCACTGATATATTGTGAGTACCCTTCACCCTGAAAAAGTTTAACCGCAAATCCACCGCCAAGGCAGAGGTGGTTGCGTGCGAAGTCGAGAGCTAGTTCGGCTAAGTACATTGCCTTGGGCTGATCAACTACGCGGTTACCTGATATATTGGGGGCCATGTCCGATAATACAAGGTCTACTTTTGCACCATCGAGCAATTGTACAAGTTCTTGTAAAGGCTCGTCCTCTGTGAAGTCGCCCTGTATAAGCTTTGCCCCGTCTATTTCTTCCATTTCAAGTATGTCCAGACCAAGTATAAGCTTTTTTTCTTTGCCCTGCTTAGACAGTACATACTGTGTCCATGCCCCCGGGGCTGCTCCAAGGTCAACAATCACTTTACTCTTAGCTACCAATTGATAACGCTGATCTAACTCCTCTAACTTATAAACTGCACGTGAACGCCAGCCATCAGCCTGAGCACGAGCTACGTAGGGATCATTAGATTGGCGTTTAAGCCAGCGTGAACTACTTTTAGTTTTAGCCAAAGGGATTGTCCATGGAAAGCTGTTGCTTTAAATATAGCGGACTTTTAGGATTTCGAATTCTTTTTCACCACTCGGAGCTATCACTATCGCGACATCCCCTTCACTTTTACCTATTAACGCGCGCGCAATGGGAGAGGTAATAGAAATCATATTTGCTTTAATATCAGCCTCGTCTTCACCCACGATTTGATAGCAAATTTCATCACCAGTCTCTTCATCAGCAAGATCAACAGTTGCACCAAAGACGATGCGGCCACCAGTATCTAACTTGAAAATATCAATAATGTCTGCATTTGAAAGCTTGCCTTCAATCTCTTGAATGCGGCCTTCCGCAAAACTCTGTTGCTCTCTAGCCGCATGATATTCAGCATTTTCCTTAAGATCACCATGCTCACGTGCAGTTGAGATAGCCGCAATAATGCGAGGTCTATCCACTGTTTTTAATTGCTGTAATTCAGCTCGCAACTTGTCTGCACCGCGAACGGTTAGAGGCACTTTATTCATATCAGTAGTCTTCAGTAGTCACTAGTGTTTCACCACTTGGTGCATTTCCTCTAGACGATACACCTTATGATCTTGACCCTGCGCAATGGCTTGAGTTAACGCATTGGCACCAGCAATAGTTGTGGTATAGCAAATCTTTTGCTGTAACGCCTCTCGGCGAATAGCATAAGAGTCTGCAATCGCTTGCTTCCCTTCGGTCGTATTAATGATTAATGCAATTTGTTTATCAATAATCATATCAACAACATGAGGTCGTCCCTGTCGTACCTTGTTAACATGCTTACAGGCAATATTTTGATTATCTAGGTAGTCGGCAGTTCCGGCTGTCGCAACAATCTCAAAACCCAAGTCAACTAATCCCTTAGCAACAGCTGCAGCACCTTCTTTATCGCTATCTCGCACACTGATAAAGACCTTGCCGCTGAGTGGCAAAATAACACCGGCACCTAATTGTGCTTTAGCAAAGGCTTCACCAAAGTCTTTGCCAACGCCCATCACTTCACCTGTCGATTTCATTTCTGGACCCAGTATAGGGTCAACACCTAAGAACTTAATGAATGGGAAAACCGCTTCTTTAACCGCATAGAAGGATGGCTTGTTATTCATTTCAATCGCTTGTTGTTGCAAGCTAACTCCGGCCATACAGCGTGCCGCAACCTTGGCTAATGGTACACCGATAGCTTTAGAAACAAACGGCACAGTTCGCGATGCACGAGGGTTAACTTCTAATAGGTAAATTTCATCACCTTTGACAGCAAACTGAATATTCATTAACCCAATGACATTTAAACCATGCGCTAATTTTTTAGTTTGTTCTACTAAGCGCTGCTGCATCTCTGCAGACAATGTGTGCGGAGGTAATGAACAGGCTGAATCACCTGAGTGAATACCGGCCTGCTCGATGTGCTCCATAATGCCACCGACCATAACTTCTTCACCGTCACAGATAGCGTCAACATCAACCTCGATAGCATCAGCAAGGAAACGGTCAATCAGTACCGGAGAGTCATTTGAGACCGACACTGCCGTGTGCATGTAATGCTCTAAGTCTTCATCATTGAATACCACTTCCATGGCTCGTCCACCGAGTACATAGGAAGGTCTAACAACGACAGGATAGCCAATTTTATTCGCCAGAGGCACAGCCTCTTTTACTTGTCGCACTGTTGCATTAGGCGGCTGTAGTAAACCCAGCTCTTCAACCAGAGCCTGGAATCGTTCGCGATCTTCGGCCAAATCAATTGAATCTGGAGTGGTACCAATAATGGGCACACCAGCCGCTTCTAACTGACGGGCTAATTTAAGTGGCGTCTGACCACCAAACTGCACGATAACACCGGTCGGTTGTTCAATGTGGCAGATTTCCAGCACGTCTTCTAACGTTAGTGGTTCAAAGTAAAGGCGATCTGAGGTGTCATAATCGGTGGAGACAGTCTCTGGGTTACAGTTCACCATAATGGTTTCATAACCATCTTCGCGCATGGCTAATGCCGCATGTACACAGCAGTAGTCAAACTCAATGCCCTGCCCAATTCGGTTTGGACCTCCACCTAACACCATGATCTTTTTCTTATCCGAGACCTCAGCCTCACACTCTTGTTCATAACTAGAGTAAAGGTAAGCAGTGCTTGTTGAGAACTCAGCTGCACAGGTATCGACACGCTTGTAAACCGGGCGCACAGCTTGCTGCCAACGGTATTCACGCACGACTTGCTCATCACAGCTTAATAACTGTGCTAAACGACGATCAGAAAACCCTTTTTGTTTTAACTTAAACAAAAAGCTGGCATTTAAATCTTCAAGCGAAGAGGCTGTGACTGCTTGCTCTAATTCAATCAACTCTTCCAGCTGAGACAGGAACCAAGGATCAATGGCCGTAAGCGCATGGATCTCATCGATGCTGTAACCGGCTCTAAAGGCGTCTGCAACATACCAAATACGATCCGGCTGGCGGAGTCGAATCTGCTCATCTAAGGTCTCACGCCAATCACTTTTGCTCTGATCAATTAATGGATTCAATCCATCCATATCTGTTTCAAGGCCACGCAGGGCTTTCTGCATCGACTCTTGGAAGGTTCGGCCAATTGCCATCACCTCACCAACCGATTTCATCTGTGTACTGAGTTCAGTCGATGCCTGTGGAAACTTCTCAAAGGCAAAGCGTGGGATCTTAGTAACCACATAGTCAATACTCGGCTCAAACGATGCCGGTGTTGCACCCCCTGTGATCTCATTATCAAGCTCGTCCAGTGTGAAGCCAACCGCGAGTTTCGCTGCAACCTTGGCGATTGGGAAACCGGTGGCCTTTGAGGCCAATGCTGAAGAACGTGAAACCCTAGGATTCATTTCAATAATAACTAGACGGCCATCTTTTGGATTAACAGCAAACTGTACGTTTGAGCCACCGGTGTCCACGCCAATTTTACGCAGCACTGCTAATGAAGCATTGCGCATAATCTGATATTCCTTGTCTGTCAGAGTCTGGGCTGGCGCCACGGTTATTGAGTCGCCGGTATGCACACCCATGGGATCAAAGTTTTCGATTGAACAGATAATAATGCAGTTATCAGCCTGATCACGAACCACTTCCATCTCATACTCTTTCCAACCAAGTAGCGATTCTTCTAGCAGAACTTCAGTTGTCGGTGAGAAATCTAGGCCACGCGCTACAATATCTTTAAACTCTTCGATATTGTAGGCAATGCCACCACCACTGCCACCCAAGGTGAACGAAGGTCGGATAATTGATGGGAAACCTATTGATGGCTGAATCGCTAAAGCTTCTTCCATGCTATGCGCAACTGAAGAACGAGCAGATTCAAGACCAATCTCATTCATTGCCACCTTGAACTTCTGCCTATCTTCAGCCATATCAATGGCCTCTTTTGAAGCACCAATCAGCTCAACATTAAATTTTTCTAGAATCCCTTGTGCGTCCAGATCTAAGGCACAGTTAAGTGCTGTCTGGCCACCCATGGTTGGTAGTAAGGCATCAGGCTTTTCACGCTCAATAATCTTAGCGACAGTCTGCCAATCTACTGGCTCAATATAGATCACGTCCGCTGTTTGCGGGTCAGTCATGATCGTTGCCGGATTCGAGTTGACCAAAATCACGTGATAGCCTTCATCACGCAAAGACTTACAAGCTTGCACCCCGGAATAATCGAACTCACAGGCTTGACCAATAATGATCGGTCCAGCACCGAGGATTAATACCGATTTAATATCGTTACGTTTAGGCATAACTAGTCTTTACTGTTGCTGCGCGATGACATCGCTTGAATAAAAGGAAGAAACAGACCACGTACATCATGTGGCCCTGGGCTGGCCTCTGGGTGCCCTTGGAAGCCATATGCTGGCGCATCAAGGTGACGAATACCCTGCAAGCTGCCATCGAATAAGGAGCGATGAGTCGCCACCAAACAATCAGGTAGGCTGTCTTCATCAACGGCAAAACCATGGTTTTGACTACTGATCATAACCTGACCCGTCTCAATATCTTTCACCGGATGATTGCCACCATGATGACCAAATTTCATTTTTATCGTTTTTGCACCAGCGGCTAAAGCGAAAAGCTGGTGACCGAGACAGATACCAAAAGTAGGTACTTTGTTTTCAATCAATTGACGAATCAATGCGATTGCATAGTCACAGGGTTCAGGATCACCCGGCCCGTTCGATAAGAAGACACCATCTGGAGCCATCTCGGCTATTTCGGCGTAACTGGTTTTAGCCGGGACAATATGCAGATCACAGCCTAGGTCAACCAATATTCGGAGGATGTTATGCTTCACTCCAAAGTCTAGAGCAACCACTTTGAATTTCTTAGCTACCGTCGCCTTTGCTGCCAACGCTGGATTTGATGCCTCTAAAGACCAACTGGCTTGATCCCACGCATAAGAACTCTTGGTGGTGACCTCCTGAGCTAGGTCCATACCTTTCAGACCAGAAAAACCTTTAGCCTTTTGAATCAGTGCATCTAGATCAACATCACCCGTTGCAATCACACCGTTTAAAGCGCCTTTCTCACGCAATCTTCGCGTTAGGCTGCGGGTATCGATATCAGCAATAGCAACAATGTTATTTGCTTTCAGATAGTCCTCTAAGGACTGTTCTGCGCGCCAGCTGGAATGCAGTCGCGGTAAATCTCGGATCACTAGACCAGCGGCATGTACCTGTGTCGACTCGCAGTCTTCTGCGGTCACACCTACATTACCAATATGAGGATAGGTCAAGGTTACGATCTGCTTGCGATAAGACGGATCGGTAAGGATTTCTTGATAGCCAGTGATGGAAGTATTGAAAACGACCTCACCCTCAGTGCTGCCGTGTGATCCGACTGAGGTGCCTGTATAGACGGTAGCGTCCTCAAGGACCAAATAAGCGGGTGTTGTCAAACTCGTACTCCTGAATCTATTGCCTACTCTACGGGAAGAACATGCCGTTGCTACAGAATGAAATAGCAACGTTTAATTTGAGCGGAGATTGTACTGGAAGTCGGCATGAGCCGATAGAGCTGGGTTGCAATTGAGGACGATTATTTAGTCGAAATCTAGCCGCAAGTTCTGTTAATGAAACAAAGTTGGCCGATTTTCGAACAGCAGCTTAACTTAGCGCTAAGACATCCTGCATATCATAGACGCCTGCCGATTGAGTTTGCAGCCAGACCGCGGCTCGCATTGCACCGTTTGCGAATGTCATTCGACTGGTCGCACGATGAATGATTTCAACACGCTCACCAATACCAGCAAACATCACCGTATGTTCACCAACAATATCGCCCGCACGGATAGTTTGAAAGCCAATACTGCCCTTTTCACGTTCTCCAATATCACCTTCACGCGCATACACAGCGCGACTATCTAGATCAGCACCCAAGGCATCGGCAATCACTTCGCCCATACGCAATGCAGTACCCGAAGGCGCATCCACTTTATGCCGATGATGCGCCTCAACCACCTCTATATCGTAGTCATCGCCTAAGGTAGTAGCCGCAGTTTGTAATAGGCTAAGGCATAAATTCACACCCACACTCATATTCGGAGCGAAGACGATTGGGATGCTTTGCCCTGCTGCATAAATGGCTTGTTTTTGTTCTGCTGAAAAGCCTGTGGTGCCAATCACCATAGGAGTTTTTGTTGCTAGGCAGTAGTCTAGTCCGTCCAGTGCACCTGCGGGTAAGGAAAAGTCGATCCAGGCCATGGCTTCTGAAGGAGCAGACTGAGTGGAGCTCGGCATTGCGCTTAGTAGCACACCATTCGCCCCTAACCCTGCCAACTCCCCAGCATCTCGAGCAATACTATCGGAACTTGCTCGAACATGTGCTGCTTGCAACAGGGTCTGCTCATGCTGAGCACAAGCCTGAATTAAGGCCAGCCCCATGCGACCACTGGCACCATTGATGGCTATCTTTATCGACATAGTCTGACCCTAAGCTCTTACTTCTTGTGTGAGTTATCGAGACGATGAAGCGCTGATTATTTAGACCAGAACTTTAAATCATCAAAGAATCCCTTCATGCCATCTAGCCAACCAGCAGATTTAGGATTATGTTTACTGCCACCATTATCCAGCGAAGCCTGTAATTGTTCAAATAGCTGCTTTTGGGTTTTATTCAGATTGATTGGTGTTTCCACAATCAAGTGTACGTAGAGATCTCCCTGCGGACCACCACGAACCGGTTTCACGCCCTTACTGCGCAGACGAAATCGCTTACCGGTTTGCACTTCGACGGGAATCTTCAATGATAAACGCCCATCTAAGCTTGGAATTTCTATCTCACCACCGAGAGCTGCCGTAGCGAAGCCAATAGGCACTTCACAGTGCAGATCTGCGGCATCGCGCTCAAAAATTGGATGGGCGATAACCTCAACTTGTACAAACAAATCTCCGGCCGGACCTTGGTTTTCTCCGGGCTCTCCTTCACCTGACAAGCGAATACGATCACCCGTATCAACCCCTGCAGGCACCTTAACCGATAGCGTGCGTCGCTTTCGCACAACACCGGCGCCACGACAATCACCACAGGCCTCGGTAATCACTTGACCGCGACCCTGACAGCTAGGACAGGCCTGCTGAATAGAAAAGAAGCCTTGTTGCATGCGCACCTGACCTGCGCCCGCACAGGTGCTACAGGTCTGCACATCACTGCCAGGCTTAGCCCCTGAGCCATCACAGCTGTCACAGCTCTGATTTGAGGCGACATCAATGCTTTTATCGACACCGAAGACGGCTTCTTCCAGACTTAGTTCTAGCTTGTATTGCAGATCAGCACCGCGGTAAGCACGATTTTGAGCACCACGCCCACCACCACCACCAAAGATATCGTCAAAGATATCACCAAAGTCACCCGCTCCACCGCTTGAGCGGCCACCGCCCTGTTGATCTAGACCCGCATGGCCGTACTGATCATAGACCGCACGTTTCTGTCCATCTGAAAGCACATCATAAGCTTCTTTTGCTTCCTTAAACTTAGCCTCGGCTTCACCAGCAGCATCACCGACATTGCGGTCAGGGTGATACTTCATCGCCAGACGGCGATAAGATTTCTTCAGCGTAGCCTCATCGGCACTGTGATCGACAGATAAAACTTCGTAGTAATCTCTTTTAGCCATATCAGCGGGTAACTTTTAAAAAATTAGTTGGAACTGCCCTGCACTGGAGTAAATCCTAGAGCGGCAGATAGCACAAAGTCCACAGCCATAGAATGGCTGTGGACTTCATTAGTCATTCCTAGGTAACGACTAGGATTTCTTTTCTTTTACTTCTTCAAACTCTGCATCAACAACGTCATCAGCGGCATTCTCTTCGCTTGCTTCAGCACCTTCTGCATCAGCTCCTGATTGTGCGTACATCTGTTCCGCCATCTTACTAGAAGCTTCAGCTAGAGCCTGCGTTTTAGTCTCGATAGCTTCTTTATCGTCCTGCTCCATCGCTGAACGTAAATCAGTTATCGCGGTTTCAATCGCTGTTTTCTCGTCTGCTTCCACCTTATCACCTAGATCAGAGAGTGATTTTTCAGTCGCATGAATCATGCTGTCTGCTTGATTACGGGCAGTCACTAATTCTTGGAACTTACGGTCTTCTTCAGCATGCGCTTCCGCATCTTTTACCATGTCATCAATTTCATCATCAGATAGACCCGAAGAAGCTTTAATAACAATCGACTGCTCTTTATTGGTTGCCTTGTCTTTTGCTGAGACATTCAAGATACCGTTAGCATCAATATCAAAGCTGACTTCAATCTGTGGAATACCCCGAGATGCCGGTGGGATGTCTTGCAAGTCAAAACGACCCAGTGACTTATTACCCGCCGCTTGCTCACGCTCACCCTGTAATACATGCACGGTGACTGCTGTTTGATTATCTTCGGCAGTAGAGAAAACCTGAGATGCTGTTGTTGGGATCGTTGTGTTCTTCTCGATGAGTTTTGTCATCACGCCACCCATGGTCTCAATGCCCAATGATAATGGCGTCACATCCAATAACAACACGTCCGTTACATCACCACCGAGTACACCGGCTTGAATCGCTGCACCCATAGCAACGGCTTCATCAGGGTTAACGTCTTTACGTGGCTCTTTACCGAAAAACTCTTGCACAGCCTGCTGCACCATAGGCATACGAATCTGGCCACCGACCAAGATGATATCGTCGATATCAGAGACACTCAGACCCGCATCTTTCAATGCCAGTTTACAAGGGGCGATAGTCCGTTTAACCAGCTCATCAACCAATGATTCCAGCTTCGCACGTGTCACCTTAATATTGAGGTGTTTCGGGCCGTTTTGATCCGCTGTGATATACGGTAGATTGACTTCAGTTTGTTGTGAAGTAGAAAGCTCGATCTTCGCTTTCTCTGCGGCTTCTTTCAGACGTTGTAATGCTAATGGATCATTGTGCAAGTCAAAACCTTGCTCCTTCTTAAACTCATCAGCTAAGTAGTCGATAAGGCGCATATCAAAATCTTCACCACCTAAGAAGGTGTCTCCATTGGTCGCTAGGACTTCAAATTGATGCTCGTCATCAATCACTGCGATCTCAATAATGGATACGTCAAAAGTACCGCCACCTAAATCATATACTGCGATTTTACGATCACCACGCTTCTTATCCATACCATAGGCTAGTGCTGCAGCCGTTGGCTCGTTAATAATTCGCTTCACTTCTAAGCCAGCAATTCTGCCGGCATCTTTAGTTGCTTGTCGTTGTGAATCATTAAAGTAAGCTGGAACCGTAATAACGGCTTCAGTGACTTCTTCACCCAGATATTCCTCGGCTGTCTTTTTCATTTTCATTAAGACACGTGCAGAAATCTCTGGTGGCGCCATTTTCTTGCCATCTGCTTCTAACCAAGCATCACCGTTATCGGCTTTAACGATGCCATAAGGTACTAATTTAATATCTTTTTGCACGGCGTCTTCATCAAAGCGACGGCCGATCAAACGTTTCACTGCGTAAAATGTCTGTTCTGGATTGGTAACCGATTGGCGTTTAGCTGATTGCCCAACTAGAACTTCCTCACCATCCGCAAAAGCAATCACTGAAGGCGTCGTGCGATCACCTTCACTATTTTCAATCACCTTGCTAGTGCCATCTGCCATAACGGCGACACATGAGTTCGTTGTACCTAGGTCAATACCGATTATTCTTCCCATCTTCCGTCTCCAATAAAAATCTGCTGCGAATATGTTATCTACCCTCTATATGTGGGTCAGTCACAGCATATTCAAGTATTTATTTAAAAAAATTTAGTTTCTGCCTTAGAAAAAGCGGCTAAATCACTATTCTTTCACGGCTTTAGCAACGACTACCATTGCCGGGCGAAGCAGACGACCATTGATCAGATAGCCTTTTTGCATAACCGCAATGACTGTATTTGGCGCATGTTCTGCGGTTTCTTGCATGGTCATAGCCTGATGTAAATTAGGGTCAAAACTCTCACCCATCGGGTCAACATCATTGATATTAAATTTCGCCAGTGCCTGCGCTAGCATTTTTAAGGTCAACTCACTGCCTTCATGCAGTTTATCGACATCAACATCGGTGACACTAAGACCAAGCTCAAGACTGTCTTTTACTGCTAATAGTTCAGAGGCGAACTTTTCTAGTGCGAATTTATGTGCATTCTCTAGATCTTTTTCAGAACGACGGCGTAGGTTTTCCATTTCCGCCTGCGCGCGCAGGTAAAGCTCCCAATTAGCTTCTGCTTTTTCGCGTAGCTCGGTGAGCTCATTAGTGCTCTCATCAAGCGTATCATCGGTACTTTGGTCCACTGAACTGATGTCGATGGTCTCTTCAGACGGTTGCTCCGACTGTTCTTCAGTTTGCTTTGAATCTGACATTAGCTACTCCAATAAAATGTTCTGTGATTAAGATGGGGGCGCTTATGACGAATTCAAGGCTTCACTCAATAAACGTGCAGTCACATCAACGATAGGAATGACTCGGTCATAAGCCATGCGCGTTGGCCCAACCACGGCGAGCACGCCTTTAACGTCCTCATTAACGGTATATGGGGCCGAAATCACACTGCAGTCATCAAGCACCTGATAGCCAGCCTCACTACCAATGAAGATTTGTATGCCATTCGCGCAAATACAGCGATCCAAGAGGTGTAAAATGTCCTTTTTCTGACTAAAAGCATCAAATATGCCTCGCAACTTGCCAATATTCGAGAGTTCTTCGAATTCCATCAAGTTAGTCTGCCCTTCGATGACATAGTTCGAGGTTGCCTCTGGCTCGGCCGGGAAGATTTGTTCACCAAAAGAGATCGCGTTGCGCATCAGGCTATCCATATCCTGGCGCAGACTATCCAACTGTTGTAGTAAGACTTTTCGCACCTGATGTAGATTGCAGCCTGCCAAGATATCATTCAGACAGTTGGCCATCTTACGAAGTTCATTCTCGCTATAGTCACGATCCAACTGAATAATGCGGTTTTGCACCTCTTTCTGGTCGACCACTAAGATCGCTAGAACGCGTTGCTCAGAGAGCTTTAGGAACTCAATTTGTCGAAAAGTAGCCTGCCCTATCTGTGGCACAGTCACTAAACCAGCCATCGAGGTTAATGAGGACAACATTGATGACGCTGTCTGCACTAACTTTTCTTTATTCAAGTCATGGTCATGTAAGCGGTTTTTTAGGCCTGAGACCAAATTTGAGTGCAGCGGCTTAACCTCAATCAAGGTATCGACGAATAAACGGTAGCCCTGCGCCGTGGGGATACGCCCAGCCGAGGTATGTGGAGACTGTAAATAACCCATAGCCTCAAGATCTGACATGATGCTGCGCACTGTAGCCGGACTGATGTCTAAATCAACCATACGTGTCAATGTACGTGAACCTAGAGGCTGCCCATCTTCAATATAGTTCTGTACTAACACGCGGAATAAGTGCTGCGCACGTGCATCCAATGGCTTAGACATAGGCTCGACCTGTTAAATAAAGCGACATTACAATTGTGTTATCTGCTTGCTTATTGCTAGAGTGCGAAGATTACTATAACTTAAATCCAAGTTAACAGCCGCGCCCCTAGATAGCGGCTACTCACTGGGTTCAGAGCTCCTTGAAAGCGAACATTATGCATTTTAAATCAATCGGCATTATCGCCAAATCAGACAACGCGCAAATCACTGAGACAGTGCGTGCCTTATACGACTTTGTAGATGAGTATGGCCTCAAGATTTGCTGTGACATCAAGGCCAGCAACTGTATCGCAAAAGCCTCAGTACACACGGTTGATCTGGAGAAGATGGCGCATGAGATAGATCTCGCCATTGTCGTAGGTGGTGATGGCACATTATTACGGGCCGCTCACCATATGGTTGATCACGGCATTCCTATTGTTGGCATTAATCAGGGCCGCCTAGGCTTTTTAGCGGATATTTCGCCACAAACCCTACAACAGGACCTAAGCAAAATTTTAGCCGGTGAATACCTGCAGGAAGATCGTTCAGTCTTGATTGCTAGCATGATGCGTGATGAGAAGCAGATGAGCTATGGTATTGCCGTTAATGATGTCGTTATCCACGCCAGTGATGTTGTCCGCATGATTGAAATTGATACCACGATCAATGATGCCAAGTTAAACACGCTGCGTGCTGATGGTCTGGTAGTGGCAACCCCAACAGGCTCCACTGCCTATGCCCTCTCAGGGGGTGGTCCAATCGTGCATCCATCCGTTGCTGCCACCTTATTAGTGCCAATCTGCCCACATACTTTAAGTTATCGACCGATCGCTATCGACGAGAAAAGTCGGGTTGAGATCACCTATGCCAATAATAATGAATTTACTGCGGTACTTTCAGTTGATGGCCAGATCAATAGTAAGCTGATACCAGGGGATCGTATTATTATCGAACACGCCTCACAGCCTTTGCACTTGTTACACCTGAACGATTACTCATATTTCAATGTACTACGCCAAAAATTAAACTGGAGTCAGTAACTAGCCATGTTGAGATCGTTGCATATCAGTAACTTCGCCATCATCCGCGATCTAGAACTTGATTTTCATGCGGGCATGTCAGTCTTGACGGGGGAAACGGGGGCCGGTAAATCAATCATTATTGATGCCATCGGCTTGGTTTTGGGTGACCGTGCCGAGTTGACAGCGATTCGTGCTGGCGAAGAACGTGCTGAAATTTCCCTCTTAGTCGATCTCAGTGAGCTAGAAAATAGTCGACATTGGTTAGCTGAGCATGACTTTGATGCGGATGAAGATTGCATCTTACGCCGTGTGCTTAAACGCAGTGGTAGCTCCAAAGCCTATATTAATAATGTGCCAGTACCCTTAAAGACATTAAAAGAGTTTGGTGAGCTAGTTATCAATATCTATGGCCAACATGCTCATCAAGGCTTAATGCAGACAAGTCACCAGCGCCAGCTCTTGGATCAGTTTGCTGAAAATGAAAAACTCTGTGACAGTGTTGCTACACACTACCAAATTTGGTCAGGGCGCCAGCGTCATTACCAAAGCCTGAGCCAAAACTCAGAAGATATTAATGCCAAGTTAGAACTCTTAAGCTATCAACTTGAAGAGCTAAAAAGCTTAGATCTTCAAGTTAATGAGAGCGAAGAACTGTCACAGAGACATGTAATATTGGCGAATGCTGAGCAGTTAAAACAAGGCAGTAATCAGATCAGCCATCAGTTAAAAAATGAAGAGGGTAATGATATCAGCACAACTTTAGGTCACATCTATAACGAACTAGATGCCCTAGCTGCGCATGATCCTGCACTGAAAACAGTGGCTAACGCCTTAAATGAAGCCTTAATTTTAATCGAAGATAACGCCACCAGCCTGCGCCATTATGCAGACCGTGTGGAAGTCGATGAGCAAGAATTATTGATGCTGGAGGATCGCCTCAAAACTATCGAGCAGATCTCACGCAAACATCATATCAACAGTACTCAAATCCCAGAGTTACATGCCAAACTGCAAACTGAGTATGAACAACTCAACCTGCCTGAAAATGACATTGAAACACTAGCAGCCATGCTTGAAGAAAGTGAGCAAGCGTATCGGGATATCGCAAAAAAACTCAGCCAGAAACGTAAAAAAGTTGCCGCCAAACTTAGCAAAAGCATCACTCAGGCGCTCTCGAAACTAGGTATGTCTAAAGCCAAGCTGGAAATCAACGTCTCAGGCTTTGATAGCAACAAACCGAGTCAATTTGGTCTCGATAACATTATTTTTAATGTCCAAACTAATCCTGGGCAAGCTATGGCTGGTTTAGCTCAGGTGGCTTCCGGTGGTGAACTCTCACGTATTAGCTTAGCTATTCAAATGATCGCTGCAGATAAACTAGATCTACCGGTGTTAATTTTTGATGAGGTTGATTCTGGAGTGGGTGGCGGTGTCGCTGAAATTGTTGGCCAAGAAATGCATAATATAAGTGCTGGTAGGCAGGTGTTTTCAGTCACTCACCTCGCGCAGGTTGCAGCTAAAGCTGATCATCATTATCGTGTCAACAAGTTAGCCGATGATACAGATACAGCCTCTGCAATCGATTATTTGGAACGACAAGACCGAGTCACTGAATTAGCGCGTATGCTAGGCGGTCTAAACCTAACTGAAAAAACCCTATCTCATGCTGAAGAGATGTTAGATTCCTAATTCATAGAATAATATTAGTGATCGATTACACAGATTCAGCCACCAAGAACAGAGAAAATATAATCATGTCTAAATCCTTTATTTACAGCCTTTTGCTTTGCCTGACTCTGTTGAGTGGTTGCAGCGGAGAGCTCTTCACTATTCACAAAATTGATGTGCAACAGGGCAATGCAGTTGAAGTTGATAAAGTAGAACAACTCAGCATAGGTATGACCAAGGAACAGGTCAGATTTCTGCTCGGCTCACCGATGCTAACCGATGTTTTCCATCCAGAGAGATGGGACTATGTTTACTTTCTAATCCCTGGTTATGGTGAACAAGAACGTCGCCATGTCAGCATTATCTTCAATGGCGATAAAGTTACTGAGATCGTTAAGTCAGGGATACCAGCGGCAACTGATGAAGATCAGGCTGCGGCGGAGACAGACGCATCCAGCGAAAGTTAAGCATAGCTAGGCTAGGCGCGTGGCACTTTAGCGCGCTGACGTCTGACTTCCATCGGGTCTAATACCAGTTGTCGGTATATCTCGACTCGATCATTAGGCTGCAGGCATGTCTCTGCGCTGACCTCTTTTGAAAAAATACCTAGTTGGTAATCAACCGTCTGCAAACTTGGGAACTGATGCAGCACCCGCGACTGTTCTACGGCATCGGCTACCGTGGTACCCATGGCCATATCCAAGCTCACAATAAATTCTTTATCTGCCTCTATGTAGACTAGATCAACCTTCATTGAGCCGCTCCATAAACAACCCCAGCACGCTCCACAAACGCCATAACTAGACGCTCTGTAATCTGCTTAAACAATCCTTCTAAAGCGAATTTAAGCACGCGGTTAGATAATTCAAACTGCAGTTCCAAGGAAACACTGGAGCCGTTATCAGCAATATCTTCAAATCGCCAAAAGCCCTGTAACTGTTTAAATGGGCCATCGATTAATTGCATATCAACACGTACACCGTCGGTTAAGGTATTGCGTGTTGTAAAGGCTGTTCGAATAGCCCCTTTTGAGAAATTCAGGGTCGCTCTTTGCTCGTTTTCAGTCAGCATGCTGCTGTCACTTGAAACACACCAGGGTACAAACTCAGGATAATGCTCCACCTGATTCACTAAGGCATACATTTGGGCGGCGCTGTAAGACACCAACGCACTCCGATTGATACTAGGCATAAACTATAAAACTCCAACAACGCGCAAGAAAATACCGGTCAACGCTAATGGTGTGAGATAGCGTAACAATATATTCCAACAACGATAAAGCACGGCATTATGTAACGCCATCTCATCACGCACATCTTCATCCTGCATCACCCAGGCAACAAAGATGGCGATTAAAAAACCACCTAATGGCAGCATCAGATTAGCCGTTAAAAAATCCAAACAATCAAATATGGTCTTACCAGCAAAGCGATAGTCTTGCCATATATTGAATGAAAATACAGTGCCTAGACCAACTAACCAGGTAAAGCCACCACATAGTGTGGAGGCCAATAATCGTGTCATTCGAAAGCGCTCAACCATATAGGCGACTGCAGGCTCAATCAAAGAAATCGAGGAGGTCCAAGCTGCAAAGACTAAGAGCACAAAAAACAAGGTGCCAAAGAATATACCGCCAGGCATCTGGCTAAAGGCGATAGGTAAGGTGTTAAATATTAGACCCGGCCCTTGAGCAGGCTCCAACTGGTTAGCGAAAACAATGGGGAAAATGGCTAGACCGGCACACAGTGCAATAAGGGTATCGGTTGCCGCTACGGCAATACTGGTCTTAGCAATCGATATACTTTTTGGCAGATAGGCGCCGTAAACCATAATAGAACCCATACCTAAACTTAAGGTAAAGAAGGCCTGTCCCATTGCGTCCAAAACGACTTCAGTATTAATCTTGCTAAAATCAGGTGTAAATAAAAATGTCATGCCGGCCCAAAAATGACCTTGGCTCAGAGCATAGCCAATCAGCAATAAGACGATAAAGATTAATCCAGGCATGAGGTAGCGCACAGCAAGCTCTAAGCCATTACTGACTCCTCGTGCAACAACGACCATAGTCATCAACATAAAGACGCTGTGCCAGATGACTAGACGTTCTGGGCTAGCGACCAGATCACTAAACAACTGCCCAATTTGCGGCTGTGTTGCACCGACAAACTCACCTGAAGCACTTTGTACAACATAAGATAACGACCAGCCTGCAATCACACTATAGTAAGACAGAATTAAAAAGCCGGTAAGGACCCCCATCCAACCCAACAGACCCCACCAGGGCGAGGCCTTAGCTTCGCGTGCCAGCGCTTGCATGGTATTAATAGGACTTTGCTGCCCTCTTCTGCCCAATAAAACCTCAGCCATCATGATCGGCAAGCCGAGTAAAATGATGCACAGTAAATAAATCAAAACAAAGGCACCACCGCCATTCTCGCCAGCCATATAGGGAAACTTCCATATATTGCCAAGGCCAACAGCAGAACCAGAAGCCGCTAAGATGAAGGCTAGACGTGAGGACCATTGTCCATGACTGAATGAAGTAGTAGTGGTGGGCATCGCGATCTGTTGTATGATGGATGATTCAGGTTTTGCCCCTAATTCCTGAGAACTAGGCGTAAACTCCTGACTATTTGTTACTTATAAACTATCTATGAGCAAGAAAAAACCTCTGTCTGACGATAATACCATTGCCATCAATAAGAAGGCGCGTTTCGACTATTTTATTGAAGATACTTTTGAGGCTGGCCTCGTCTTAGAAGGCTGGGAAGTAAAAAGCCTAAGGGCAAAGAGCATCCAAGTAAAAGAAAGCTATATTAACATCAGAGATGGTGAAGCTTTTCTACACGGTGCGCACGTCACACCACTGAATACAGCGTCCACTCACATTACCCCAGATGCGACTCGCAAACGTAAGTTACTGATGCATCGCAAGGAAATTGATCGCTTAATTGGTGCTGTAGATCGCAAAGGTTACACCGTTGTCCCTCTGAAACTGTATTGGAAAAAAGGTCGCGCGAAGATAGAAATTGGGCTTGCTAAGGGTAAGCAGATGCACGACAAACGAGCTTCACAGAAAGATCGCGATTGGCAGCGTGATAAATCACGCGTTCTAAAATCAGACGCCTAAACCACTCCCTTATTCTCTACTGCTTATGTACCACTACTGATCAGTAGCCTCGTCTAGCGACCGCCACAGACTCGTCTCATCATCACTATGTTTAGCGATGTAGTTCAAGAGCTCTTGATGTGCCAGCAGCTCATCTGCAGATACCACTGTGACAGGTAAGTCATGCTGCTCGCCAGAGCCTGCCTGTGCTTGTTCAGTCTGTGATGCTCCGGCATTAGCCGTCAAGCTCATACTCACCTGACCTCCCGTCATCGCCAGATAAACATCAGATAGGATTTGGGCGTCTAACAAGGCGCCGTGTAGCTCTCGCTGGGTGTTATCAATCATATAACGCTTACACAGAGCATCTAGATTATTACGCTGCCCAGGATGTAATTTACGCGCCATCTTCAGTGAGTCTATGACGGCAGCACACACCTCACCCTCAAGATGCTGATTCGGGGCATCTATTAGTTTCAGCTCAGCTTCTAAGAAGCCAATATCAAATTCAGCATTATGAATAACCAACTCGGCGCCACGAATAAACTCAATAAAGTCATCACTGATCTCGTGAAATTTAGGTTTATCCTGTAGAGATTCGATACTGATACCGTGAACCTCTTGCGCACCTTCATCGATGGCACGTTCCGGATTCAGATATTGATGGTAAACATTACCGGTCAGACTACGATTAACAATCTCTACCGCACCAATCTCAATAATACGATGACCATCAGACACTTCTAGCCCTGTGGTTTCTGTATCTAATACAATCTGGCGCATTATCTAGTTACCTTAAACACTAAAAAATAAAGTCATGATTTAATCACTAAGATCTTTGCATCTCATCAATCGCATCATTAGCGAGTTGATCGACACGTTCATTTTCAATATGCCCGCTATGCCCTTTAACCCAAGCCCATTCAACATCATGCCTCTGCACCAAGACATCTATCTGCATCCATAGGTCTTTATTCTTTACCGGTGCTTTACTCGCTGTCTTCCAACCACGTTTTTTCCAGTTAGGCATCCAGCTTTTGACGCCATCAAGGACGTATTTTGAATCAGTTGTTAAATGTACTAAAGAAGATTGTTTAAGACTCTCTAAGGCACTGATAACAGCCTGCATTTCCATTCGATTATTAGTCGTATCAGCGGCACTACCTTTTAACTCTTTAGACTCACCAGCACTGCGCAGTAAGGCGCCCCAGCCTCCCGGCCCCGGATTACCTTTACAGGCTCCGTCAGTAAATATTTCAATACGATCAGTCATGCTTTCTCATCCCTATACTCGGTTTTGCAATCTTGCCGGGAATCAGGTTTTGTGGATCAACCCAACGCCGACGCAGCGGCGTTAGTCGCGCTATTCGTTTGTGTGCCACCATAACATAGACACCACCACTGTAACGCAGCCGGCGCTCTACTAGAGCAGCAAATCGCTGCATTGATAACAGTTGTTGCAGGCGCTGTATGGGCGGTAGATGTGCAGCATAACTCACTTTGATCTGGTCTAGACCCAACAAGGAACACCAGTCTCGGATACGACCAGAACTATAGAACGGTCTGCTCCACATCGAGTCGCGTTTACGCCACTTATGTAACAAGTGGCGTAGGCCATAAAGCGAGAATAAATTAAAACCAATGATGATGACGTAACCACCTGGGACTAAACAACGCTCGACCTCACGCAAGACTTGATGAGGGTCAGCCGCAACATCAAGGCTATGTGGGAGTACGATAAGATCAATACTGTCGTTCTCAAAAGGCAAGGCATCAGCTTCGGCAATAACATCTGCAGGCTCTGCTACTTTCAACATCAACGTTTTAGTAATGGTTGAATTCTTAAGTAAGCCACCCTCTGCAAAAACATCACCCAGTTCCAGCGCATAGTAACCAAAGATAGAGGCGCATTGTTGCCAAACAATTTTCTCTACCGCATCAGCGGCATGCCGCCCCACTGCGGTCTGGTAGAACTGCTTGATTTCATCCGCCTGCTTTTGCATTAGCTTACCGCTCTCAGTTGTGCGCTCAGTGAATTAATAGAGGCATTACAGACTTGGCACTGCGGCCAATAAACTCTGCGTATAGTGATGTTGTGGCTCTAGCAATATTTGCTCAGTGGGCCCCTGTTCTACAATTCGACCCTGATGCATGACTGCAACCTCATCAGCCAGATAGCTAACCACCGCCATATCGTGAGTAATAAACAAATAGCTCATTCCCAGTTCAGCTTGCAGATCAATTAATAGATTTAATACTTGAGCTTGCACCGAGACATCTAAGGCACTAGTCGGCTCGTCACAGACGATCAATTTTGGTTCCACCGCTAAAGCTCTAGCAATACTGATCCGTTGCCTTTGACCGCCTGAAAATTCATGTGGATAACGAAGTAAAGAGTCAGCTGGCAGCCCTACTTGGTCTAATAATAATTTAATCTTGCGCTGCCGATCCTGCGCTGTCTTCAAGACGGCTAAGGTGGTCATACCCTCTTCCAATATATCGCCGACTAGCATCCTCGGATTTAACGAAGAATAAGGATCTTGAAAGACTATTTGCAGATCTCGTCTTGTCTTACGTAGGTCTTCATTATTTAGGCTTTGTAAGTCACGCTGTTGAAACTGCACTGAACCCTGATTACTTTTTAGCAACTGCACAATAGCCTTACCCACTGTGGTTTTGCCACAGCCTGACTCACCGACTAAGGCTAAGGTTTTAGCCGCATGGAGATCAAAGGAAACATCATCGACAGCGCGCACATAATCAACAGTGCGTCTAAACACCCCCGCACGTATTGGAAAGTGCACCTGTAAGTTACGTACCGATAACAGAGGTTCAGCTGCAGCACTGTTCGCTATGACTCCCTTGCTCTGTTCAAGGCCTTGTTCATGATTTCGCTGTTGTCGCTTTTGTGCTGTTGGAATAGCACCTAATAAAGTGCGGCTATAGGCATGTTTGGGCGCTGCAAAGAATGCTTCACTACTGCCCTGCTCAACCAGTTCACCTTGATGCATTACCGCTATACGATCAGCCGTCTGTTTAACCACTGCCAAGTCATGAGTGATGAACAATAGGCCCATATTAAATTGGCTTTGCAGGTCTTTAAGTAATTCCAACACCTGTGCTTGAATCGTTACATCTAAGGCGGTGGTCGGCTCATCAGCAATAAGTAAATCAGGTTGTGCTGCCAGAGCCATTGCAATCATTACGCGTTGTCGCATGCCACCAGACAATTGATGTGGATATTCATCAATATTACGACGTGGCGCAGGTAGACCAACAGCAGCGAGTAAATCAATACTCTGTTGGCGTGCTGCTGAGCGCTTCATAGTTTGATGCCTGCGCACCGATTCGGAAATTTGATCGCCTATGGTTAAAACAGGGTTTAATGAATTCATCGGCTCTTGGAATATCATCGCAATCTTCGAGCCACGCACATCACGCATCTCACGTTCACTGATCTGCATCAGGTCACGACCAGATAATATGATTTCACCGGCACTCACATGTGCAGCTGGCGGTAATAAGCGGGCAATTGAAAGTGCGGTTATTGATTTACCAGAACCCGACTCTCCGACCAAGGCCAAAGTCTCACCACGCTGCACATTAAATGAAATATCACGAACAACCAAAGCATCTTCAGCTCGACCACGAATCACAGTACTGAGCGCATTTACCTGCAGCAAAGACATCTTATCGCTCTCCCCTAACTACCCGAGGATCTAGCGCATCACGCACCACGTCAGCAAATAAGTTTGCGAATAAGACCAAGGTGAACATAAAGATAAAAGCAGCTGACAAGGACCACCAGACAATAGGGTCACGCGCCATTTCTAAGCGCGCCTGATTAATCATATTGCCCCAGCTATTCATCGATGGATCAACACCAATATTAATATAAGAGAGCACTGCCTCAGCCAACACTAAGCCACTAAAATCCAGGACCACGCTGATAATCACAATATGCATAAAGTTTGGCATCACATGACGCATTAGAATCTTAAATTTAGACACCCCAAAAGCTTCAGCCGCTTGAATATATTCCATTTCACGCAGCTTGAATGTTTCTGCACGCAGCAGCCGACAAAGACCTGTCCAACTGGTAATCCCTAAGATCAAACAAAGAAATAGCAGGCGCAGATCAGCCCGCTCAGTAAGACTGTCAAAGTCATCCGCATGACCACTCATATATACCTGCAGCAGTAATACTGCAGCAGCAATCAATAGCACATGAGGAATCGAGTTTAAGGTGGTGTAGATATACTGAATGAGATCATCAACCCAGCCTCGGAAGAAGCCCGCTAAGGCACCTAATAGAATGGCCAGTGGCAAAGTAATTAAGGTGGTCAGTACACCGATCAAAATGCCTGTACGGACACTTTTAACGGCCTGATAGAAAACGTCTTGGCCAACCTTATCAGTACCGAACAAATGATAGTGTTGCCCAAGCTGCATACTGATGACTGTAAGCAGCATTAATAGTGCACTAGTGAAAGCAATTGCACGCAGTGGGTAGGCTGTTTGAGCCTTTAAAATTTGTTTGAAAATCAGCGTTAAGCTTTGCTGTTGACGGCGACTATAAAGCCAAAGTATTGAAAGCCATATCAAGGCCCAATAAGACAACGCCTGAGCACTGGCTATTAAGCTAATAGAGATTATATCCGCTACTTTTTCATCTTCAGGCTGTGTCAGATGTGCGCCGGCATAATTCAGTCGTGGGTAGTCACGCTGCATCTGACCGCTCTCATTCTGCATCATTTCTTTAGCAAAGGAATGCGTCGCTAGCGGTGCTGAAAAAGTTTTTTCCATGCGGCTGCGCATCGGTGTCATCAAGACATCAAGTAGACTGTGAACCTCACTAGAATATTGATACTGACTTTCTGTTGCCTGCGCTACTCGCGGATGAAAATGCACTGAATCAATTAAGGCAATGGCGTAATAAAACAACAAAATCATCAATGAGACTGAGCCAGTAGTACTCTTCAACACCTGTGACCAAGGACGACTTAAATGTGGTCGCTTACGCACAACAAAGACAAAACTGATTAGACCTAGGGTTAGGCCAAAGAACAGTAGATCTGTAATCAAAAAAGTAGGCTGCATAGACATAGGCTTATCTCAGATTAACTGAGGCGAATTCGTGGATCGACTAAGGTGTATGAGATATCCGTTAACACCAAACCAATGATATAAAGCACAGAACCTAAGAAGACCATGGCACGCACAATGGCAAAATCTTGCCGATTAATGGCATCAATCGTATAGCTGCCTAGACCCGGAATACCAAAAAAGTTTTCTGTTAATAAACTACCCATAAATAACAACGGCAATACGACGACAACGCCTGTTAATATCGGAATCAAGGCATTGCGTAAGACATGCTTAAACAATACCACCTGTTCTGATAGACCTTTTGAACGCGCCGTACGTACATAATCTTTATTGATCTCTTCAAGAAAAATGGTGCGATACCAACGCGTGTTAGAACCAATGCCTCCGACAATACCAATCAACACCGGTAGAATCATAAACTTCAGGGCATGCAGACCGGTATCAAAGCCTGATATCGGCACGATCTTCAATAACTTACCAATCAAGAACTGCCCGCCAATAATATAAAACAAGGACGAGATGGAGATTAGTGCAACACAGATAATCACAGCCCAATAATCAATGTATGTCCCACGAAAGAAGGCAATAGTCAGTGCTAGCGTAATTGTTACCAAAAGCCCGACCAGCAATGTTGGAATGGCTAAGGCCAAACTGGGCCACATGCGTTGTGAAATGTCATAGCCAATATCGCGGCCACTATCGGAGCTTCCAAAATCAAAGACAAATAATTTTGCAGATTTCTGATAAAAAATTGTCTCTGTGACGGCTCCAAGACCAGACTGTTCAGCGTTATAGAGCAGTGGCAGATGATATCCGCGTTCGCGTTTCCAATCTTCAATCTGCAACTCAGTGGTATGCTTTGAACCCAGCTGCATCAACGCCATATCATCAGGTGAATTAACCACGAAGAACAAGATGAAGGTAATTAAGTTAATCCCGATAAGTATGGGAATGGCATATAGCATACGGCGAATAATATAAGCGCTCATAAACCCCTCGCAAGTTCACGTTTACGGTAACTGATAACGGCCGGCACAATACTCAGCAATAACACAACAAACAGTACATACACTGGCCAGAGCACAGCATCATTCCATTCTTTACGCATCTGCGCTCTTTTTGCCGCATCCACGCGTCGATACTTGAAGGTGTTATTAGCCATTAAATTAGGCTTCACATTTTTATACCACGTATGGTTTAAAGAGTACTGTTTAGGATAGAACGACCAAACCCATGGCGCATCTGCACGCACAATGGCATTCATTTCCTGAATAATGCGTAGCCGTTGCGGACTGTTTTCCATCGCCTTCATTTTATCGAAAAGCTGGTCATATTCTAAGTTTTGATAATTACTATAGTTCTGCCCTTTACTCAGTGCCATCGAGTTTGGTCCATAGAGCAGGAAGAAAAAGTTTTCAGGATCGGGATAGTCAGCATTCCAACCCAACTGATATATTTGGAATGTCCCTTTATCAAGCTTATCCATGAATCGGTTACCATCCGTGGTGCGAATCACTAGCTGAATATCTAGCTTAGCAAATTGTTTCACCATCCAGTTCAGCAGCGCCTTACTATCTGCACCCCGACTGACAGTATCAAAGTATAGAATCAGTGGCTTCCCACTTTTTTGATCAATCCCATTAGCATAGCCTGCAGCGCTTAAGAGCTGCTTTGCTTGCTCAATACTTTTACGCTTTAAAGCACCTTTCTGCCAATCATAGACATAGGGATTAATCCCTGCCTGCCCCTCTTCAAAACCAAAGATACCGGGCGGTATTGGCCCCTGAGCTGGCTCACCACGACCATTGCGGAAGATCGAAATAAACTCATCATAGTCAACCGCAATAGAGATCGCGCGACGCAGAAGACGGGCACGCTCAGTATCACCACCGATCACTGGGTCGAGCATATTAAAGCCAAGATAATAGAGGCTGGTGGCGACTGCTGATGAGAGTTTAATATCACGCTCAATCATTTCATCACTGAGGCCAAACTCACCTCGTGAGTTCAATTCCACAGATTGATCGAAGCTATCAGAAGAAATGCCTGAAGTATCATAATAGCCTTGCAAGAATTTATTCCAGTAAGGAATGCTTTCCTTCTCAAGACTAAATTCAATCCGGTCGACAAAGGGTAATGGCTTACCCGCATCCGCCAACAATCCGTTATCAAGATCACTTGGCTCACCTTCAGTTGGATATAACTCACCATGAAAGTTAGGGTTCTTCGACAGCACCATACGCAGATTGGGATTGTTCTCTGTCAACATATAAGGGCCCGTGCCGACAGGGTACCAATCAAATGAAATATTCCGTTCTGCCATCCCCTGTTGCGCATAGAAGCGATCAGCCTCCCATGGAATCGGGGCAAAAAATGGCATGCTTAACCAATAAATAAACTGCGGATAAACGCCCTTAACTCTTATCCTGTAGCGCTGCTGATCCAGTACTTCAACACCGGTCATCGCTATCTGACGAAGATCTAACCACGATTTCTGAGGATCTAACTGGGTTAATACATCAACACGAAAGTCCTTAAAACCTTGGATGTAATTACTCAACAAACCCGCCAAGGGTGAATGCAGATTAGGATGTGCTAAACGCTTGATCTGATAGACATAATCTTCAGCAGTGAGGATGCGACTCGCAACCGTCTCAAAATCAGCAAGCTTATTGATACGCTCAAGATCCGTTGCTGTTAATTGGTGATAACGAAACTCACCGGCTTCATCTTTACTAAAAGCCGGATGTGGCTGATAGCGAATACCTGATTGTATGGTCACGGTATATTCAGTGTAGGCGACCTGTTTTGGATCGACATCCTCCGCTAGGTGGGCCCCCTGTGCATCAAAAAACTGCTTCTCTGGCATCTGTGCAGCCGCTAGAGGCACCAGCTCATAGGGCCGTTTGAGGAAGTGGTACTGTAATGGCGGCTCATAGATTTGCGCGATGAACTCGTATTCACCGGCATTATATGACTTCACCGGGTCCAACTCTTTCGGTCGTTCAGAGAACGAACTGTAGATGATGGAACGGGCGCTATCGTTGTCACGGTACGGGTTATTGAGCTCTTGATCGCTACAAGCAACCAAAAAGGTGAATAAACCGGTGCAACAGAGTGCAAGACTAATTTTTCTAACTGTCATCCAAGCGGGCTAGTTATGTATAATTCGATCTTTCGTTAATCGTAGTATAGCGATTAACCACCATAAGAGAATAGATTCGACGAAGGAGATGGCATGGGATTTTTAGAAAATAAAAGGGCATTGATTATCGGTGTTGCCAGTAATCGCTCTATTGCGTGGGGTGTCGCTGATGCGATGCGTAAGCAAGGCGCTGAATTAGCCTTCACCTATCAGAATGAGAAATTACAATCACGTGTTGAAAAACTAGCCACCGCAAGTGATAGCACTATCGTCCTACCCTGTGATGTCTCCAGTGATGAGAGCATTGCTGAGCTATTTAGTGGTCTCAAGCAAAGCTGGTCAGATTTTGACATTTTGGTGCATTCGGTGGCCTTTGCACCCAAAGAAGAGCTCACTGGTGATTTTGTTGAAAACACCACACGTGAAGGCTCGCGCCTAGCACACGAGATCAGCAGCTACAGCCTAACCGCCTTAGCCAAGGCAGCACGCCCTATGTTGCGTGAAAACAGCGCCATCATGTCATTATCGTACCTTGGCGCTGTGCGTTCCATGCCCAACTATAATGTTATGGGTCTAGCAAAGGCGAGTTTAGAGGCCAATATTCGTTATATGGCTTATGCCATGGGCCCTAGTGGTGTGCGTGTCAACGGAATTTCTGCGGGGCCTATTCGTACCCTAGCGGCTGCAGGTATCGGTAATTTTCGTAAAATGCTCGACCACGTAGAAGAAAATGCCCCACTACGTAAAAATGTCAGTATTGAAGAGGTCGGTAATGCGGCTGCATTCCTTTGCTCTGATCTGGCTAGCGGTATTACCGGTGAGATTACCTATGTTGATGCCGGCTACAGCACCGTCGGTATGAGTGGTTATTAAGCCAAGCCAATCTTTGACTAAGCTAGTCGTTAGACTAACTTAGTCTCTTCACCTTCGGAGCGGGCAATAATCACCGCTCCGCAGGAGTCGCTGAAGATATTAACCGCGGTCCGACTCATATCGAGTATCCGATCAACCGCAAGAATCAAACCGATGCCTTCCATAGGCAGACCCATAGCAGCAAGGATAATCGTAATGGCGACTAGGCTTGCCGAAGGAATTCCGGCGACGCCAATAGAGGTCATCAGCGCTAAGGAAACAACTGTGAACTGCTGCACCAGACCTAGCTCCAAGCCGTACGCCTGTGCGATAAATAAGGCGGCGACACACTCATACAAGGCGGTACCGTCCATATTGATGGTTGCACCCAGCGGCAGTACAAAGCTAGAACTCTGATTAGACACCCCAGCACGTTTTTCGATGCAGTCCATCGTCATGGGCAATGTTGCGGCTGATGAGCTGGTAGAAAAAGCGGTGAGTAATGCCGGAGCCATCGCTTGAAAGTGCTTGAGTGGGCTAACACCGGCTATTAGTTTCAGTAGCAGCGGTAGAACCACGAGTAAATGCAGTAATAAAGCAGCAACAACAGTAAAAAAGAACTTAGCTAAAGGAATAAACACACCCAAACCTGAGCGTGTCACCACCGCGGCAACTAAAGCAAATACGCCTAAGGGTGCAAAACGCATTACTAAGTCGGTGATTTTCATCATCACCTCAAACATACCCTGAAAGAAACCTTTTAAGGTGTCTTGTGATTTTTCACCACAGTGTGCAATAAAGTATCCAAACAAGAGACTGAAGAAAATCAGCCCTAACATTTGTCCTTCGGCTGCAGCATGAATCACATTGCTTGGAATCATGCGCAAGAAAATAGCCATAATGTCGCTACCGCTGGAGCCACCCACCCGTTCAGCAACCGCTGCAGTATCAGCATGCAACCCTAAGACCTGCTGTGCCGGCTGGCCGTTAATCACACCCGGCTGAATTAAGGTCACCAAAACCAAGCCAATCATGATCGCAATCGCACTAGTACAAACATAGTAAAGCAGCGTTTTACGCCCCATGCGCGCAAAAGAGCCATCACGTTCAATATTGGAGATGCCGACAATAATAGAAGATACGATCAACGGTACGATGATCATTTTCAAGGCGTTCAGAAAAAGATTGCCGATGAAATCCAGACTAGGCAAAAGAGAAAAACCGAGGGCGGCTTCCAGACTGCTGCCCGCCGAGCCGATAATAACGGCTAGAACTAGCGCAATAAGAATCTGCCAATGAAGTTTCATTGGCAGAAAGTCATACTATTTGATTTATAAACTATCGCTAAAGATCTGCACATCACCGGTCTCCCGAAGTGCTTTTGCTATGGCATTAAGTTCACGCTGACCATAACCGGTCTGCTGTGCTATCCACTCAGCTTGATCCACTTTCGTATTCTCAGCATCACTGTCATTGTGATGCAGTCTTATAAGGGCATGGCTGCCATCACTTAAAGCAACCGTGGATAAACTAAAGTCATCAACGTTAGGCAGTGGCATCTGAAAGGCCTGCGTGACAAAGACCGGAGGAACAGAGGCATCATCTCGACGTAATTTTTCTACCGTTTCAAATGATGATTGATGTGCAGTAGCTAATCGTTTTAATTTCACGGCGCTTTGCTTTGGATTGGCTGCCATGGCTTGCATGAGGCTATCCGTGGTTTCTGCATTCAACTCTGCCGCCAGTTCTACGCTTAACATCTGGCGTATATTCGGCTCTACCTCAGACAGTGATAATACTGCAGCGGGGCGATGTTCACTGACACGTAGCACAGCTACTTGACCATCATCAGTTTCTATCAGTTCACTATTGAAGCCTTTAATCAAAACCTCTTCAGAGAATGCCATGTCCATAACTTTCTTTTTAGCCGCAAAACCATTAGCTGACTCTGCCGACTGCCAGCTAGAAGACTTAAGCTCTAAACCTAATGCTTCAGCGACTGACTCTAATTGGTTTTCCGCTTCATAACTGAGTTCTTGTAAGCGATCAGCCAGACTCGCAAATTTTTGTGCTGAACGTTGCGCTCGTACTTCATTCGCGATGCGATTACGCACCTTTTCAAACGGCACCATTTCTGGGGCTTTAACAGAGCTTAATTGCACAATCTGCAAGCCTAACTTAGTGCTCAGTATAGGACTCACCTGACCGGCCTTCATCGAGAACAAGCTATCAATAAACACGGGGTTGTCGATGTCCATGCGGCTAATAAACCCTAGGTCACCACCATTGCTGGCTGAGATAGTATCTTCTGAGTACTGCTGGGCTACGGTTGCAAAGGCAATACCACTCTTCAGCTCTACAAGCGCACTAGCGGCGAGTTCAGCGATAGCCTTACGCTGCTCTTCTGAGGCCTCGTCAGGCACCTTAAACAAGATGTGCTTAGCTTCGCGTAGCTCATCCGTGCGGTAACTCTGAGGATCTTGCTGATACGTTTCTAACAACTGCTCTTCACTGAAACTCATCGCATCAGCAATCACTTGTTGGTCAATTTCAATATAGTCTAGCTTGACCTGGGCTGGTGCTTGAAAACGCCCTTGGTTTTTCTGGTAATAATTATCAATCGCCGTGGACTTAACGTCTTGCGGATCTATCGTCTGACTGGCTATAAAGTAGTCAAAGCTACGCGTTTGATTTCTTAAGGCAGCGTACTCGTATTCAGCTTCCTTTGTTAGGAAGCTAGAAAAGACAACACTACTTTGATACTGCGTGCTCGCCTCGTCTTGGCGCAACTGATTTTCGAACTGGGCCTTACTCATACGTTGTGATTGCACAACCTGCTCATAGCGCTCGGCACTAAAACGACCATCTACTTGTAACTGTGGTACGGATTGAATACGTTGCGAGAGAAAGAGATCGCTGATTGCGATACCACTGCTCTGGATAAAGTCTCGAAGCAGTTGCTCACGCACCATGCTCTCAATAACTTCTTTCTTGATACTGACTTCGTCAGGATAAAGCTGATCAAACGAATCACCCAACGTAGAGCGCATGTATCGACGCTGTTGCTGCAAACGCTGATCAAAGACCTGCTTAGTTATTTCGACTCCATTCACTTCAGCAACTGCTGCATCACCTGGACCACCAAAATATTCTTGGATGCCCCATAAGGCGAAGGGTACGGAAATCAGAAGAACAATAATGTAGGCAAACGCCCCAGTGGCGCGCTCGCGGATCTGCATCAACATAATAGTGACTCTTGTGTAATTATTTTGATAAAGATTGGAAGTATACAGCATGGAGGAAGACGAATGCTTCCTCCTTACTGATTTTTATGGCGGAGTGGACGGGACTCGAACCCGCGACCCCCGGCGTGACAGGCCG
>TARA_B110000879_G_scaffold11751_1_pt1 | contig 46037 bp, 39 predicted proteins | sample TARA_B110000879 | Tara Oceans TARA_B110000879 (sample SAMEA4398094) | marine metagenome | biome: Polar Biome; feature: [SRF] surface water layer (ENVO:00010504); material: water (ENVO:00002006), including particulate matter (ENVO:01000060) such as... | depth 5 m
GCAATTCCATTTTTTTCAACGGCCTTCTCAGTAGTATCGAACCATCGCAAATAAGGCTTTGCACCCTCTGTACGTGACTCCATCAACGAGCCGAACAGCGCTGCTGACTTACTCCACAACTCAGCTCCTTGATGAGCACGGGCGAGCACCTCTATTGTATTCGGAGAGGTTCCATCGATATCTTCATAACGCTGCAATATTTCAATGGCTGAAGAGTAGTGTTTTCGCCTAACCTCTAGATTTGCCAACCCTCTGTCGATCGTTTCTCGAACTACCTGCCGACTGTCAGACCTCTGCGCTGGGCCCTCCACCGCTAACGCCAGCAGCCTTCGATAAATTGTTTCCGCCTCATCAAATCGATTTTCCTGTGCTAGAGAAACTGCAGCGGCTTCTTGGATATAAGAAGGCAATTCCACATTGCTAATTTCATCATATACGGCGACAGCTTGCCGAAACTGTTCATTCCAGGACAACACGACGAGTAGATCACCGCCGATGGCGGTATTACCTTTGTTGTTTTTATAAAGGCCTTCGAGGTCACTGAGCGCCGATGGGTAAAAACCAAGCCCTGCCTGAATAGCAGCACCTTGGGCCAACATGTACTGTATGGTCATATTGTCGGGATAGGTCACTAATAACGAACGCAGTTGCTGACGATTATCTGTTTCAGGTGTTGCTTGCATTTGCAACGCAATTTGGGCCAAAGAGAGATCGAGATCCCCGGGTGACAGTTGCAATCGACGCCTCAGCATGGCGCCAGCTTCGTCGTATAATTTGTATCCTGAAAGGAGCCGGCTCTTGACCAAGGTATATTCAGTCGGGTCAGAGGATCGTGTATACCCCACCTTGGCATACAGTATTGCCCGCTTGTTGTCACCTGCCTCCAAAGCTGAATGAAGCAGTTCGTCAATAACAAATGGAGGCACGGTCTCAAAATCTAATTCTTTATCGGCGAGCGCCCAGGCGCGATCTCGCTCTCCAGCACGGAGCAGAACAACGATATAATCGGCCCATACTTTTTGATCATCCGAGGCGATTTCGACCAATGCTTCGAATCGAGCAATGGCTCCTTCAAAATCCCCCTCCGTCGCCATATCGACAGAAATCTGTCTCGCCTCAGCTAATTCGCCTGGCGAATAAAATGGGGTGGAGGCAATTTCTGAAAAAAGTAAGGCAAGGACCATGATCGGAAATAGCGCGGATAGTACTTTTTGCAGCATACGGTCAGCCATATCACTATTAACGCAGTGATAGAATTGTGTAGAATAACGATGATTATAGCTTACCGGACCGTTGATATTCCGGTAATAATGTATATTGACCCTCACCTTATTAATTTGTAATGCCGTGAGGAATCATCAGACGAAACCGTTTATAACAATGACCGACCGTTTTCCGCAGAATCAATCTGGCAAGAACTCGCTGGCGCTTTTTTTAGACGCTGCCGACAAGCTCCCCATGAGATCTGAAAACAGCAGGCAAACTAGCGGCCGTTTACTGTTTGCCCTCGATGCAACCGCGAGTCGTCAGCCCAGTTGGGATAGAGCCTGCCAGCTGCAGGGGCAAATGTTCAAAGCGACCGATCCATTGGGTGGACTGCAACTGCAACTGTGCTACTACCGTGGTTTCAACGAATTTCACATCACTCCTTGGCTGACTGACAGCCAGTCACTGCTGCGGATAATGACCGCGGTGGAATGTCTAGGCGGATTGACCCAGTTAGACCGCGTGTTGGCGCACTGCACCACAGAGCACAGAGTAAAGCCGATCCAAGCCGTGATCATCATTGCTGACGCGGTTGAAGAAAGCGTTGATAAACTCTGCTCCAAAGCAGGTAAGCTGGGTATGCTGGGCGTACCCTTGTTTATGTTTCAGGAAGGACGCGACAAAACTGCCCGTCAGTGTTTTCAACAAATGGCAATGCTGAGCAAAGGCGCTTATGCTACCTTTGACGAACACAGTGCAAACGAGCTAGCGGAATTGCTGGGCGCAGTCGCAACTTTTGCCAGTGGCGGCTATGATGCATTACAAGACCTGAAATCCACCGCAGCGCGGCAGTTACTGCAACAACTAAAGAGTTGATATCACCTTGCTTGGTCGTCTGATTTTACTGATCGCTTTTATACTGGCTGTGCTGACTATTATTCAGCTGTTTAAAAATACGCCAAAATCACAGACTAAAAACCTGTATTGGAAAGTAGGCCTCAGCGCTAGCGCGATTATCCTAATACTACTCGCCGCCTCCGGCCGCATCCATTGGATTGGCGCAGCCATTGGCGCAATGATACCGATTGTCCGTCGATCTATTCCACTGCTGCTGCGCTATTTCCCTATTGTGCAACAGTATCTTCGAACCCGGCCACAACAACCTCCCAGCGCCAACAATACCTCTGAGGTGAAAACTGCCATTCTCAGCATGACGCTCGATCATGACACCGACAAACTTCAAGGTCAGGTCATTAGCGGTCCTTTTTCGGGGCATTACTTAGACAGCCTCGAACTTGAACAATTACAATCGCTGATGGGTTATTGCCACAAACAGGATAAAGACTCAGCCAAGCTTCTCATGTCTTATCTCAACCATCGTTTTGGTAACCAATGGCAAACAAGTCCACCCCCTAGTGGAGATGGTAATCTGACAGAAGATTCTGCCTATGCGGTACTGGGGCTACATCGCGGAGCGAGCAGAGACGAGGTGATACAGGCGCATCGGAAGATGATGCAAAAGGTACACCCCGACAGAGGTGGCAGCGACTACCTCGCCGCACAAATAAATCAAGCAAAAGACATTCTAATCAGCAAACTGGCCTAGCCCAATAAAATGATTCACGTTAACATTGGCCCCGTATTTTTACTCCTAACAGTGGCAGGCTTAGACCAATGAGCAGTGTATTCGTAGTTCAGAATCAACAAGGATATTTCGCCACCAAACAAAAGGTATGGGATTGTGGCCGCGACCCAAAACTATTATTTCGAACAGCCCACAAAGATGAAGCTATCAATATGGTGTTCGAATTGAGCTCGAAAGACATTGAACTCAGGGCAGAGGTCATTGCTGTTAAGCAAGATGATAAAAAGCACCCCATCGTCGAAGTGACAGCACCGCCCATTGTAAAAGACGCTATCCATGTGACAGCACCTGATGAGCTAGCAGCCACCCCAATTGAAATCGTCATTCCAGCAGCCTAAGCTAGATTGACGTGAAAGCACTCGTTGTCAGCACCATCACTCAGGCCTTGCGGAAGCATTCAGTACGTTTTGTCTGGGGTTTAGCTGCAGACCGGTTAAGCCCTTGGCACTTCATTTTACGATCTCATAATTACAGCAATAGGATACCCACACAATGATGCGTATTGGCATTTTTCTGGCCACCAATATGGCAATTTTACTCGTCGCCAGCATAACGCTTAATTTGCTCGGTTTTGACTCCATTATGGCTGCCAATGGGATCGACCTTAACTTGGGCGCCCTGCTGGTCTTTTGCGGTGTTTTTGGCATGGGCGGATCGCTGATTTCGCTGCTGCTGTCTAAGTGGATGGCTAAACGTAGCATGGGCGTCCAACTGATAGAAAAACCCCAGAATAATCAGCAGCGATGGCTGGTTGACACCGTAGCCGAGCTCGCGCGAAAAGCGGGTATCGACATGCCGGAGGTGGGTATATTTCCCTCTGCCAGCTCAAATGCCTTTGCGACCGGATACAATCGTAATAAGGCCCTAGTAGCCGTTAGCGCCGGACTATTGCAACGGTTTAGCCAGGACGAAGCAAAAGCCGTTCTGGCCCACGAAATAGGGCATGTTGCCAATGGCGATATGATCACCTTGACGCTCGTCCAGGGCGTTGTTAACACCTTCGTGATGTTTTTTGCCCGAATTATAGGCCATACCATCGACCGGGTTATTTTCAAAAATCAACGGGGGTTTGGTATTGGCTATTTTATAGCGACTATTTTTGCTGAAATTATTTTGGGTATTCTGGCTTCGACTATCGTGTTTTGGTTTTCTCGCTGGCGCGAATTTCGAGCTGATGAAGCCGGCGCTTCTCTGGCTAGCCGACAAAGTATGATTGCCGCTTTGGAGCGACTTCGCAGCGAACAGAGTTTACCCAACGATATGCCAGGAGAAATGACAGCTTTCGGTATTAGTGGCGAAATGAAACAGGGACTTGCCGCCCTGTTCCTGACCCATCCGCCTCTTGAGAAACGCATTGAAGCTCTGAGAAATGGTTAATATTCAGTAAACAGGAGCGCCGGATGTTGTGTCAACCCCACGCCGCGATCAACGCTCCAGGGCCAATACATATTTCGCAACGGCCAGCCTGACCTCCTCACTGAGATAGTCCTGCGGTGGCATCTCGGGGTAGTCTTCCCGCTTCTTGATTGGGCTGGCAATATAGTCAGCAAGTCCTTGCGGATCATCCATATAAAGGGCTTGAATAACCTGAACAGGCGGCCCAATCATCCGGCCGGTGTAGGTATGGCAACCGGTGCATATGCCCATATACGTCGTCTTACCCAATTCCGACGCCGCTATCTGGCGTGGAGGAACTGGTTCTGGTAGCAGATAAGTTTCAATACTGTCCGTATTGGTGAAATCACATTCAGCGAAATCACTCACACCAACAGTGACATACTGATGGCGATTAATAATACAGCTGCCTGTACTTGGACCCACGCGCACAATATCGGGGTTACCTTGTTTTAACTCAGTCAACATAACGGCCTTGATAGCATCGATAGTGTCATAGCCATTATTTAGCATGAAGTTATTAAGTATTTTAACCCGATCAGAATTAGGATCGGATTCTGGGTCAATAGTCACGTTCTCAGAGTGACCATGGTCGGTGATCAAAATACCCGCGGTTTTATTATTGCTAATGATATTACCTTCGATAATGACATCGTCGGCGGCCATCACCAGAATGCCGGTACCCGCTGGAATCCCGGAAACCGTTGAACCAGGAGCACCGAAGTTTTTGGTATTGTTATCAACAATAAAATTGTTGCGGATAATGACATCATAGGTTGTCTTAATCGGCAGGCCTGGCGAAACAAAAGCCAGAATCCCACCGGTATTATTATGGGTATAGTTATTCTCAACGATGGCATGTCGTGAATTCTCGATTTCAATACCCGCGACACTGTCAAATACTTCATTGTGGGCAACATGAATATTGTCGCTCATACCGACATAGATAGCCGCGTCTGCTATTCCTGAAATAACGTTATATTCGATGATGCCGTTTTTACCCAATTGAGGAAAAATACCATAAACACCGGTATCAACAATCAGATTATTACGGATCTCGAAATTATTACCCGCCTGGCCCATTATGCCATTACCTTTGTAATGGGTGATTTTCAAATTCTCTACGATGATGCCGTTGCCGGAGTACAAAATAGCGTCGTTTAATCTACCCTCACCTTCAAGCGTTGGCCAGTTACCCTGCTCAATAACACCAATCAAACTAATATCGTCTTTATCGATATAAACAGTTTCAACATAGGTGCCGGGGAATATTTGTAGTGTGTCGCCCGCCACTGCTTTATTTACGGCAGCCTGAATTGAATCACCATCTTTGACAATATGCACAACACCCGCCGTTGTCCTTCGGGCAACAGTCGGCGACAAGGCGTTGGTATCGGCTTTGAATCCTCCGGCATAACTGGCTCCAGCGCTTTGTGTGATAACCGTTACAGCACCAGTACTCTGGCCAAAGTACATACCAGCGCCGAATGCCACTAAGACTATTATCAGACCGAATATCTTGCCTTTACTCATGATCTTGCTCCGCTTATCGCTATCATTATTATGTCATCCCTATACTGGAACTTATTTATTATCTATGCAATTTCACTGATGGGATATCGGTGTTAGCCCCGACGGCAGCCGTTCAGGCGTCTTTGGCATAAACGCTTCATCCGTTAGCGTTTGTAAAAAAACAACCAGTAAATCCAGTTCGCGGCTAGTTAACTCAGGCTCCCAGATATGCCAATGTAACTGCATATCAACCCCTTTTGGAACAGCATGACCGCGGCCGTTAGTGTAGAACTCGACTGTTTCGCGCAAATTATCAAAACGCCCCGAATGCATATAAGGAGGCGTCGTCGCAATATTTCGCAACGATGGCACTTTAAAACCACCTTTCAAAGCCGCTGAATTAAAGGTCTTTTCGGCCCCGATGTCCAGTGGCATACCCTCTGGCTCTGGAGTTCCGATGACAGCAATCTGTTGATTGGTAAACAAGGGCGGTTGGTGGCATTCAGCGCAACGAGCGACAAAGGAGCGAAATATATTGAGACCTTCAATTTCCTGCTGATTTAAAGCCTGATGATGGCCGTGCGCATAACGATCGTAACGACTGTTTAGCGATATTAATGAAGTTTCAAATGCGGCAATGACAAGGTAAATCTGATCGAGGGTAATCGCATCTGCCTGGCGCTCAAAAGCCTGCTGAAACAGTTGCCGGTAAACAGTATTGCTATTTAAGGTGGCCAGTAAATTGGCTGGATTATTCCCCATCTCAAGCGGGTCATATAAAGGCCCCTGTACCTGTTCTTCGAGACTTGCGGCACTAGCATCCCACAAAAAACGACTCAGGAATGCTGAGTTCCATAATGTTGGCGCAGAGCGTGATACCTCAACACCAGCCACACCAATACTGCGAGCGCGATTGTCACTGAGGCCTTTTTCTGGGTGATGACAACTGGCGCAGGAGAGTGTTCCATCAACTGACAGCAGCGGATCGAAGAAGAGATAGCGGCCGAGGTCAATTTGTTGCGGTGTAAAATCGTCTCGCCGGGGTGGCAGTGACGAGTGCAGGCCGCCTACACCGTGGTTTTGTATCGAGTCATATTGATCGTACAAGGTGTGCAGTTTACAGTGACCGCTTGGGGTCTTTTCAAAACTCGGCGGACAGTTGGCAGATAAGCTAAAATCTTCCAGCGGGTCATTTTCTCCCAAGCCAAAACCGCTTATTGACCACAGCAAAGAGGACAATAGCATTACCGCTTGACGGCAACCGATAGAGTGCCACTGTAGCCGTTTTTTCATCGCGTCGTCGTCATGACTAGTTTTTCGCTCGGGCATGGAGATACGCGATAACATCGTACAAATCCTTCTCCGTGGACAAGCTCGTTGCCATCATTTTCATTTGCTTGCCGAAACGATCATCAGGGTGGCTACCCCGCAGCCCCGCTTTAAAATTGCGGTACTGGCGAATAATGTAGGTACGATCCAAGCTGGCCAATCGCGGTGAGTTAAGCGCAGTATTACCCTGCCCCTGACCGCCGTGACAAGAACCACAATTTCCTTGATAGACATTGTTACCATTGCGTAAATCGCCTTCTGCCATCGTCCTTACCTCGACGGTAGGAAGAGTCGCTATATATTTAGCAACATCAGTGATGGCCTTTTCATCAACCAATACCGTTGTCATCGAGGCCATCTGGCTACCAAAAATATCACCGGCCTTCGAGCCACGTAGACCCGATTTAAAATGACTGAGTTGACGGGCAATATAGCGGCTCGACTGACCCGCTAGCGCCGGTGCATTTGCAGAATCATTCCCCTCGCCTTTAGCACCATGGCAGACACTGCAACTGGCGTACATCATCTGGCCATCGGCGACACCATCTTCAGCCACAGTGGACATCGCTAATAGGGCAAACAATGTAAACAACATCCTTCGGTACAATAAAAAAACCATACGATCCCCGCCGGTCGGTTAGAATGAATCAGCCAATCGCTAGATATTACAGCTCCGTAACTGAAGATGCAGCACAAATATAAGGTTGCGACGAGTGTCACCATGAATTGTCAACACGGTCAATTCAGACTATCCTACGAGGCCCTATCCTAAGATGTATTTGTAACGTGAATAAACTACCCATCACTGCTGCCATTCTTTTACTGCTTAGCGCCTGCATGTCTTCTCCTAAAGGAACCGCTCCACTACCACAAGGCTCCCTACAGGCTCAGCAGGCAATGTCAAAAGCTCACTGGCGCTGTGACGGCGACACTGACAAACGCTGGCATTGTCGCGATGAGTCGAACCCTATTAGTAAGATATTTTCCTCTGATGAATTGACTCGCCCACCCGCCGAGCTCATTGCTACAACTGCAGAACCGACAATCCCCTCAAAGCCTGCTGAAGTAGCGCCCATAAGCGTCGATACTGTTGACCCGCAAAGTATGGCGATCACCGCAGTCAATTTGGATGAGGTGCCGGACAATCATTTCGCGGTACAGTTAATAGCCGCAAAAAATAGGCAGGGTATTGCAACCTATCGGCAATCTCACCCCGATCAACAAACCATCGAACTGCAGACAGTCGTCAATCAAGACCCATGGTATATATTATTGCTGGGTATCTATCCCTCACAGGAAGCCGCAAAGTCTGCAATTAAAGCGATGTCTCCAGCGCCTTCTGCTGACCCTTGGATCCGCTCTGTGGGTCCCTTAAAACAATCGATAGCCTCGGGACAATAGCCCAAACTGTTCTAAAAACAGTCAATGGCATCAAGAGCCATATGAATGACGAGGCCGATCCCGACCAGCCGGGTTTTTTTCAGCAGACACATAAAACCGTAGCCAGCAATTGGGATGAGTCCGTGTAGAGGATGGAAGCCTATGCTGCAGCGGTAGGGGTCATAGATAGGAGTCGCCAGCAGATGATCGACATCGACAATCATTGTCGCCAGTAAAACCAGCAAGCTAAACTTCCAGTTTTTCCGAAAGAAAACAACCGCGATGATAACCGGTACAAGAAAATGCAGTATCAAATGGATGATCGTTACAGCCCTTTGATCGAGGAAATACGACCCTCATTCTTTATCAAGGTCGGCCAGATGCCGCCCGCGCTTCAATAGTCAGGGGAATACTCTTTAGAGGTGACTGACTTCATCAATTTCATATTCAACATCACCTTTTGGCGTTTTAACAACAGCCACATCACCCACTTCTTTGCCAATAAGCGCACGCGCTATTGGCGAAGTGACTGAAATCATACCCGCTCTCACATTAGCTTCGTCTTCGCCGACAATTTTGTAAGTCACTTCCTCATCGGTCTCGCAGTTAACAATAGCAACTGTTGTTCCAAAGATGACTTTTCCAGTACTCGGTATCGTCGTCACATCAATAACGATACTATCGCTTAGCTTCCCTTCAATTTCCTGAATGCGACCCTCGCAAAAACCCTGCTGTTCTCTAGCGGCATGATATTCTGCGTTTTCCTTTAAGTCGCCATGTTCGCGGGCATCGGCAATGTCCTGAACAATTCGCGGACGGTCTTCAGACTTTAGTCGGTGTAACTCAGCTCGCATCGCGGCCTCACCTGCAACGGTCATCGGTACTCTGTCTAAACTCATGTGACAATCCTCTTGTGAACGTCCTGTAAACGACGAACTTCCCGGGTTTTATTTTTACCCTCTTTGATCGCCTCACACACTGCATCTGCGCCCGCCAAAGTCGTTGTACAAAATACCTTTTTGGCTAGTGCCGTTCTTCGTATCGCCGAAGAATCAGCAATGGACCGGCGCCCTTCTGTGGTATTAACAATTAGTGCAATTTCGTCATTTTTCAATAAATCGACGGTGTGCGGACGACCCTCTTTCACTTTATTCACCATCACCGCGGACATACCTGCATCAGTGATCACTTTATAGGTACCCCGAGTTGCCACCAATTCAAACCCCAGATCGAGGAGCTTTCTGGCAACCGCTACAACCCCTGTTTTGTCAGCATCACGGACACTGACAAAGGCCTTGCCGGATGTGGGCAGTTTTTCGCCCGCTCCGAGCTGTGCTTTTGCATAAGCTTCGGCAAAGGTATCTCCCAAGCCCATGACTTCGCCGGTAGATTTCATTTCAGGTCCCAGAATCGGATCAACCGCAGGAAACTTGTTGAACGGAAAAACCGCCTCCTTGACGCTATAGTAAGGCGGTATCCGCTCAGTGGTAAAGCCCTGTTCCTTAAGACTAGTGCCAGCCATACAGCGAGCAGCAATTTTTGCTAGCGAAACACCGATGCATTTAGACACAAAAGGCACTGTACGTGATGCCCGCGGGTTCACCTCGATAATAAATATCTCGCCATCTTGCTCCGCCAGTTGCACATTCATCAGGCCACAAACGCCCAATTCAATCGCCATGATCTTCACTTGCTCTCGCATTTTATCTTGCTGCGAAGCGCTCAGTGAATAAGGAGGCAACGAGCAGGCAGAATCACCCGAGTGAATTCCGGCCTGCTCTATATGCTGCATAATGGCGCCGATAACCACATCTTTTCCGTCTGAGACGGCGTCAACATCCATTTCTACCGCCGCATTCAAAAAGTGATCCAGCAACACCGGTGATTCGTTTGATGCCTGTACAGCTTCTTTCATGTATCGCAATAATTCGTCTTCGTCGTAAACGATTTCCATCGCACGGCCACCTAAGACATAAGATGGCCGTACAACTAATGGGTAGCCAATTGAGGCTGCAGCCGCAACCGCTTCATCGGTTGAACGAACGGTAGTATTGGGTGGCTGCTTTAAACCCAGCTTCTGAATCATCTGCTGGAAGCGTTCTCGATCTTCTGCTCGATCGATGGCATCAGGGGTTGTCCCAATAATTGGCACGCCAGCGGCCTCAAGCTCTCTGGCTAATTTCAACGGCGTCTGGCCACCAAATTGTACGATGACACCCTTGGGCTTTTCTTTATGTACAATTTCAAGTACATCTTCCAGTGTGACTGGTTCAAAATACAGCCTGTCGGAGGTATCGTAGTCCGTTGATACGGTCTCGGGATTACAGTTGACCATAATAGTCTCGTAACCATCCTCCCTCATTGCTAGCGCAGCATGCACACAACAATAGTCAAATTCTATACCTTGACCGATGCGATTGGGGCCACCCCCCAGTATTAATATTTTCTCTTTATCACTCACATTGGCTTCGCATTCTTCCTCATAGGTTGAATACATATAGGCGGTACTGGTAGCAAACTCAGCAGCACAGGTATCAACTCGCTTGTAAACTGGATGAATACCTAATGCGTGTCGATGTTCCCGCACAGCCTTTTCTTCTTCATTCAATAACACGGATAAACGCTTGTCTGAAAAACCTTTGCGTTTCAGACGGAAAATACTGTCAGCGTCTAGATCAGCCAAATACCGAGTTTTTAACGCATTCTCACTGAATACAATGTCTTCAATCTGTGCCAAATACCAACGATCTATTTTTGAAAAATCATAGACCTCATCAATACTCATACCCGAACGGAACGCATCCGCAACATACCAGATTCTCTCGGGGCCGGGGTTGGTGAGCTCACTAATTAAGATATCACGGGCATCGCTGCGATCGGTATCAATTTGATGTTCGAACCCTGACGAGCCCACTTCCAGACCACGAAGTGCTTTCTGAATGGATTCCTGAAAGGTTCGTCCAATTGCCATGACTTCACCGACCGACTTCATTTGAGTGTGCAAATGGGTATCAGCTTCAGCAAATTTTTCAAAGGTAAAGCGCGGGATTTTGGTCACGACATAATCGATTGATGGCTCAAACGATGCCGGCGTAGCGCCACCGGTAATATCATTTTGCAGTTCATCCAATGTGTAACCAATCGCTAACTTGGCAGCAATTCTTGCAATTGGGAATCCGGTGGCCTTCGACGCCAATGCAGAGGAGCGACTGACGCGGGGGTTCATCTCAATAATGACAAAACGACCGGTATCCGGACATTGGCCAAACTGAACATTGGAGCCACCGGTTTCGACACCAATTTCACGCAAAACGGCCAGCGAGGCATTTCGCATAATTTGGTATTCTTTATCGGTTAACGTCTGGGCCGGCGCTACAGTTATTGAATCACCGGTATGCACGCCCATAGGATCAAAGTTTTCGATAGAGCAGACAATAATACAGTTATCGTTCTTATCTCGAACTACCTCCATTTCGTATTCTTTCCAACCAATCAACGACTCGTCAATCAACAGCTCACTGGTGGGCGATAAATCCAGTCCACGCTCACATATTTCGGCAAATTCTTCTTTGTTATAAGCGATACCGCCACCGGAGCCACCCATCGTAAAAGAAGGTCGAATGATACAGGGGAAACCCAACTGGCTTTGAACCTGAAATGCTTCTTCCATACTGTGAGCGATAGCCGAACGCGGGCATTCCAACCCAATGCGTTTCATCGCTTTATCAAATAAATCGCGGTCTTCCGCCTTATCAATGGCCTCCTTACTCGCGCCGATCATTTCCACACCATGCTTTGCCAGCACACCGTGACGATCCAAATCCAAGGCACAGTTCAAGGCTGTCTGGCCACCCATAGTCGGCAATAGCGCATCGGGCTTCTCAACTTCAATGATGCGAGCAACTGTTTGCCATTCGACGGGCTCGATATATGTTGCATCGGCCATCGCCGGATCGGTCATGATAGTCGCTGGATTAGAATTCACCAGAATAACCCGAATACCCTCTTCCCTAAGCGCCTTGCAGGCCTGCGCTCCAGAATAATCAAATTCGCAGGCCTGGCCAATTACGATAGGCCCAGCGCCAAGGATGAGGATCGATTTGATGTCAGTTCTTTTTGGCATGAAGATTTAAACCCAAAATTGTCGTCTTTGAATAGAATAATTAAATCAAATAATACGGACCCACTAGCTCATCGAAGCTGCTAACCGGTCTCCCCCAAAATGGCGGGAATATTCATACTACCGTAGGCGCTTATCCCTCGACTTCAACTCGAGCGGAAAGCACTCACCGCGAAATTAATTCAAGCGCTGCTGCATTAACTCAATAAAATGGTCAAACAATGGCGCGGCATCGTGAGGGCCTGGACTGGCTTCCGGGTGGCCTTGAAAGCTGAAGGCCGCTTTATCGGTACGATGAATGCCTTGAAGAGAGCCGTCAAACAATGATTTATGAGTCACTCGCAGATTATCAGGTAGAGTCGACTCATCAGCGGCGAAGCCGTGATTCTGACTAGTAATCAACACGGTACCATCTTCTAAATTCTGAACTGGGTGGTTCGCCCCATGATGACCAAATTTCATTTTTACTGTCTTGGCACCTGAGGCAATAGCCAATAATTGGTGCCCCAAGCAAATTCCAAAAACAGGAATGTCGGTTTCAAGCAAGCGCTGAATTGCCTCTACCGCGTAAGTACAGGGCTCAGGATCACCAGGACCATTAGACAAAAAGACGCCGTCGGGGTTCATCGCCAATACGTCGGCAGCCGGGGTCTGCGCCGGCACAACCGTCAACCTGCAACCGCGATCAACCAACATTCTCAATATATTGCGCTTTACACCAAAGTCATAAGCAACAACGTGGTAATCACAGTCATTATCACTGTATTCCCTGTAGCTTTGCTCACGCTCTAAATCCCAACTACCCTGTTGCCATGTGTATTCGCTGGTTGTCGAAACGACTTTTGCGAGATCCATGCCCTTGAGGCCATCGAATCCTTTCGCATACCTCATTGCCGCCTCTTCGTCGATGTCACCGGCCATTATGCATCCGTTCTGTGCACCTTTATCCCGCAGAATTCGGGTGAGCCGACGAGTATCGATATCTGCTATGCCGATAACATTACGGGCTACTAGGTAATCCTGCAGCGACTGCTCGTTGCGAAAACTACTAGCCAACAGTGGAAGGTCGCGGATAACAAGTCCAGCAGACCAGATATCGGCGGCCTCTTCGTCTTCGCTATTCGTTCCCGTGTTGCCTATATGAGGGTACGTTAACGTGATTATTTGACGCGCATAAGAGGGGTCAGTCAAAATTTCCTGGTAGCCAGTCATGGCGGTATTAAAAACCACTTCTCCGACTGAATGTCCGGCGGCACCAATGGCGACTCCCCGGAAAATACTACCATCCTCTAGGGCAAGTATGGCTGGTACTGTCAAGAAAACCTCCTAATAGAGCAATTAACTGGGGTGAAATACCGGTTTTACAGCGAGAAATCGCTATCAGCAGGCCGTAAAAAAGCGAGATGAAGATACAGCCTCATCTCGCTTCAAATGCCCCTTTTAATGGAATCCAAATGCATTACACATCTCGAGATTTTGAGGGCTCGCCGGGCCGCTGAACACCGGATTATCTTGGCGGGAGATTGTACGCAAAAGTCCGTGCACTGTCCACTTCATCAGCGACCAAAATACCACGCCCATCGCCCAATTTAACGCCAGCTAAAAAACGCTGCAAGCAAGCTCCTCAACTGACTTAGGTCGCCACTGCCCGCGCACCCCTCCAGAACGCTGAACAAACGAATACGGCCGTGATAATATAGGCCGATCCCGCCCCGCTCATGCTGACATCAGTGCGGCATCAACTTGCCCCTGAGGAAGAAAAACCGCACATGAACGTCTCCGAAACCTTCCTTTACACCGCGGAAATTGTTGCACCGGTATTTCTTATTGTTTTCATCGGCATTTACCTCACCCAGAAAAAGCTCATTGACCAACACTTCATCACCGTGTCATCAAAGTTAGTCTTCACGGTAACGTTACCAACACTGCTGTTCATCAACGTCGTTCAAACCGACTTTGACCTTGTCTTTAATGCCGGCCAAATTGGCGTCAGTATTGCAGCCACCCTACTGAGTTTCATACTGGTCTGGTATTTATCGGCCGCTGTTGTCACCCGTGCCGATAGGGGCGTATTTACTCAGGGTGCCTGTCGAGGTAACCTCGGTATCATAGGGCTTGCCCTATGCATCAATATGTATGGCTCTGAGGGACTCGCATCTGCTTCGCTCGTGCTGGCCATCATCATTCCCCTGTACAACGTTTTGTCGGTTATTGTCCTCAATCTTTCTCACCATCAGCACGGACAGCTGCCCTGGAAAAAAATCGTCGGAGAAATCGCTAAGAATCCGTTAATTATTGCTGTTTGCCTGGCACTACCCTTCTCACTGATGCAGGTTCAAATTCCGACCCTTTTTATTAACACCGGCGATTACTTGGCCAGTATGACACTGCCCCTCGCTTTGCTGGGCATCGGTGGCACACTAAGCCTGAAAGAACTAAAAACAACGAGTACAGCGTCTATTGCTTCCACGCTATTAAAAACTCTGATTCTTCCTGCGCTGTGCACACTCGGCGCCTACCTTTGGGGCTTAAGAGGGATACACCTCGGTGTTCTGTACCTGCTTTTTTCCAGCCCTACCGCGACTGTAAGCTTCATCATGGTGCGCTCCATGGGTGGCAATTCATCACTGGCGGCCAACATGATATTACTCAGCACTTTTGGTTCACTGCTCAGTCTAAGCGGAGGCATCTATCTACTGCACTTATACCATCTGATTTAGGCCGTCGGTATCACCATGTGACCGTGGCCTAGTGGCATTCAGTCTCTTAGAAAACGGTACTTCCGACGATAGGGATAGACGTCCCCAACTCGCCCATCTTTGACCTGATGTTGTAAATCTGACCAAAAGTCGGCTCGATACAAGTCCGGATGCAACTCATCAAACACCTCTCGGGCACGGCGATTACCGGAAAAAAACAGCCTAAACTCTTCTGGAAACACATCATTGGCGGCAACGTTATACCAGGGCTGACTAGCCATTTCTTGTTCTTCAGTTTTTGGCAGGGGAATTGTCCGAAAACTACAATCGACTAGCGGGCATATTTCATCGTAATCATAAAATACAACTCGACCATGACGGGTAACACCGAAGTTTTTCAGCAGCATATCTCCCGGAAATATATTGGCCGCAGCAAGCTGCTTAATCGCATTGCCGTACTCATCCATAACACTGTAAAGCTGCTCTTGCGTTGCATCCTTGATGTATAAATTCAGCGGTATCATTCGTCGCTCGACATAGACATGTTTGAGAATTAACGCATTACCTTTTTGTTCCAGTAATGAGGGCGCCTCTTTTTCCAACTCAGCAACTAGTTCACCAGAGAATCTTCTTCGATCAAAGGCCAGATTATTAAACTCTTGGGTATCTGCCATACGCCCCGCCCGATCCCATCGCTTTACCAACTTATACTTACCCTTAACCTGTTCCCGAGTCATATCTTTGGGTGGGGTAAACCGATCCTTAATGACTTTGTAAACATAATCATAGGATGGCAACGTGAACACCAACATCACCATTCCTTTTATCCCCGGCGCAATAATATAGCTGTCATCCGTTTCTGCCGTATGAGCGACAGCTCGACGATAGAAAACAGTTTTCGCATGCTTGCCAAAACCAATAGCACTGTAGAGCTCGAATAACTCCTTCTGTGGCATGATGCTTTTCAAAAAGCCAACATATTGTGATGGAACCGATGTATCCACCATAAAATAGCTGCGAGTAAAACTGAACAGCATGCTCACATCATCAGGAGAGAACAAGACCGTATCAACATAAACGCGGCCGTCTTCGTTATTAAGGAAAGGGAATACAAAGGGCAGCATTGCGCCATCGACAACAATACGACCCACCAGATAGGCTGCTTTATTGCGATAAAATAATGAATTTAAAACCTGAGCTTTAATACTCTGACCACGGCGCAATCGGTCGCGAAGTAGTCGATCAGTTATCTCAACTATGCGCTCGACGTCACGATCAATGTCTTCAAAAGGGATATTGAAATGGGTGTCAACAAGGATCTGCCTGACGATGGTCGCCATGTCACTGACATTAGCATATTCAGTAAAGATAACTTCAGCATCGCGATGTTCCGGCAGTGAATTTGGCGCCAGCACAAACGAATGCACATCACGAATTTTCTCATGACCAAACACATAACAATAAACAGAATTAAAAAATGTCTGGGCGATTTCATAATTGCTGTGCGTTTCAACTAAGACAGCATACTCAGCTTTAGCCTCTCGCCACAAAGCTCTGTCATCTGCAAGGCCATCAGCAAGACCATCAGAGAGAGCAGCAACATCTTTCACTTTCTTTTTATACATCTCGAGCCGATGACTCATCGATGCATGCACCAACAACCAGTCCGCCTGTTCAAAACGGGCCTGAGCACCCAGCGTGACATTCTGGAAATCACCAAAAAACGCATCAAAACCATTGAGTATGACTTTGGCTAAACGCAAGGCATTACTGATTCCCATCTAGCCACTCACCTGACTAATATCCTACGCGGCAGATCATCCAACGGTGACCAGTGGTTTGTCAGCAACAATAACACCTGTTTCATCGACATAAATAAATTGTCCTGGCGCGATATCCAGACCCGCCATTTGCAGCCGTACGTTAACATCTCCGAGACCTCGTTTTTCTGTTTTTCGAGGAATAGTGCCCAGGGCAATGACACCAATGGTCATCGTTGCGATTTCCTCAACATCCCGAATATAACCGTAGATGACAATACCTGACCAATTATTCACCAGCGCCTGGCTCACCAGCATATCACCTAACAGTGAGCGCCGGGGCGAAGCACCACCGTCCACCACCAAAACTCTCCCATCACCAGGCGTTTTCACCATCTCACCTACTTTAGAATTGTCTTCAAAACACTTGACCGTAACAATTTCGCCGCCAAATTGTCGAATACCTCCAAAATGTTTGAATACTGGCTCTGCTACCTGCACTTCATCGCCATATTCATCACACAGGTCAGGTGTTGATATTGTCATCTCATTTCCCTCATAGTTAAGTCAGGATCAAATTTCAGCCAATAAAAAAGGCGGCCGAAGCCACCTGAACATACCGGGTAGGTATTAAAACATCAACCTGATTGGATTAACCAAACTGGTTCATTGTGTTGTCTTTACCAGAAGCTTTCAATGCAGAATCACCAGAGAAATACTCTTTGTGATCGTCACCCATGTCTGATCCAGCCATGTTCTGGTGCTTAACACAAGCGATACCCTGGCGGATTTCCTTGCGCTGAACGCCAGCAACATAACCCAACATACCTTGGTCACCGAAGTACTCTTTAGCCAAGTTGTCAGTAGACAGCGCCGCTGTGTGGTAAGTCGGCAAAGTAATCAGGTGGTGGAAGATACCAGCTTCACGCGCTGAATCTGCCTGGAAAGTACGGATCTTCTCATCGGCGACTAAAGCCAATTCCGTTGCGTCGTACTCTTCGCTCATTAAGTTATCGCGGCTATAGGCAGTGACGTCCTGACCGGCTTCAGACATGATATCAAATACCTGCTGACGGAAGTTCAATGTCCAGTTAAAGGATGGGCTGTTGTTGTAGACCAGCTTAGCATTCGGGACAACTTCGCGAATAGCATTTACCATCGCACCGATCTGACCAACATGAGGCTTCTCAGTTTCGATCCACAGCAAGTCAGCGCCATTTTGCAACGAAGTAATTGAGTCTAGGATGCAACGTGCTTCGCCGGTACCCTGGCGGAATTGGAACAAGTTACTAGCCAGACGCTTAGGACGAACAAGCTTGCCATTTTGCTTAATGAGAACGTCGCCGTTATTCATGTCATCAACGGTAACTTCTTCAACTTCTAAGAAGCTATTGTATTGATCACCCAAATCGCCGGGCTCATTCGTTACAGCGATCTGCTTGGTGAGGCCCGCTCCTAAAGAGTCAGTCCGGGCAACAATAACGCCATCGTCTATACCTAGCTCGAGGAATGCGTACCGTACGGCGCGAATTTTCGCTAAAAAATCTTCATGCGGTACAGTTACTTTACCGTCCTGGTGACCACATTGTTTCTCGTCAGAAACCTGATTTTCAATCTGAATACAGCAAGCGCCGGCTTCGATCATTTTCTTAGCCATTAAGTAAGTGGCCTCTGCATTACCAAACCCGGCGTCGATGTCTGCAACAATTGGGACAACGTGAGTAACGAAGTTGTCGATTTTACCTTGAAGCTCTTTCGCTGCAACTTCATTGCCCGCTTCGCGAGCATCGTCCAATTCGCGAAACAATCCACCCATCTCGCGGGCATCAGCTTGACGCAGGAACGTATATAACTCTTCAATAAGATCCGATACTGAGGTCTTCTCATGCATAGATTGGTCAGGTAATGGACCAAATTCGCTACGTAATGCAGCAACCATCCAACCAGACAAGTACAGATACCGACGGTCAGTGTTGTCAAAGTGTTTTTTGATAGAAATCATCTTCTGCTGGCCGATGAACCCGTGCCAGCAACCCAAAGACTGGGTGTACTGAGAGCTATCTGCATCGTAGTTTGCCATGTCGTCACGCATGATCTTGGCAGTATACTTAGCAATTTCCAAACCAGTCTGGAAACGGTTCTGGGCACGCATGCGAGCCGCATATTCTGGGTCGATGGCGTCCCATGCACTGCCTTGGTCTGCGCGCAACTTGGTTATGGCATCGATGTTTTGACTGTAGGTTGACATGGTAAGTCCTCTTTAAAACCGATCTGTTATTAGATGGCAGTATTCTATGATCACCCGCTAGATTTAGGAAATTTATACTTTTTATCCTCAGCATTTATTCAATGAATAATAGACCCGGTTCTTTCAAAAGATCGACAATAAAGCTAGAAAAACATTTCAAATAAGGCTAAGTTATCGTTTTTGACAATGCATTCATCCTATGAATATATCTCGTATTGACCTCAATCTATTGGTTTACCTCGACATCTTGTTACGCGAACAAAATGTCACAAAAGCCGCAGACCAACTAGGGATAACACAACCAGCAATGAGTAATAGCCTCCGTCGACTGCGCCAGCTATTTGATGACCCACTACTGATACGTACCAGCCAGGGCATGACTCCAACCGAGCGAGCGGTAGAGTTACAACCCCTAGTTCGCAATATCATTGCCAGCGTTGAACAAGCTGTTCAGCCATCAGCGGAGTTTGATCTCGCCGAGAGTGACCGTGTATTTCGAATCATGGCCAGTGATTACGCAGAATCAACCCTGATCCCTGGGCTTTTAGGAGAAATTCGACACATCGCTCCTCATATCCGTCTCGATATCCTCACACCCAGTGATGTTACCTTTCAAGATGTAGAAAAAGGCAAGGTCGACATGGCGATCAATCGCTTTGACTATCTGCCTCAGTCGTTTCATCAGGTCAATGTATGGCGCGACAACTTTACCTGTCTGATGAGCAACGACAATCCTATCTTGCAAGATTTCAATCTGGACAGTTACTTAGATGCACATCATATTTGGGTAAGTAAAACGGGCATGGGGATTGGGGTTGGCATGAACCCAAGCGACACTCAGCGCCTAGGATGGGTCGATGAAGCTTTGGGGGACATTGAAAGGAAGCGCCATATTCGCGTATTTACTCGACATTACCAGGTGGCAGCCCTGCTGGCAGAGCAACCGGATCTTATTGCAACGATGCCACGTCAAGCAGCACTTTTACACGTAAAGAACGGGAAATTGACCGTAAAACCACCGCCTTTCCCCATTGTACCCATTGAGCTAAAAATGGCATGGAGCCCTTTACTGCATCATAATCCAGGCCATACTTGGATGCGCCGCTTGATTGTCGAAGTCGCGCAAAAAATCATTGAGAAGGGAAAGTCCTCGTAGCCATCGCGTTATCGCGTCGATAGCTACTTGTCGAGGAAGCGACTTATTCATCCTGAAAATGTCCAATATGAAAACGATAAATTGGAATAATTGCTCAAGTGCCCGTAAGATCTTCCTTCTTAATAGTATCGGGGGCACAACGTCGCCACCCGCAACCTGCGCGAGTTAATTCTATAAACCAGTTGTCACGACCAGACACAAGGCAGTAAACCATGACGCAACGTATTCAACAGGGAACCTTGCACATTGCAGACACCCTCTTCAACTTAGTCAACGATGAAATCATTCCTGGAACAGGCCTAGACGTCGCAGAATTCTGGCAGTCGCTGGAACAAATCCTGAACGATCTGGGACCAAAAAATCGCGCTTTGTTAGCAAAACGTGAACATTTACAGGCCCAGATTGACGAATGGCACCGACGGCAAAATGGTCAGCTAGATCCCGCAGCCTACAAACAATTTCTTGTTAAAATTGGCTATCTTGTTGCCGAGGGCGATGATTTCGATATCACCACAGAGAATGTCGAACCAGAAATTGCCCAGCAAGCAGGCCCTCAGCTCGTTGTGCCTATCATGAATGCTCGCTTTGCCTTAAACGCGGCCAATGCACGCTGGGGCAGTCTGTACGACGCCCTCTACGGCACTGATGTTATTTCAGAAGAGGCTGGCGCTGAGCGCGGCGGTGCTTATAATCCAATTCGCGGCGATAAAGTCATTGCTTATGCACGTCGCTTTTTGGATCTCGCTGCACCACTGGCCTCCGGCTCCCATGACTCCGTTACCCAATACGCCATAGTGGATGGCGCCTTAGCGGCTGTGCTAAAAAATGGTCAGACAGTTTCACTGGCTACGCCATCGCAGTGTGTGGGCTATAACGGTGCTGCAGCTGCGCCCAACGCAATACTAATTGTGCACAACAATTTGCACGTTGAAATCCAGGTTGATCGCAGCCATCATATTGGCAAAGACGACAGCGCCGGCGTTAAAGATGTGTTAATCGAATCGGCCATCACCACCATCATGGATTGCGAAGATTCCGTTGCCGCTGTTGACGCTGACGACAAGTCACTGGCCTATCGCAACTGGGCTGGCTTAATGAAAGGTGATCTTCAGGAAAGCTTGCAAAAAGGTGGCCATACCATCGTTCGCAAAATGAACCCGGATCGCAACTACCAATCGATAGACGGCCATTCGAACTTTAGCTTAAAGGGTCGCTCGATGCTGTTTGTGCGGAATGTTGGTCACTTGATGACTAACCCTGCCATTCTCGATAAGGAAGGCAATGAAATCCCTGAAGGCATTATGGATGGCATGCTGACCTCGTTGGCGGCGATTCATGATTTAAAAGCTACTGGTGAGTTCAGTAACTCATCGACGGGCAGTATCAATATTGTAAAACCAAAAATGCATGGTCCGGAAGAAGTTGCCTTTACCAATGAATTATTTGGCCGTATTGAAGATGCACTAAAATTACCTCGCAACACCATAAAAGTTGGCATCATGGACGAAGAACGTCGCACGTCTGTTAACTTGAAAGAATGTATTCGCGCTGCCTCTGAACGCGTTGTATTTATTAATACAGGTTTTCTCGACCGCACCGGAGACGAAATACACACCAGCATGGAAGCAGGGGCCTTTGCGCCAAAAGCGTTACTGAAGGGCATGGCCTGGATAACCGCCTACGAAGACCAGAACGTCGATTTGGGTTTAGCCTGCGGCTTACAAGGCAAAGCACAGATTGGTAAGGGCATGTGGCCTGAGCCGGACAACATGGCAAAGATGATGGCAGCAAAAATTGCCCATCCAAATGCTGGTGCCAACACAGCATGGGTTCCATCGCCTACTGCTGCAACACTGCACGCTCTGCACTACCATCAAGTGAATGTAAAAAATAAGCAGGAAGAACTGAAAAGTCGTCCCCGAGCCAGCGTTGATGACATCCTCACGATCCCGCTGCTGGGTGATCATGTACTAACGGCCGACGACATTCAAAGAGAACTGGATAACAACTGCCAGGGCATTTTGGGTTACGTGGTCCGCTGGATCGATCAAGGTGTGGGCTGTTCAAAAGTTCCCGACATTAATAACATTGGCCTGATGGAAGACCGAGCAACGCTGCGTATTTCAAGTCAGCACATTGCCAACTGGCTTCGGCACGATATCTGTACCGAAGCTCAGGTTATGGAAACACTCAAACGAATGGCAGCCACTGTAGATCTTCAGAACGCTGGCGACCCTGAATACACCCCCATGGCTCCAGCTTTTGATGGCATCGCCTTTGCCGCTGCCAGCGAACTTATTTTGCAAGGCTGCACCCAGCCGAGTGGATACACCGAGCCCGTGCTGCACAAAAAACGACTGGAACTTAAAGCGCGGGCATAAACCTGCGCTATCCGCAGCCGTATTAGAAAAACCCTTATAGAAAAGGGGAGTACAGTTATTGGCTGGCTCCCCTTTTTTTGAATCCGGCAGCAGAGCGACATTCTTGCTCCACGATGGCGGCCCTCCGGACTGCCTTCCCTTTCGCCTAAGCCCTGTCTGAAAAACAGCAGGGTTCAGTCACTCGCTCAGCGCTCGTCCGTTATGTTCCGCATAACGTCACTCCGACTCCTCTTAATGCAACGACCTCAAGACACACCTTCTCATGACGTCGGTTCAGACTCCGTGTGACGTTCAGCCACAATTTAGCACAGTGTTAGAGGAGCAGGCCGAGTGCCACCGAGGAATAGTAAAGGCCAGGCCGAAGGAGTGGCAGAGACAGCGAAGCGCTTTAAGGCTCTGGAATGGACGAGGGAAGCCGGGACGGCCCGGGACTATGGATCGGTGGTGCCCGGTCTGACCCTCGATATTGAAACTCAATCCATGAAGATTAAACCAGTAGTAAGTCACACCGGACTGGCCCCTTAGTTGAAACTAAGGCTGTTCCAACAGCCCTACTTAAGACCCAAAACGTCCTGCATATCAAACAAGCCCTTATCCTGTGCAGCAATCCAAACGGCGGCACGAACAGCTCCACGGCCAAAGCTCATTCTTGAACTGGCCTTGTGTGAAATTTCAACCCGCTCACCATCAGCCAGAAACATCACCGTGTGGTCACCAACAACATCGCCACCTCGAACAGTTGCAAAGCCTATTTCTTTTTCAGTGCGCGCACCAACCTGACCTTCACGGCCATAAACCGCTACATCTTTTAAATTGCGCTGCAATCCATCGGCAACAGCTTCGCCCATACTTAATGCTGTACCTGAAGGTGCGTCTACTTTATGGCGATGATGAGCCTCAACAATTTCGACGTCGTAGTCATCCCCCAGTATTTTTGCAGCATCGTTAAGTAGCTTAAAACAAACATTAACACCGGTACTAAAATTTGTGGCCATGCAAATAGCCGACTGGTTAGCTGCCAAGGCAATACTCGCCTTATCATCTTCGCTGCACCCAGTAGTACCAATGATCATTTTTTTACCATTGGCGGAACATACTTTACTGTTAGCTACCGTTGCGGCCGGTGCAGTAAAGTCGATTAGCACATCAAAATGGTCTATCACATCATTGATATTGGCAACAATTGAAATCCCATTTTTACCAAGCCCGGCAAGCTCCCCCGAATCTACACCCACAGCAGGACTCTCCGACCACTCTATAGCCGCGGTTAGCTCTGCATCTGGATGGAGACTGATTGCCTCAATCAAGGTTTTACCCATTCGCCCAGCGGCACCGGTTACTGCGATTTTTACCGCCATGGTGTACTCCATTAAATTCTATTGAGTATGAGACTTACACATCTATACTTTCATATCGTCAAAAAAGCTTTTTACACCGGCAAACCAAGATGATTTTTTCGGTGACTGATTGCCCTCTTTTTCAAACGACTCCTGCAACTGCTGTAATAGCTCTTTCTGGCTTTTGGTCAAATTGACCGGAGTTTCAAGCACCACACGGCACAATAAATCGCCGGTGGATCCGCCCCTAACAGGTGCAACACCCTTTCCTCTCAAGCGAAACAGTTTACCGGTTTGTGTTTCTTCAGGTATCTTTAATTTTACTCGGCCATCCAAGGTCGGCACTTCCAGCTCGCCACCCAGCGACGCGTCGGTAATACTAATAGGAACCTCGCAATAGAGATTTTTTCCATCCCGTTCAAAAATATTATGAGAACGGACATTAATTTGTACAAATAGATCACCGGAAGGACCACCATCTGGCCCCGCCTCACCCTCACCACTTAAGCGTATGCGATCACCGGTATCAACACCCGGTGGAACCTTCACAGACAGTGTTTTCGTTTCTTCTTTGAGCCCTTGACCGTGGCAACTGTTACAGGGGTCAGAGATCATCTTACCCTTACCTCGACAATTGGGGCAGGCTTGCTGCACCGAAAAGAAACCCTGTTGCATTCTCACCTGGCCTATACCGCCGCAGGTAGTACAGGTAACTGGAGCGCTGCCTTTTTTTGCTCCGCTACCGCTACAGGGTTCACAGCTGACCAATGTAGGGATACGGATTTTTACTTCCGTTCCTTTTACAGCGGCCTCGAGATCAACATCCAAATTATAACGAAGATCACTGCCACGAGCGGGACCCCGGCTACGACCGCCACCTCCACCGCCGCCACCAAATATATCGCCGAAGACATCACCAAATATGTCACCGAAATTGCCATTGCCACCGCCAAATCCACCAGCACCAGCATTACCATTTACCGCATCATGACCATACTGATCGTAGGCCGCACGTTTTTGAGAATCGGAGAGAACTTCGTAGGCTTCGGAGGCCTCTTTGAATTTCTCTTCTGAATCCTTATCATCAGGATTACGATCGGGATGAAACTTCATCGCTACTCGGCGATAAGCTTTTTTAATGTCTTTTCCCGCGGAGTCTCTGGCAACACCGAGGATTTCGTAATAGTCGCGTTTGGACATATCGTAATTCGATTCCAATATCAATTTCAACAGCAGCGTCAGTAAAATCCGGAACCGAAGACTCCCCGTTTTTACTGACGCCCATTACGCAAAATGCGCGGGACATGCCCGCGCGTTATTTTGCTCAAATTTTAAAACGTTTACTTGTTATCTTCTTTCACTTCTTCAAACTCAGCATCAACGACGTCATCGCCAGCTTCTGTTTGTTCAGCAGAATCTGCACCACCGCCGCCTTCCGCTTGCTCGGCCTGCTCAGCGTACATCTTTTGTGCCAGAGGACCAGACGTTTCAGTCAGCTTCTGGGTAGCAGCTTCCATGGCGGCTATGTCTTCGCCCACCAAAGCTTCTTCCGCTTCTTTCACCGCACCTTCGATCGCTGCTTTTTCGTCATCAGTTGCCTTATCACCGGCTTCTTCAACAGTCTTTTTAGTCGCATTGATTAACCCTTCAAGGGTATTGCGGCTGGTAACTAGCTCCTCAAATTTCTTATCAGCCTCAGCATTCACTTCGGCATCCTGAACCATTTTTTCAATCTCTTCATCCGACAAACCCGAAGACGCAGTGATGCGAATAGACTGTTCTTTACCTGTCGCCTTGTCTTTTGCACCAACATGCAAAATACCGTTAGCGTCCAAATCGAAGGTAACTTCAATTTGTGGCATACCGCGCTGAGAAGGTGGAATGTCCGTCAGATCGAAACGACCCAATGACTTATTACCAGAGGCCTGCTTACGCTCACCCTGAACAACATGAATAGTTACCGCAGACTGGTTGTCTTCAGCGGTTGAGAATATCTGCGATTTCTTAGTAGGAATCGTGGTATTTTTCTCAATCAATGCTGTGGCAACACCACCCATTGTTTCAATACCCAGCGTCAGAGGTGTTACGTCTAACAGCAATACATCAGTGACATCGCCGCTTAACACACCGCCCTGAATAGCCGCACCCATGGCAACAGCTTCATCGGGGTTAACATCCTTGCGAGGCTCTTTACCGAAGAATTCAGCGACCTTAGTTTGAACCATTGGCATACGAGTTTGACCACCAACTAGAATTACATCGTCAATATCGCCGGTGGACAAATCAGCATCTTGTAGCGCTTGTTTAACAGGCGCCAATGACTTGACAACCAGTTCTTCAACTAAGGATTCGAGCTTGGCACGAGACAACTTAACCACTAAGTGTTTAGGACCGGAAGCATCTGCCGTAATGTACGGGAGGTTAACTTCTGTTTGCTGACTGGAAGACAGCTCAATTTTTGCTTTTTCAGCGGCTTCCTTGAGCCGCTGCATAGCCAACGGATCACCCTTCAAATCCATACCGCTTTCTTTTTTGAATTCATCTGACAAATATTCAATCAGACGCATATCAAAATCTTCCCCGCCCAGGAACGTGTCACCGTTTGTAGACAGCACTTCAAACTGATGTTCACCATCAACTTCTGCAATCTCGATGATAGATATATCGAAGGTACCGCCACCCAAGTCATACACTGCAATTGTATGGTCACCTTTTGCCTTGTCCATACCGTAGGCCAGGGCTGCCGCAGTCGGCTCGTTGATAATACGTTTGATTTCCAAACCCGCAATCTTCCCAGCGTCCTTGGTGGCTTGTCGCTGCGAGTCATTAAAATAAGCTGGCACGGTGACTACCGCTTCAGTGACTGACTCACCGAGAAACTCTTCAGCTGTTCTTTTCATTTTCATCAGGATTTCCGCAGAAACCTGTGGCGGAGCCATAGTTTTGCCTCGCGCAGATACCCATGCGTCGCCATTGTCAGCTGCAGCGATTGTATACGGAACCATCGAGATGTCTTTTTGTACAACATCGTCTTTAAACTTTCTTCCGATCAACCGCTTAACCGCGAAAATAGTATTGGTCGGATTAGTGACAGCCTGGCGCTTGGCGCTCTGACCGACCAAGATTTCGCCATCTTCAGCGTAGCCAACAATTGACGGAGTAGTACGATCGCCTTCACCATTTTCGATGACCCGCGGACCATCACCGTCAAGCACAGCAACACATGAATTGGTGGTACCCAAGTCGATTCCGATAATTTTACCCATTGTCTTTCTCCAGTTTTTCTCTTACTGCCGAGCCTTCAGGCTCCGGCGTTAATAACTTTGGCTGATCGCCGCTCTTGCTGCTTATATTGGTGCTAAATTGATCATTTCAACCCATCGCCGCTGTTTTGTCGGTAATATTGCGAATCCAGACGCCTTATACCTGCTCATCAATTGATGGCGCTACGGCCTTGGAGACCATTACCATTGCAGGCCGCAACAGGCGTTCGTTCAAAACATAGCCCTTTTGCATTACCAGCGTTACCGTATTCGGCTCCACATCAGGGTTTTCAACCATAGACATTGCCTGATGAAACTGTGGATCAAAAGGCTCACCCAGAGGATCGAGCTGCATAATGTTAAATTTCGCCAGCGTATCAACCAGAGATTTCTGAGTTAACGACACGCCCTCTAACAACACTTTAACAACTTCATTATCTTTGTCGGCTGAATCAAGGGCCCGCTCGAGGTTATCCGCGACGCCGAGAAGCTCACTGGCAAATTTTTCCAACGCAAACTTGCGGGCATTCTCAATATCTTTCTCGGACCGACGCCTTATATTCTGCGCTTCCGCTAGGGTCCTCAAAGCATCATCCCTAGTTTTTGCCAATTCATCTTCCAGTGCCTCAATTTGTGCCTCTGGACTTAAAATCTGGTCTTCGCTTTCAGGCGACTCCGACACCTCGCTATCTTCCACCGTATCGCCTACTACCTCGTGGATATCAGTTAGTGAGTGCTCTGCTTGCTGATCGTTTTCAACGTTGGTTTTTTCTTGGTCCGACACCGTATTCTCCATTTATCACTGATTGCTCAACGGCCCTGTACAAACAGACCTGACTGTTTTGATATATGGGGGCAGTGGCGGAATAATTCAAGCGTTCAGGAAAAATCCATGGAAAAAACAGGGTCGATAATTAATTTTTATAAGAATCAATAGGATAGGATCAAAAAAAGACAACAATATCAGGTTTTTTTCAACGCCTGACTGAGCATTTGAGCAGTAATATTGACGATGGGGATCACTTGCTCATAAGCCATACGCGTCGGCCCGATCACAGCCAGTATGCCCAGATTATCATGGCCTGTTTTATAGGGCGCCGTCACCACACTAAAGCTACCGAGCACGTCATAACCCGCCTCATCACCGATAAAAATCTGCGCACCCTCGGCATTAATACTGCGATCGACCAACTCTAGAATGTCCTTTTTCTGCTCAAAGGCCGAAAACAAACTTTTTAGACGCTCCATATCTTCTGCCGCTGTCGCACTGACCAATTGATTTTCGCCCGCCACCACATAATCAGCGTCTTGCCGGGCGTCTTCCGTATCGAAGGCCTTGCTGGCCAGATCGAGCGTGGCCTGCATATAGTGATCAATAGATTCCTTGTCTTGCTGCATAGCCATAACAATACCTTGTCGAATACTCGACAAACTGCGCCCGGCAAAACGCTGATTAATGGCTGTGGTCGCTTGCTGCAATTCGATATCACTGTATTGTCGCGAGGTATGCACTATCCTATTTTGCACCTCCCGCTCATTAATCACCAATATCACCAACACACGATTGCCCGACAGCGGGAGAAATTCAATTTGTCGCAGCGACAGCTTTTCGGGGCGAGGCATAGTGACCAACCCTGCCTGAGAAGTAATCGTAGAAAGGAGCTGGGAAGCAGAATGTACTAGCTCTGTAGGACTTTTATCCGGATCCAGTTCTGTTTCCAGACTTTGAATCGCTTGCGCCGTTATTGGCTGCATAGTGATAAGACTATCGACAAACAACCGATAGCCCTGTGTTGTAGGAATTCGACCCGCGGAAGTATGGGGTGACGACACCAAGCCAAGGTCCTCTAGGTCAGACATCACGCTACGCACTGTTGCTGGGCTAATTGATAACCTTGACTCCTCGAGCAAGCTGCGCGACCCGACAGGCTGACCCTCTCGAATGTAGCGCTGAATCAAGCTCTTCAACAGTAATTGAGCCCGCTCTGTTACTAATTCACGCCCCATTCACCACACCCATTTTTTATCCCCACTCATTAACCACTAACAGAATTCTACCCTACCCGTTATATAATATGCGGATGTTTTTTTCAGTCTCAAGCTACAACCCCGGCGCACTGTAAATATTCAGGCTAATGGGGCTAGACAAAACACTGTATATACAACCATAATACTGTATAAATAAACACGTTCCGGAGCCAGCCATGTTGGTACATATCAGTGTTAATAATTTCGCTATCGCGTCACACCTAGAGATGGAATTCAATCGAGGCATGACTGTTATCACCGGAGAAACCGGAGCAGGTAAGTCTATAATGCTGGACGCGCTGGGCCTGACGCTGGGTGATCGCGCTGATGCCGGTGTTGTTCGCAATGGTTGCGACCGAGCGGATATCCACGCGACTTTTGATATTTCGGGCATCAGCGACGCAAAGGAGTGGCTTGAACAAAAAGAATTACTCGATGGCGATGACTGCTTGCTGCGTCGAGTCATTACTCGGGAAGGACGATCGCGGGCTTATATCAACGGTCACCCCGCCACGCTCCAGGACTTAAAGTCCCTTGGTGAAATGCTCATCGACATTCACAGCCAACACGCTCATCAGTCGCTACTGAAAAAAGATCAGCAGCGTCGTTTGGTCGACAATTTTGCCGGTCTCGGTGACCTCGCCAGCACCGTAAAAACTGTTGCCCGCCAGCATCAACTCTCTCGCCAAAGACTGGGTCAACTAGAAAGTAATCGCAGCGAACAGAGTGCTCGGGCTCAGTTATTAGGCTATCAGATCGATGAATTAGACAATCTGGCTTTGCTGGACGACGAAATCACCTCACTGGAACAGGAGCAGAAACAACTCGCTAATGGTGAGCAGACACTACAAGCATGCCAGCACACGATTGCACTGTGCAGCGAAGGAGAACTCAATGTCATCAATATATTACATCAGGCGCTGCGCTCATTGCATGACATTCCAGCAAAAAATAAATCGTTGGACGATGCCGAACAACTTCTCCAGAACGCACTAATCCATGCCGACGAAGCGAATCGAGAACTGCAACACCATGTCGACAGCTTCGAACTTGACCCAGAACGCCTACAACATGTTGAGCGGCGGCTGAGCAATATTTATGAGATCGCCCGCAAACATCATATCAACCCAGAGCAACTGCCAGAGTTACACCGCAGTCTGCAACAAGAACTCACCAGCATCACTGGCAGCGAAGAGGAACTGGAGCAGTTACGACAGCAAGTCACAGAGTCTCAAGAGCATTATTTACAACTGGCCGCCAAACTCACTAAAAAACGAAAGACAGCCGCTGGCAAACTACAAAAGCTGGTTGAACAGCAATTGTCGCAACTAGCGATGGAAAACTGCACCTTCAGCATAGAGCTAATGCCGCGTGCTGATGAGGCAATGCACTTACAGGGTAACGAAGAAGTTTCATTTCTGGTCAGCACCAATCCGGGGCAGCAACCTCAGCCGCTGGCCAAAATAGCCTCCGGTGGTGAGCTATCTCGAATCAGCTTAGCCATTCAGGTAATTACCGCCAAAACCAGTGCTATTCCAACGCTTGTCTTTGACGAAGTTGATGTCGGCATTGGCGGCGCCATAGCGGAGGTGGTTGGCAACCTGCTACAGAGCCTGGGAGAACGAGGACAGGTTCTTTGTGTAACTCATCAGGCTCAGGTCGCCTCAAAGGGACATCAGCACTTATACGCTAGCAAAACGGCGAACAAGCAAAGCGTTAGTACTGAATTACTGAAATTGGATGACAACGCAAAAATTGAGGAAATCGCCAGGATGCTAGGAGGTATAGCAATTACTGATCAATCTATAGCCCATGCGAAAGAAATGCTGTCTCACTGACACCATCAGTAAACGGGCACAATAGGAAGCACAGCTATTAAACCGGGATAAATCGGTGGTCTAGCCTTTTTTAGACCTTAGGCCTGACATATAAAACCATGCTGTGGTCAATAATTTCAAACCCATGCTCCTCAGCAATTTCATGCTGGCGCTTTTCGATGATGGGATCAACAAATTCAATAACTCGGCTGGTTTCTAAACACACCATATGGTCGTGGTGTTCGCCTTTCGCCATTTCAAACACGGAGTGGCCGCCCTCAAAATTATGACGCACAACTAAACCCGCCGTCTCAAATTGAGTTAGCACTCGATAGACAGTTGCTAGACCCACGTCTTCGCCGGCATCTCGCAACGCTTTATACACGTCTTCAGCACTCAAATGATGACTGTCTTCTTCAGCCTGCTCCATCAATTGTAAAATTTTGACACGGGGAAGGGTCACCTTTAGGCCTGCCTTGCGTAGTTCCTGGTTTTCCACTGTCATATCAAAGACTGCCTTAGCGTTAACAAGTTGTTTGGGGTATTATCCACATCTAGGTAATAGAGTGAAACCCATATGCCAAAATATATTCAAATCTTCGTCACTATTCTTGTCAGCATACTGACTGTCGGCTGTAGCACCCTTGAATTTCCGGGTGCTTATAAGATAAATGTCGAACAGGGTAATGTAATTACTCAGGACATGGTCGATCAACTTAAGCCTGGTATGTCGATGGAACAAGTTGAATATGTTATGGGAACTCCGTTGATAAAAGACTCATTCAATGGTGATCGGTGGGATTATGTCTACAACATCAAACGCGGAGACCAACCCAGAAAACAACATAGAATCACCATATTCTTTGAGTATGAATCTCTAAAATACTTCACCGGCGATTTCATACCGTCCAACGTTAGCGACCAAGCAGACAGCGACGCCGTTGCCCCTCAACAAGAAAGCTAGGTGTCGTCGGTCGCAGCCTTTTCAGCTTTAACTTTTGCCGCCCGGGTCTTGCGTACCTCCTTGGGATCTGCAATCAAAGGTCGATAAATTTCTACTCGATCACCCTCCTGCAAACCGATCTCCGCGGGTTTAGCCACCACCTTCCCAAATACCCCCATTTTTGCTGAGGCAATGTCGATATCTGGAAATAGTTGATCGATACCCGACTGCTCCACAGCCTGCAATACGGTAGCGCCCTCCTCTACTTCTAGAGAGACGATTCTTTGCTGGTCGGGTAGTGCATAACATACTTCTACTTTCATCATAATTATCGATCTGTCAGTTGCTTATATCCACCAGCCCGGGGCCAGAAAAACGTTATCGCTGTTGATGAAGATGGTGCGCTCTCTTCACCAACGAATTCACTAAATCGTCAGCCAACGGATCGAATAACACCTTGACGGCCACGTTAAGCATCATGCTCGAGACTGAAAAACTTAACGCCAGCGACACCTTGCAAGCTGCGTCCGACAGCGGCTGAACAACCCACAGTCCCGAGAACCTTTCAACAGGGCCATCCACCAGCGACATTTCGACCCGACCGGGTGGTACCAACCGATTACGCGTTGTCAAACTGTGCTGAAATCCAGCCTTCGACAGATCCAATCGTGCCTCCATAAAGTCGAAGCCCTGCTCATCCTGGCCGGTGACATAAATTTCAGCGTTGACGCACTCATCCATATATTCAGGGTACGCCTCAATATCATTGATCAAGCGATAAATTAGATCTGCAGGATAAGGTAACAATGCACTGCGGTTAATTTCAGTCATAGTGACAAAAGCCCAAAAAATATACTCCCTATACCCAATCTTTTAAAAAGGACGATAGAAAAACCACAAGCACGCCCGGTGCTGCAATATACCGTAGAACCCAATACCAAAGCGAAAATAATACCCTTCCTTCGACATAAAGCTCATCTCGAAGGACCTCTCTACGCATTTTCCAACCTACAAATATGGCCGTTAAAAAACCACCTGCCGGTAACAAAAGATTTGCAGTGAAAAAATCCACTGCGCTGAAAATGGACATTCCGGCAATGGATATATCCTTCCACTCATTGAATGAAAACACGCTGGCCAAACCGAGTAGCCAAACAATAGCTACCACGATCAATGCCGCAACTGGACGCCACCAGCGCAATCGTTCTGACAACCATGACGTGGCTGGCTCCATCAAGGCCACACCTGAGGTAATGGCTGCGAGAGAAACCATTAAGAAAAACAGCGCACCATAATAGTTACCGTAAATCATATTGCCAAAGCCATAAGGAACAGCCACAAACATCAAGCCGGGACCCATCGCCGGTGCGATATTAAGGCTAAACACCAGTGGAAAAATCGCCAATCCGGCCAGCAGAGAAACCAACGTATCTGCCACCACCACCACAGATACCATCGATGTAATAGACCGTTTGTCTGGCACATAAGCGCCGTAGGCAATCATCGCCCCCACACCAATACTCAGCGTGAAAAAAGCGTGGCCCAGTGCCACAAGCACTCCCTGCCGCGTCAGACTTGAAAAATCAGGGGTAAACATAAAATTCACTGCCGCCTGAAAATCACCAACCTGGCTGCTATACACTGCCAGTGCGATCAAGGTGACAAACAGCAGTGGCATTAAGAGTCTCGCTAGCAGACCGATGCCACGACGTATTCCTACAGCAATTGTCAGAAAAATAATCAGCAGGAACAATCCCTGCCACTCGAGCATGCTTTGTGGCTCAGCTAAAAACGCATTAAACTGGTCGCCGGCCAATTGAGCGCTAGTGGCATCAAAGTCCCCCGCAAATAACTTGCCAATATAAGCAAAACCCCACCCAGCTATTACACTGTAATACGACAATACCAACAAGCCAGCAAAACAACCAAACCAACCGATACCCTGCCACCACGCTGACACGCCTGCTTCAAGACTGACATCCTGCATGGTCGTTATTGGGTTAGATCGCCCCCGACTCCCCAATACGATTTCGGCAATCATTACCGGCATGGCAACTAATAGAATGCACACCAGATAGACAATGATAAAAGCCGCACCGCCATTCTCGCCAGCTAGATAAGAGAACTTCCACAGATTGCCCAAGCCAATGGTTGCGCCCGTCGTCGCCGCAACAAATGACCAACTGCGACGCCATCCTCGGCTCTTTGTTTGACTGAGTGTTTTCATTAATGCCTAAAGAATTTGCCACAATGACACTTTTTAACCCAGACCATTACGCATTACCAGCAACAATCGCTATAATGCGCCGCTATGGCTAAAAAGAAACCGAAACAAACCAGCAACACCATCGCCCAGAACAAAAAGGCGCGACACGATTATCACCTGACAGAGAAATTTGAGGCGGGGTTAGTCCTGCATGGGTGGGAAGTTAAAAGTCTGCGCATGGGCAAAGTCCAAATCACCGATACCTATGTCTTGATAAAGAATGGCGAGGCGTTTTTGATTGGAACCCACATTACTCCACTTAACACAGCCTCCACCCATTTTATCGCCGACCCGACGCGCACACGCAAGCTATTGCTGAACAAGCGAGAAATCGCCAAGTTATTAGTCGCAACAACACAAGAGGGCCACACCTGCGTGTGTACTGCTCTGTATTGGAAAAACCATATCGTCAAAGCAGAAATCTGTATTGCTAAAGGCAAGCAGCAGCACGATAAACGAGAGACCGAGAAAGAACGCGACTGGAATAAACAAAAGAGCCGGGTTATGCGACACACAGCTTGAACAACAGCTGCTAGCTTAACAACATCGACTGTTCAGACAGTAGATTTTCGGCCATACGGTCGAGCCACCCTCTTAAAATACCCCTGACCAGATGGCTCTTAGAGAGGGTGCTTGATAATCTAATTGATATCACTTGTTGGGGACTGACGATAGCGCGGCCACCAAAAACTAACTCCCGACCATCTGCTAATGCTGCTTTCTTCTTACACCGTCAGAATAGCCCTGCGATCAAAATACAGACCAGAGTTGAAATCAACTGACCCGCCCCAATATTAACTAGTGTATAATCTTTGCTACTGGGGTCATGACGGTTTTTAGGCATTGTCCCAAGTTTTAGAAAGACCGTAACAACGGGGCCGATTTGGATTCGACGCCGGTTACAAAACTTACGTGTGCATGTCGTGATGGTAGCCAATCACGTTAATCCAAAGCTGCAAACTATTAGTTGCCAATGATGACAACTACGGTGCACAACTAGCTGCGTAAGTAGCTCTTTGTAAACCTTCTAGTGGTTCGCCGCTAGCGGTCTTTGACAAGGTGCCAGTACCGCGTTAACGTCCGTCATATAGAACTGGATCGCTGTGAAGCCGCGCCTGAGGCCGATCTGCTAAACCTTAATCAGGATCGCCAACTACGTCCTGCCCGTCGGGCTGTAAGCGGTTAAATTAATTGACGGAATCTAAGCATGTAGAGCACTAAGCAGCGGACTGACGGACGCGGGTTCAATTCCCGCCGGCTCCACCAAATGATCAAGGTCAACCAGCGATGGTTGGCTTTTTTTATTGCCTTCGAGAATGTCCGACAACAACCCACTAAATACGAAAGCCCCCTACTATACATGGACTGAAGAGCTTTACACCTCCACTTTATTAGACCGGAAACTGGAGCTAGTGGAAGGGCCCACCATAGATATGAGTGGCGAGCAGCTGCTTGAATTTCTCTGGATCAATATTTGCAGAGGACACCGAATCAAATCAAAGGGTTAGCGATACCTAGCCCTTATCAAGGTAACGATATTCATCGTCAGCAACTTGCTGCAAGATAGCCGCATACTTTGGCCCACCTCCAAAATACGCTTGATATCGAATCGTACCCACTTCGTGGCCTGCTACGTTAGAGTTGTAGCCGGTAAACCAACCTTGACTGCGCCGTGCTAACAATTTCTCCTGAACACGAATCACTTCCGTAAGCCATGCTTGCTCCGCCTCACCTTGTGCTTCGAGGCGAGCATGACCTTGAAGGCGCGCAAACTGCAAAAGGTCCGTCACCCAATTGACGCCGCTTTCAATAGCGCGCGGAAAGTTGGTCGACCCAGACACGCTTTGTGGTCCCGCCACCATCAGTAAGTTAGGGAAGCCTGCGGTCATCACACCTAAGTAGGTACTGGGCCCGTCACGCCACTTATTACCCAACAGCTGTCCGTCGACTCCAGTAATTTCCAGTTTGTCAAAACCTCCTGTAATCGCGTTAAAACCAGTAGCGTAAACAATCACATCCAGCTCGTGGTGCGCTGAAGCAGTTTGAATACCGGTTTCTGTAATGCATTCGATGGGCGCTTCTTGAAGGTCTACAAGGTGAACGTTGTCGCGATTGTAGGCTTCGAAGTAGCGCGTCTCCAACGGCAATCGCTGCGTGCCAAAGCCGTGGTCTTTGGGAATGAGTTTTTCTGCTAGCAACGGATCTAGCACACGCTGACGAATTCGGTTCGCGACGTATTCCGACATCTCCTCGTTCGGACCTTCCTCGACCAACACCTCCGGGAAGTTGCCAGCTAGGATTGCAAAGCCCGGGCTTGCATATAGCTCATCCCAAAATGCTTTCCTTTCTGCCTGGGAAAGATTGTGGAAGCCGCGCCGATCCGGCGTATGCTCGAAACCGTTGGGTGAGGACGCACACTTCGCAAATATCTCGTCGTAGCGAGAGCGTATATCAGCCATCTCGCTATCCGAAATAGGCGAATTATTGAGTGGCGTACTCCAATTTGGACGCCGTTGAAAGACCTTCAACTCACCAACCTTGTCAGCAATCTCGCTAATGACCTGAATACCAGTTGCTCCGGTGCCGATCACACCCACCCTTTTACCGCTCAGATTTAGAGGCTCTTTAGGCCAAGAGTAAGTATGAAAGGCGTGACCCTTGAAGCTGTCCATTCCGGGATATCTCGGTTCGGTTGGTATTGATAGAACGCCGATACCGGTAACAACAAAGCGAGCGGAATACACCTGTCCACTTTCAGTCGTAACCTCCCATTGGTTTTTCTCTTCCTGCCAACGCATGGAAACCACGCGAGCGTTGAACCGCATATGACGACGCAAGTCGAACTTATCCGCCACGAAATTCAAGTAGCGCAGGTTTTCTGGCTGTGGAGAAAAGCGCTCTCGCCAATGCCACTCATCCAATACCTCTTTAGAAAATGAATAGCCGTAGGTATAACTTTCGGAATCAAAACGCGCGCCTGGATATCGATTTCGATACCACGTACCACCTAAATCATCATCCGCTTCCAAAACCAGGGCATCAACACCCTGATCAATCAAACGTTTTATCTGATAAATTCCTGACACACCCGCGCCCAATACAAGTACTTCATACTCTTGTTTATCCACCATTACTTGCCTCTAAAAACTGTAGCTTACGGTTGCACCAAAGGTTCTAGGCGGCAACACCGATCCGACTCGCAATGAATCATAAAGAGGTGCTGTAATGATATTGTTCGAGATAATTTCTTCATCACCTAGATTACGCCCCCATAGGCTAACCATCCAAGCGCTGTCACCAAACCGATAATCAACATTGGCATTAACTAGCGTGTAAGCATCCTGCGCCGCATCTGCCCGATTCCACTCTGTAAAATAGACGTCGTCCTGGTGATATCCTTCGAGACGAAGCAGCAATAGGCCACCAATCACTTCGGTTTCATACTCCACTCCTAGCTTAGCTGTGTATTCCGGCGCGTTAGGAAGCGTGTTACCGCTGAGATCGGCAGTGGCAAAACCATTGGCATAGTCACCGTTAAAGAACTCTTCATACTCAGCACTTAGATAGGTAACAAAGAAATCTACAGCAAATCCGTTACCCAACTCAGCGTCCAATTCAACCTCAAAACCGTAGTTTTCTGCCTCGGCGGCATTAATGGTGGATACGGTACTAGTGGCATCAACAAAGGAAATCTGCACGTCAGCATAATCGTAGTAAAATGCTGCTATTGAGTAACGCAGTCGATCATCCGCCATCGCGCCTTTGATACCAAACTCATAGGCATTGACAGTTTCAGGGTCAAGTGCTGGACTCAAGCTCCCAGTGTTGATGACGCCAGATTTGAACGCCTCTGTATAGGTGAGATAGAGCAACATATCATCGTTAGTCTGATATTTTAGCGTCAGCCTTGGGGTCACGGCATCCCAGTCCGCATCCTGATCTGTACTGAGGTTCAGGCCGGCCGCATCAAAGATGAAAGCCCCTTTACCTTTACGCTCTTCGTAGTTGTAACGTAAACCAGCGACCATTGACCACTGCTCATTGAATGCATAGGTAGCTTCTGCGAAAGCGCCGTAAGCGGTAATATCCACATCGCCATCTTGCAAATATCGACCGCTATTCAAACCATCGCCAACCGGAGTGTTACAGGTTGCAGGTGCTAACAGAAAACAGACATTTGTAAGGGGGACAAACACTTTGCCATAGAGCTCTTCTTCTAAATACATAACGCCTGCAACAATATCTAGGTTGTTGTCAGTGTAATTAAGAATAAACTCCTGACCAAATGAATCACTCTCTTCGGTGTAGTTATTCTGGCCAAATAAATTCACGTCGGTGGAATCTAGATCATCGCGCAGAAATCGGTCCAGGTTTTGAATTGACGTCATAGATCGAAAGCTGATCGTTTCTGACATTTCAAAATTCAAAATTAGGTTAGCAAGCAGACCGTCGCGTTTATTAATCGCTTCTTGATCAGAGTTGATGTCATAAAAATCGCCACCAACCATACCAACGGTGCGACCGCCTAAGATAGGCACGGCTAATGGCACATCCAAGGAGCTTCCAGATGAGGGTCCAAAATAGTGGAACGCATAATTATTATCGTCCTCTTCGTAATATTGCAACGACAGTGTTGCATCCCAGGTTGCATCTGGGGCGTACGCAAAGGTTGCGCGATAGGCGCGAGCGTCTCGGTTGTCAACGTCTTTACCGCTGAATTTGTTTTCTCCAAAGCCATCACGTTGCTCAATTTTGGTAGCAAAACGGACCGCAAAATCTTTATTAAGTGGGATGTCTACCGCACCTTCAAAGGTACTCAGCCCGAAGTTACCTGCTGTAAATCGCGCATATCCACCAAGTTCACGGCCAGGCTTTGTAGTAACCATATTGATGGCGCCCGCTGTAGCACCGCGTCCATAGAGCGTACCCTGAGGTCCACGCAACACTTCAATTTGATCCAAATCGAACATGCCCATTAGTTGGGCAGCTGGTCGCGGTACAATTGCACCATCTTGCAGGAAAGAAACTGCCCCTTCTCCGCCAATATCGATGCTGGTCATGCCAATGCCGCGCATAAACACGCGCGCAAATCCAAATTGATCGCCTATGGACAGGCTGGGCACGCTCGCTATCAAGTCACGTACGTTCTCAACTGCACCGGCCTGCACGGCATCACCGCTGATCACGTTGGCGGCGCCGGCAAGATCTCTCAATTGCACCGACTTTTTGGTTGCTGTCACCACAACTTCTTCGATGACCTTTTCCGCCTGCACAACTCCGCTCGCTGCAAACATCGCGGCTAGGCAGGCATAATTGACTACATTTTTATTGTTCATCTCAATTCCTCTACTTGCTGTTAATGGACGTGCGGTCGTGTTCAATTTTAAAGATTAGTCTTGAAGCTTCTCTCGTTTAAATTTGATGTTGTGCTCCTCTCGGTCCCAGGTATCGGTGGTTATTCCTTCATTGCGCAGCACGTGCTTCATGACCTTAGCAGTTGGCGTTTTAGGCAGCTCTTTGAGCACTCGCACATAGCGCGGGATCATAAAATAGGACATGTGTTCAGCTAAAAATTTGATCAATGCAGTTGGATCAATCTTGCCGCCGTCAACAGGGGCAACCGCAACCATCACTTCGTCTTCGCCAAGGTCACTTGGGACAGCATAAGCAGCCGCCTCGCGAATGTCTGGGTAAGCAACAACCTCTGTCTCCACCTCAAACGATGAAATATTTTCCCCACGTCGACGTATGGCGTCTTTACGGCGATCAACGAAGTAAAAATGACCGTCGGCGTCTTGTCGAAAACAATCGCCGGTATGAAACCAGCCGTTTCGCCAAGCTTCTGCTGTGGCTTCGGCATTCTTGTAATAACCGCTATTCATACCCCAGGGCCGGTCAGTGCGTACGATCATTTCGCCAACCTCACCGACTGGCACCTCACAGTCATGATCATCTACCAGTCGTACGTCTACCCCCGGTCGTTGCTTGCCGCAGGTCCCTCGCTTGGTTGGGTTCGGCTCCGAAACAATGGGTGAAGAAATTTCGGTCATGTTGAAAATTGTGTATACGTCGGTGCCAAAACGTTCGTGAAACTCCACGCAGGTCTCGGTGAGAGGCACCATAAAGGCCACTCGCACACTGTGCTGTTTATCCTGCTTGCTTGCCGGTTGCTTGAGCAAGAACGTACTCATGACCCCAAGCAAAAAGACTGCTGTGGTCTGGCTTTCACGGACGAAAGGCCAAAATCTATTGGTATCAAAACCATCCATTACAGCTATCGAGCCGCCTCGCACTAACATCACAAAAATGACACCCATCCCACCAATGTGAAAAATCGGCATGTTGATCAAAAAACGATCTTCACCCGTCACAAAGTGCCAGGTTTCTGGACCGGCGTTGGTGAAGATGTGCAGATAGGACGATAGAACGCCCTTCGATTGACCAGTAGTGCCTGAGGTGAAAATGATGGACTGGGTATCCCAAGGTTCTATCGGGCGATCTAACTTCGGCACTGAAGCCGTTGACTCAGCTAGCTTCGCGTAACTGCTGCGCGGAAAATCAGTTTCGTTTGGGCACTCGCCGACGTAGATCATTTTGTCGAGGTCAGCACAGTCAATTTCCGTCAGTCTTTGCGCCAACTGGCTGTGCAAGATGATCATCTTTGCATCAGCGGTATCTATCGCATGCTCTAAAACACGCCCCTTATAGGCCGTATTCATGGGCACAAATACCGCCCCCAAATAATTAATGGCAAAAAACGTTAAAATTGCCTCTTTGCCATCGAATAACCATACGGCAACATGATCACCTTGCCCCACGCCTTCAACAGCCAAACCTGCAGCTAAGCTAAGTACCTGTTCGTGTAAGTCTCGATACGTCCAGTGATCACCATCTTCAAAGACCGCAAACGTTGCGTCTGGTGTCTCGCTGGCTCGATTGTCCAAAAGGTAACGTGTAACGCATCGCTCTCGGCTCGGGACTCTAGGATCTACGTTCAATTGATTCATTCGTTCACTACCCTCAAGAAGGTTTAACCGAATATTAGTGGCGCGGTAGCTCCACGTGTTTTATAAAGGTATCGATCATCGACAAGGTGTGGGCAATAATTTCCGTATCGCTACGCTTGCCATTGGGAGAGTACCAAAAAGAGACCCAGGTCATCATGCCGGCAATGGTCGTAGCGGTGAGTACGGGATCCGTTATGTCGAATTGCCCTTGGTCGTGACCTTGCTGCAAGATATCAGCGAGGCGGTGATCAAAAAGCTTTCTTTTGTCACGAATTTCCCGAGCTTGACCTACTTCTAGGCTCTTCTCTTCGCGTTCGTATACAACAATGTACTCTTGGTAGTCGACGATCATGCGCAGCACTTTTGCGGATACGAGTTTTAGCTTGTCGGCTGGCGAGTGCTGCAGCGCGCAAACTCGATCCATCACGTCCAATGCCAAAGAGATACCCGTCCGGCAAATATCAAAAAGCAGCTCGTTCTTATTTTTGTAATAGGAGTATATGAATGGCTTAGTGACATCTAGCCGGTTAGCTATTGCATCGATAGTGGTTCCAGCATAGCCATGGACATAAAATAGGTTCGTCGTTTCTTCGCGGATGCGTCGACGTTTAAAGTCCGATATTTCTTTCTTAAAACCACTACTTGATGACGCCATTATTTGTTAACCGTTAAATGTCGAGTTTTATAGCTAACGAGCAAGCTCAAGGATTTCTCGGATATCAGCGGGGCATTCTACTGTACGAGGGTTCGTTCTAGCCCAGAAGTCGAGCATGGTGAATTCCGCGATATGATCAAATTGATCTTCGTGAACAGAAACATCGGCTAGTGACCGGGGCATGCCTAACTCGCGGATAAACTCTGCAACTAATGCAGCCGCTGACGCATTCACATCACCCATACATGCACTAATGCGGCGCTGACGATCTGCATTGGCGGGTAGATTGAACTCCAGAACTGCAGGCGCCATTACACAGGAACAATATCCATGGGGTACATCCGCTGTACCGCCAAGGATGTGACCGATTGCATGGCTGGCTCCCATCGGTACTCCACCCACAATAGGAACCATAGATTGCCAGGCGCCGATCTGACAGCGCAATCGCGCATCCATGTCATCTGGATTCGCTTTGACTGCAGGTAGAGCCTCACTGAGCAAGCGCAATGCACTGTCAGCAATGCCATCGCTGAAATGATCTGACTGCAACGAACCTAAAGCTTCCAGTGCATGATCCAAAGATCGCACGCCGGTCGACGTCCACAACCACTCCGGCGTATGAACCGTTAAGGCTGGGTCTAGAATAATACTGATCGGCGCCATCAGAGGATGCTCATAACCCTGTTTGTGCCCCACCACCTCATCAGTAGCGCCAGATAGCGGATTGAATTCACCACCAGACAACGTCGTTGGGCAACAAATGACACGAACATCTGGCGCTGCAAACTCGGGTTTTACTGTAACCCCATCGTCATCTACGTACACATGATAAGGCTCCATGTCGTCGTGCTCTCGCAGATCAAATTTGAGGATCAGAGGAATAAGCTTGCCAGCATCCGTCACCGAGCCTCCGCCAACAGTTACCACGAGGTCGCAGTCTACTGCTCGAGCTTCCGCAGCAGCAGCTAGCACGGCTGAGCGCGGTGCGTGTGGAGGAATACCATCAAATGTCGCGGCCAAGCGGTCACCGAGCGCTTTCTCTATGCGTTCAATTTCGTCGGTTTGGGTTCGAAGGGAGCGGCTGACCAGCAAAAATATGCGTCTGGCGTCAAGCCGCTGAGCTTCTTCAAGTAGTGCTTCTGCAGCTGGACGGCCCATCAAGACCCGTTCAGTAGCAGTCATTTGCAGTATAGATGCTGTTGCTTTGCTCATTTTTACACCTCGGAAAAACCAAACGCAGTTGTTGTTTAACAATCGTCGATGTACTGAATAGTACCTTATCATACTCTCCAGTAATTTTATTGCAACAGCTGGTATACCCTCCACCCCCAAACAACATAATAGATTGCGCGTACAAACAGCAGAGATCGTGTCTTAGGCTATAGAAAAAATGGTGAAGCCATCACGGTAAGCTCAACAGGAATCGACTGGGAACCACAACGCATAGCCTGTATGCCTGGATGAAGCGCTGTGTCGAGTACGCTTTTATCCATGATAACCGTGCAGAGTTTTCTGTCAGGACTATGTGCTTGATTCTTAAACTACACCCCAGTGGATTTTATGCCTGGCGGGATAAACCCCTATCGAAGAGTATAGGAAAAACAAACGCCCTATTCGTGGCCACTCTACCCTATCCGCCCGGAGTACGGCAATGCCGCAAAGCTGCTGAGGCGGCCGCCGTTTCTGAATTACCAGAGGGAGGACGTCTTCCAGACGCAGAAATCAAATCCGATAGCTCAGGCGAGTTGACCACTGTTGAAAACAAAGGAAGAGATCCGTTTGAAATTATCCCGTTTTACACCATGTTCTTTGCCACCAATCATTTGCCTCACACGAGGGACCTAAGTCCAGCACTTCAACGTCGCGCTCGAATACTTCGTTTTAATCGAACCTTCTCATCAGTTGAACAAGATCCCCACCTAATCGAAAAGCTCAAGGGTGAGCTTCCAGGCATCCTCAATCACGCACTGGAGGCTCTAAAAAATTTATTTACCGATGGCGCATTTGTTGAGCCGCATTCTTCCAAAGACGCCAAGAAAGATTAGTTACTTCAATCAGACCAGGTGACTCAGTTTGTTAGTGAGCGCTGTGTACTAAATGTTGATGGTCGTGTGTCAGTCGATACGCTATATCGTACGTATCGCATGTGGGCTACCGACTCAGGATTCAAGTCATTGGTTACAAAGAAAACGTTTACCCAACGCCTGGTGATCTCAGGGGTTGAAAGTACTAAGTCAGGGAGTGTTCGCTATTATAGTGGGGTACAAATTGATACCGGGGATTTACTTGACGGTGACGATTTGAGTGATGATGACGATGGTTTTATCGATGACGAATCTTTCACATAGATCTGTCCCTTAAATTTCCACACGTGTCCCTCAAGTTATGCTGCCTACTTCAGATGGGACAGTTGGGACAGTTGGGACACATTTATTCAACATTAGATGTCGGGAAATGAAATACATTTCCGAATTTTCTCTATCAGGGACACTTGGGACACTTTTTTCTAAGCCTTAGTAATTTAGGAAGATAGTTATATATGGTCTTAAGAATGTATATGGAGGTTTGGAAGATAACTGTCCCAAGTGTCCCTAATGGACAATCGGTACATAAAATGAAAATTTGAAGGAGCAAAAACAATGAAGATACAAAATAAGGTACTAGAAGAGCCACACAAAATATTAGATGGTGAGCCCACATCACCCACTGAAATACTTGGGCTATGTAAAACAAATCCAGGCCTGGAATCCGCCTTTTTGGCTTGTTCAGTTCGCTCGAAAAAACTTAAACCTGCGTCCATCGGTGAAATACTGAAGGGATGCAGAGACATCGAAGAGTACTCATTTATCAGCACTTATGACTATCGCTCCAGTAAGCGGCCACACACAATATTGAAGAAAGGAGCATCTTCTCCTTCTGGGAAGAACCCACCTGTATCGAATCCTACTAGCGACTTGCAATCGAAGTTGGATTATTACCTATACAGGGATAGAGAAGTTGCAGGAATCGCTTCTGAGCGAAAAAGGATCGCCGACATACTCAATTAAGCTGAGGCATTATCGATCAGTATTCATAACGCCATCACTCTCTGTGTACAATCCAATCTTCGCATAGAAGAATGTCTGGAGTTCATGAACGGTCTGAAGAATGAATGGGAGTAGTGGGGAAAGAGCTGATAAGCTAGAAGAGCACGAGGCATTTATTAAACGTCGTGCGATAAATGCAGCGGGCAAGTTATAGAGGGTGTCGTGAGGGCGAATAGAAGAATATGATCAATTTGCCATTACTCATTTACGGGGTTTATAGTCAAATCCTTGGCACTCAAGAATTTGTTGAGTAGCTGGTTTATCTGCACTTTCAAAAAGGAGTTTTATCGTGCTTATTCTATCCCGTCTTATTGGAGAAACACTCGTCTTAGATAACAACATAACTATTACAGTCACCAAAATTTCAGGCGATCAGGTCAGTCTCGGTATTGATGCCCCTAAACACATCGGTATTCGACGTGGAGAGCTTCCACTACGTCCTGAATCCACAGATCTAGCCTCGAATGTCCCAATCAAATAGGTCGCTTAGATAAACGGGTCCCATCTAACGGATTATGGAGTCCACGGGATTCGCTGAGCGTGGAGTGAGAGAAATTTTCGAGAATATAGGGCTGCTCCGCTTGTGAAGGCGCCTTCCACAAATGCGAGCCAGGTATACACCTCGGTAGATTGAGCGATATTAGAGGGTATTAATCCTTCCTAAACCCAGAAAACCTTACACATTGTTTATTGCGCCATCTGTAGGCGGATTGCTCATTAGAATCAACGGATACGCCCAATAATAGTAGGGAAACCGGTGAATGCGAGGATCAGGAAAGTATATTCACCCGGAAAATTACACCA
>TARA_B110000879_G_scaffold24062_1_pt1 | contig 45129 bp, 34 predicted proteins | sample TARA_B110000879 | Tara Oceans TARA_B110000879 (sample SAMEA4398094) | marine metagenome | biome: Polar Biome; feature: [SRF] surface water layer (ENVO:00010504); material: water (ENVO:00002006), including particulate matter (ENVO:01000060) such as... | depth 5 m
CAACGAAAAGTTTTTTAATAAAAAGTAATGCAAGGGCTTTTGAAACAGCAAGAGCAAAATTAAGAATGCTTTCTAATATGAGTACCTATGGATGGAAGTCCAATTATGTGAAAGAACAAGAAGCGATTGTAAATAAAATGACTAAAGAACGTGTAAAAGAGCTCGCAAACAAATATGTAAACCCAGATAAATTAATTTGGCTGGTTGTTGGTGATGCAGAAACACAATTGGATAGAATGAAGGAGTTAGGGTACGGAACGCCTATTTTATTAAATAAAAGGCAACAACCAATTAAGAATTAATCCCTACGATGAATAACTCTAAAAATAAATCAACAACAAAAAACCGAGCAAATTGCTCGGTTTTTTTTATTAATTATAAACTCTTTTTACGAAAGTACGATTGCGCCACTTGCAGTAACGCTTCGGTCTATTTTTCGCATTAGACCTTGTAAAACCTTTCCAGGTCCAACCTCAATAAATTCTGTTCCACCATCTGCTATCATTGCCTGAATACATTGTGTCCATTTTACAGGTGCGGTTAATTGTGCAATTAAATTTTCTTTAATTTCCTCTGGGCTTGTTACTGCGTTTGCAGGCACATTTTGATACACTGGACAGGTAGGTTCACTAAATGTAGTTTCCTTAATGGCAGCTGCTAATTCTTCTCTTGCTGGTTGCATCATTGGAGAATGAAAGGCACCTCCTACTGGCAATAACAAAGCTCTTCTTGCGCCTTTTTCTGTGAGTATTTCACAGGCTTTTTCAACGGCCGTTATTTCACCAGAAATAACCAATTGCCCAGGGCAATTGTAATTTGCAGCAACTACAACTCCGTCAATTTCCAAGCAGGTTTCTTCAACAACATGGTCTTCCAACCCTAATACTGCTGCCATGGTAGATGGTGCTATTTCGCACGCTTTCTGCATTGCCAAAGCACGTTTAGAAACGAGTCTCAATCCGTCTTCAAAAGACAAAACACCGTTTGCAACCAAAGCAGACAATTCACCCAAAGAGTGCCCTGCAACCATTTCTGGCTGAAAGGAGTCTCCTAATACTTTTGCCATGATTACTGAATGTAAAAAAATAGCGGGCTGTGTTACTTTTGTTTCTTTTAGTTGCTCTGGGGTTCCTTCGAACATGATATCGGTAATCGAAAAGCCTAAGATGTCGTTTGCTTTTTCAAAATATTCTTGTGCCAAGGGAAAATTCTCGTAAAGATCTAAACCCATTCCTGTAAACTGCGCTCCTTGACCTGGAAATATATATGCTTTCATGTAAATTGTATTTGTGTAATTGTCGGCAAAAATAATGTTTTTTTTGAGAAGCCAATACGCATAGATCTTAATATTAAGTTTAGGTAAAAAACATACCTATTCAAACAAATGTGCTGATATCAATTTTTTGAAATTTTGTACAGTCCTATTAATATTATTTTAAGAGGCAATCACAAGATAATTCAGTAATTTTGTTAGGAATTGAAATCGTCCTGTAAGAAGAACAATATATCACAACGCCTTTGTGAAGTGACAAACAAATCTCTATATTATAGAAGTTTTTTTTAAAATATTTACTTGGTTTAAAGAGTATTTCACAGAAAAAGAAGATATTCTTAAGTTCTTAAATCAATATTCAAAGACCCAAATTAGTGAAGGTGCACAGATTCATTATGGAGATTATGACTGGAATTTAAACGAAAAATAAAATTATGGCAAAACCTTATTATGATGCTTCCGACTTGCGGAAATTTGGAAAAATTACAGAATGGAGTGAAGAATTGGGGAACAAATTCTTTGATTATTATGGAAAAGTGTTTGAAGAAGGCGCTTTAACAGCCCGGGAGAAATCTTTAATTGCTTTGGCCGTTGCACATACTGAACAATGCCCTTATTGTATAGACGCCTATACAAAGGATGGTTTAGAAAGAGGCATCACCAAAGAACAAATGATGGAGGCAATTCATGTAGGGGCTGCTATTAAAAGTGGGGCAACCTTGGTTCACGGAGTTCAAATGATGAACAAAGTGAACAAATTAGAAATGTAAGAGCAAAAAAACACGGTATAAGAATGGCTACAAAATCACTTTTAGCAAGAAACAACGATTTGGCAAACACTGCCCGTCAAATGGAAATTCTATCCAGCGGAATTTTCGCTGATGGCGAATTACCAACATTTGCTGACAAACTAAAAGAAACGAAACAGTTTCCATTACGTCCAAAAAAATTAGAAATCCTTCAAATAAATTTGGGTTATATGTGCAATCAAGTTTGTGCACATTGCCATGTTGATGCCGGTCCAGATCGGAAAGAAATCATGACTTTAGAGACCATGCAACAATGTTTGGAGGTCATTAAAAATACAGGAGCACATACTTTAGATTTAACAGGCGGTGCGCCAGAAATGAATCCGAATTTTAGAGAATTTGTAGAGGCGGCTGCAAAAGCGGGGATTACAGATTTTATTGTCCGATCCAACTTAACAATTATTAGAGCCAATAAGAAGTATTATGATTTGCCTGAGTTCTTTAAAAAACACAATATCCATGTTGTTTCTTCAATGCCGCATTGGACGCGTGGAAAAACAGACAAACAAAGAGGCGATGGTGTTTTTGATAAATCTATCAAAGCACTTCAAATGCTCAATGAGGTGGGGTATGGAATGGAAGGGTCTAATTTAAAATTAGATTTGGTTTACAATCCTTCTGGTGCATTTTTACCAGGTGATCAAATGGCTTTAGAAAACGATTTTAAAAAAGCATTAAAAACAGAATTTAACATCGATTTTCACAGCTTATTTGCCATAACCAATTTACCAATTAGTCGATTTTTAGATTATTTAATTGCTTCGGAAAATTACGAAGATTATATGTTTTCTTTGGTAGAAGCTTACAATCCAACTGCAGTAGCAAATGTCATGTGTACCAATACTATTTCGGTAAGTTGGGATGGATACTTATACGATTGCGATTTCAACCAAATGTTAAATTTAAAGGTGGCGAGTAAAGTAAAACACATTGCCGACTATAATGAGGGGCTTTTGCAAGACAGAAATATCATTATCAATCAACATTGTTATGGATGTACTGCTGGTGCAGGGAGTAGTTGTCAAGGAGTAGTTGCTTAATATCATTTCAAAATAGACTTCTTATTTTTACAAAAGAATGAATGAAAAAGCTTTGAGTAAAAACTTACTTTTAATTTTTACACGAAATCCTGAATTGGGAAAGGTAAAAACACGTTTGGCAAAAACTATCGGAGAGAAAAAAGCTTTAGAAATTTATAAGTTCTTATTGAATCATACCAAAAAGGTGACTAAAAACATAGCTTGTGATAAGGCAGTCTATTACTCTATAAAAGTGAGAGAAAATGATCTTTGGGATACATCTACCTATCAAAAAAAACAACAGTTGGGTGAAGGTTTAGGCATTCGAATGAAAAATGCTTTTCAAGATTCGTTTGCTGCTGGTTATGAAAAGGTTCTGATTGTGGGTAGCGACTTGATTGATTTATCGGAAGATATCATTGAAAAAGGGTTCATACATTTGGCTTCAAATGATGTGGTCATGGGACCTGCTGAAGATGGCGGATATTACTTATTGGGCATGAAATCTTTACATCCAAATATTTTTGAAAATAAAACTTGGGGAACGGCAACAGTAAGAGAAGATACTCTGAACGATTTAAAAGATAAAAAAGTACATTTGTTAAACGAATTGAATGATGCGGATGTTTTTGAAGACATCGAGGAACACCCTGCATTTCAACACTTATTAAAGTAATAGATATCCCTTGAGCCTTGTCCTTTAATTTGAGACAAAAGCGCAGCTTCAAAGTGGTAATTTTATTTAGGTCTCGACTGCGCTCGACCCATCAAAAAAAATGAAACAAAAACATCTGAATGAAACGGTCGCTTTTTTAAGAGCAGCAGGAATTACAAATCCAGCAATCGGAATTGTTTTGGGTACAGGATTAGGAAAGTTGGTAGATGAAATTTCAATAGAGAAAGAAATTGCCTATTCAGAAATTCCTAATTTCCCAAAGGCAACGGTAGAATTTCATTCTGGTAAATTAATTTATGGAGAATTTTCTGGTAAAAAAGTGCTTGTAATGGTTGGACGTTTTCATGTCTATGAAGGCTACAACTTATGGGAAGTAACCTATGGTATTCGCACCATGCACGCATTGGGAGTTGAAAATTTATTGGTTTCTAACGCTGCGGGTGCTATTAACTTGACCTATAAAAAAGGAGATTTAATGTTGATTGATGATCATCTAAATCTACAAGGAGGTTCTCCTTTAGCCTTCAAAGGAGCGAATGCTTTTGGTAATATTTTTGCAGATATGTTGGCTCCGTATTCAAAAGAAATCAACCAAAAAATAAAGACCATTTCCAAAGAAAAGAACATTCAATTGCACGAAGGGGTGTATGCAAGTGTCGTGGGGCCACAATTGGAAACTAGAGCTGAATACAGAATGCTGCAAATTCTTGAAGTAGATGCTGTGGGTATGAGTACCGTACCTGAGGTAATTGTTGCCAAACAACTGAACTTGCCTTGTGCTGCCATCTCTGTTTTAACGGATGAATGTGATCCTGAAAATTTACAGCCGGTAGATATTGCTGACATTATTGCGATTGCAGGAAAGGCCGAGCCAAAGATGATTGCCGTTTTTAAAGAATTGATCAAAATAATATAAAATAAAGCGCATTGTTTTCAGTTGCCCAATACAATCACTGAAACAGTAAACGAAGCATCAAATACAAAAATATGAGTTATTTAGAAACTACAAACGACGTATACAAACAAGCTGCATTAACTCCCGATGTTGGACTTTGTTGTACTACAAATCCAATTTGGGAATTGCCTGGTCTTAAAATACCTCGCATCATGCAAGAGATGAACTACGGTTGTGGTTCTACTGTGCATGCAAGAGATTTAACGAATAATCCCCAAATGCTTTATGTAGGTGTTGGTGGCGGAATGGAATTATTGCAATTTGCTTACTTCAACAGAATTAAAGGGGGTGTTATTGGGTTGGATGTTGTGGATGAAATGTTGGACGCTTCTCGTAAAAATTTCAAAATTGCAGAGGAACAAAACGATTGGTTTCGAAGTGATTTTGTAGACTTGCGAAAAGGGGATGCTATGAATTTACCCGTAGCAGACAACTCTATAGATGTAGCAGCACAAAACTGTTTATTCAATATTTTTAAATCTGATGATTTAAAAAAAGCTATTGCAGAAATGCACCGTGTTTTAAAACCACATGGAAAATTGGTTATGAGCGACCCAACTTGTGAACAACCCATGAATGATGAATTACGAAACGATGCCCGTTTACGCGCGTTGTGTTTGAGTGGTAGCTTGTCTATTGCAGACTATGTAAAAGCACTCACGGATGCTGGATTTGGAACCATTGAAATTAGAGCTAGAAAGCCGTATCGAATTTTAGATCCTAAAAATTATCCTACGGATGAATTGATTTATATTGAATCTATTGAAGTTGCTGCGATTAAAGACCCAATGCCTGCTGATGGCCCATGTATTTTTACGGGGAAAGCTGCTATCTATTATGGAAGTGAAGATTATTTTGATGATGGACTGGGACATACTTTACTAAAAAACCAGCCTTTGGCAATTTGTGACAAAACAGCCGCTGCTTTAAAAGCTATTGGAAGGGATGATATTTTCTTTTCAGAATCTACGTTTCACTATGACGGTGGGGGATGTTGCTAAATCAACAGTGTGAATAAAACAAAAAAAGGCGTGCTATAAGCACGTCTTTTTTTTTAAGCATCTATTCGACCAACGGCACAACTCACAAAAGATTTTGCTTTGTGTATAATGGTGTTTTTATCACCCACTTCTGGGTATCCTAATTTTGATAATTTTTCTTTTATCAAATCGATCAATACATTTTCTGAAGTAATGGAAACGGTATCATTTTCTACGTCAACAAGTACATCGCTCACATTTTCTATGGATAATAATCCTTTTTTAATGGTGGCTGCGCAGCCTCCACATTTTAAGTTTTCTATTTTTATAACGGTCATCGTCTTTTTATTTAAAGTGGATTACAAAGATATCAATTCTTTTTATAGATTACAGTAACAACTGTTACACAAGCTTACTGTTTGCTCCACATCTTGTAGCCGCCTAGAACATTATAGACTTCAAATCCTTTTTCCTTGAGTATCATGGCAGACTTTCCGCTTCTGTTTCCACTTCTGCAATACAAATATACAGGTTTGGAGGAATCTAGTTGTTGTAAGGCTTGTTCTGCAAAATCTGCATCAAAATAATTGGCAAAAAGGGCTGTCTCTATAAACCCATTACTAACTTCTTTTGGGCTTCTTACATCTAATAATTGTATTTTTTCTTTTGCTAATAATGCTTTTAATTCTAACGTAGTGATTGTTTTAATCTCTTGCATTTGATTGCAATTGATAAACAAGAAACTCACGAATAAGATGCCGATTAATTTTTTCATTTTATAATTTTATAGCTGTTAATTGTATGCTTTGTTTTATGTTTTACTGGTCGCGATCTATTTCCTGTTTTATAATCTTAGGACGTATCTTCTTGTAAGTGTTTATCGTTAAGGAAGAAATAACTCCAATTAAAATTCCATATTCAATGCCAAAAATTAAAGTTGAGACGAAGGTGATGAGCATCAGGCAGAAATCTAATTTATGAGTCCTCCATAAATAAAAACCCTCACTGAAATTAATCAATCCAAAGACGGCAACAATAATGATGGCCGCTAAAACTGTATTGGGTAAATAGTAAAAATAGGGTGTTAAAAATAATAGTGTAAAGACGACCATTGCAACAGATATTAACGCAGCCATCCCTGTAGTTGCTCCGCTTTCTTGATTGATGGCTGAACGTGAAAAACTTGAGGTGGAAGGATAGGCTTTAAAAAAAGAGCCTACAATATTACTCAATCCTAAGGCAATTAATTCTTGATTGGGTCGTACTCGGTAATCGTCTTGTTTTGCTTCTAACGTTTTTCCAATAGAAATAAGTTCTAAATACCCCACCATTACCAAAGTAAGTGCTATTGGCATGAGTTGTTTTATCAACTGAAAATCGAATATTGGAATGCTAAAACTTGGCAATCCAGATGGAATACTTTTTACGATGGCAACGTCTTTGAGGTAGACACCAAAGTATTTCATTACCAATATTCCTAAAACTACAACGATCAGGGCGTTTGGAATTTTCTTATTGATTTTTCTAAATATAATGATAATCACCATTGCGATGCATCCAATGCTTGTGGTATGGGTATTGAAATTTAAAATTTGTTCCCAAAAATTGGGTAGTAAAATTTGTATTTGATCACTTTGGATAAAGTTGACACCTAATAAATTTCTGAATTGGTTAAGTCCAATAGTAAATGCAACAGCTGATGTAAATCCGATGATTACTGGTTTTGATAAAAAATTAACTACGAAGCCTAATTTAAAAACACCCATCATAAACTGAATTATTCCAACCAGTAAGGCTAATAAAATTGCGATTGAAATATAACTTTCTGACCCTGCTAAGGCTAATGTAGATACTCCCGTGGCAACGATTAAAGAATCCATTGCAACAGGACCTATCGCAACCTGTCTTGATGTTCCAAAAATAGCATAAATGATTTGGGGCAATAAGGCACAATACAACCCATAAATAGGGGGGAGTCCTGCAATAAGAGCATAAGCAATTCCTTGAGGAATTAAAATAATACCAACGGTAATCCCCGCAATTAAATCGCCCTTAAAACGATATGATTGGTAGTTGGGAAGCCATTCTAATATGGGTATTATTTTTTTAAAGTTCATTTTTTTATTCGCTATTTGCAATCCGCTTTTGGGTATCCGAAATTACGAACTGCTAACTGCTAACGTTACATTGCTTTGTCTAAAACAATTCACCTGTATTTCTTCCTTTTACACGTCCAAGATGTTTGTAGGCCAATTCTGTAACCTCTCTCCCTCTTGGAGTTCGCATGATAAATCCTTGCTGAATTAAAAAGGGCTCATAGACTTCTTCAATAGTTTCCGTATTTTCACTTACCGCTGTGGCAATGGTGCTTAATCCTACGGGACCTCCTTTAAATTTATCAATAATGGTTGTTAAAATTTTATTATCCATTTCATCCAAACCATGGGCATCTACATTCAATGCTTTTAATGCATATTTTGCGATTTCTATGGTAATGCTTCCGGTGCCTTTTATTTGTGCAAAATCTCGAACTCTACGGAGTAATGCATTGGCTATTCTTGGAGTTCCTCTACTTCTTCCAGCAATTTCTATGGCAGCTTCCATAGAAATAGGCACGCCCAAAATATCGGCACTTCGTTGAACGATTGTGGTTAATAATTCTGTGGAATAATAATGTAATCTGCTATTGATTCCAAAACGCGCTCTCATGGGTGCTGTTAACAATCCCGAACGGGTAGTAGCTCCTATTAAGGTAAAAGGTTCTAGGTTGATTTGAACGGTTCTGGCATTGGGGCCAGATTCAATCATTATATCGATCTTATAGTCTTCCATGGCAGAATACAAGTATTCTTCTACAATGGGGCTTAAACGATGAATTTCATCTATAAAAAGCACATCTCGCTCGTCCAAGTTGGTCAGCAATCCTGCTAAATCTCCGGGCTTGTCTAAAACAGGTCCAGAAGTCACTTTAATCCCTACTTGCAATTCATTGGCAAGTATGTGTGCTAAGGTTGTTTTTCCTAAACCTGGGGGGCCGTGAAAAAGGGTATGGTCTAAAGCTTCTTCTCTTTGATTGGCGGCTTCTACAAAAATTTTTAAGTTGTCGATGGCTTGATCTTGTCCAGAAAAATCATCAAAGGAAAGCGGGCGTAGTTTTTTTTCTACGTCTAAATCTTCGTTTGATAGGTTGCTATTCTCTGGGTTTAAATGCTCATTCATAAATACAAAGATACTATTAATTGTAATCAGTTTTTGAGGATTCGCATCAAACAAAAAACCTTTCCGTGATAGGAAAGGTTTTTTATATTTATGTTGACGTATCTATGTCCTAAGAAGGTTCTTCGCCTTCAAGTAATGGTGTTGTTTGTAAAACAAAATCTTGACCATGTAAGAAATCACTATCATCATCATCTGCGTCTACACGCTTGCTATAATCATAAGCCCATCTGTGTACTTCTGGAATTTTTCCTGGCCAGTTTCCATGAATATGTTCTACAGGAGTTGTCCACTCTAAAGTATTCGACTTCCATGGGTTTTGTGTTGCTTTTGGTCCTCTATACATAGAGATAAAGAAGTTGGCTATAAAAATAAGTTGTGCCACACCTCCTACTAAAGCGAATAATGTAATCACCACGTTGATGTCTGCTAAATCGTCAAACATTGGAAATTCTGTGTTGGTATAATATCTTCTTGGCAATCCTGCTAATCCAATAAAGTGCATTGGCCAGAATACTCCGTATGCACAAATAATTGTGATCCAGAAATGCCAGTATCCTAATGTTTTGTTCATCATTCTACCATACATTTTTGGGAACCAATGATACACACCGGCATACATTCCAAAAATTGCTGAGACTCCCATTACTAAGTGAAAGTGAGCGACTACGAAGTAGGTATCATGGATGTTGATATCTAATGCGGAATCTCCTAAAACTAATCCTGTTAATCCTCCTGTTACGAAGGTAGAAACCAATCCAATAGAGAATAACATTGCTGGATTTAATTGAAGATTTCCTTTCCATAGGGTCGTTAAGTAATTGAATGCTTTTACGGCAGATGGAATTGCAATTAATAAGGTTGTAAATGTAAATACTGATCCTAAGAAAGGGTTCATTCCTGAAATAAACATGTGGTGTCCCCAAACAATTGTAGATAAAAATGCAATGGCCATAATTGACAGGATCATTGCTCGGTATCCGAAAATTGGTTTTCTTGAATTTGTGGAAATTACTTCTGAGGTAATTCCTAATGCTGGTAATAATACAATATATACTTCTGGATGTCCTAAGAACCAGAATAAGTGTTCAAATAAGACTGGAGATCCTCCTTGGTAATGCAACACTTCTCCTGAGATAAAAATATCTGATAAAAAGAAAGAGGTTCCAAAACTTCTATCGAAAATCAATAATAAGGCTGCTGATAACAGTACTGGAAATGAAACAACTCCAATAATTGCAGTAATAAAGAATGCCCACATTGTTAGTGGCAATCTTGTCATATGCATTCCTTTTGTACGTAAGTTTAAAACGGTTACGATATAGTTTAGTGCTCCAATTAATGAAGAGGCAATAAAAATCGCCATAGAAACTAACCATAAGGTCATTCCAGCTCCTGAACCTGGTATTGCTTGTGGCAATGCAGATAATGGAGGATATATGGTCCAACCTGCAGATGCGGGGCCTGCTTCAACAAACAAGGAAATCACCATCACTACACTTGAGATAAAGAATAACCAATAAGAAATCATGTTTAAAAAACCGGATGCCATATCTCTTGCTCCAATTTGCAAGGGAATTAATAGGTTTGAAAAAGTACCACTTAGTCCTGCTGTAAGTACAAAGAATACCATGATGGTACCATGAATGGTTACTAGGGCTAAATAAATATCTGGATCCATAATACCATTTGTTTGATGCGATCCTAAGAAAGCTTCAACAATTGTAAATGAGGTATCTGGCCAAGCTAATTGTAAACGGAATAACATTGACATTAAAACCGCTATAATTCCCATAAACATTCCGGTTACTAGGAATTGTTTCGAAATCATTTTATGATCTTGACTAAAAATGTATTTTGTTACAAATGTTTCTTTATGGTGATGCTCTGACATAATCTTATTGATTTGTAGTGTCTATATTATTTTTTAATTACTTCTGCTAATGTTGGTCTGGCTGCAATCCACTTGTCATACTCATCTTGTTCTAAGACGGTAATTTTCATTTGCATGTTAAAATGGGCTTGTCCACAAATTTTGTTACATAAAAGTAGATAATCAAACTCATAAGGATCTTCTCCTTTAGCTTTTCTAATTTTATTAATCGCATTTGTTTTATCCATTACTTCTGGATTCAACCTCATTTCTTCGGTTGTGAATTTTGGTGTGAAACCAAATTCTGTTACCATTCCTGGCACACAGTTCATTTGTGCTCTAAAGTGTGGCATATATGCTGAGTGAAGCACATCTTGTGAACGGAACTTAAAGTGTATTTTTCTTCCTTTTGGAAGTACTAATTCTGTTACTTGTTTGTCGTCTTGTGCATTTGGATCTGACATATCAACACCCATTGTATTCAGATTGTTAATGTCTATGTAATTTACATTTCCTAAACCTAAGGTATTGTCTTCTCCTGCATAACGAGCATCCCATCTAAATTGTTGTGAATACACTTCAATAACAACGGCATCTTTTTCATCAGATAGATCCATTACTTCATTCCACTGCCATAATCCGTATCCGATTAAAACAACCAATACGACTGCTGGAATAATGGTCCAAATAATTTCTAATTGATGGCTGTCTGCGAAAAATTTTGCTTTTCTATCTTTTCTTCCTCTGTACTTGTAAGTGAAGTAGAAAATTAAAAACTGCATTATAAATTGGACGATACCAATCAACCAAAATGTAATATCAAAAAGATTGTCATCATGTTCTCCTTCAATAGAAGCAGACTCAGGCAACATCAATACATTCATTGCTAATAAACAATAAATCATCATTGCATAAAAGAATACCGTAAAGGCTAAAAAGTACTTTCCTTGTTTGTCATTATCGTGATCATCTGCGATCACAGATCGTAAGTTCATTACTCTGGTAATCTGCCAAAAACTGACTCCAATTGCAACACCTATAAAAATATAAAATAAAGCTAACATATTTATTTTGTCTTAATTTTTTAATTCAATTATTATTAAAGGTGATCTCCAGATCCTTCTCCTGTGTGTTCAATATTGTAATAGTGGAAATGCTCACTCTCTTTTAAGAATGGATTTCCTTTGGTAATTGGATTTGCTTTTGCAAATGCGCTAAAAGTAGTATAGATAAACAATCCTACAAAGAAAAAGATCGCACTCAATTCAGGGATTCCAAAGGACCACTGAGCTCCTACAGTTGATGGCATTATCATTACAAATACATCTACATAATGTCCCATTAAAATAACAGCTCCTCCGATAAAGACAAACCAAGGCTTGCTTTTAAAGTCACTATTAATTAATAGTAATATTGGAAATACAAAGTTCATCACAACCATTCCTAAGAACGGTAATTTATACTCTGTAAATCTTGCTACGAAATAAGTAGTTTCTTCTGGAATATCGGCATACCAAATAAGCATGAACTGTGAAAACCATAAGTAGGTCCAGAATACAGAGAAACCAAACATAAACTTTGCTAAATCGTGAATATGACTGTCATTGATCCCTGGTAAGGCATTTTTAGAACGTAAGTAAATGGTTACAAACGCAATTACTGTTAAAGCACTTACTAATAAAGTTGCCAATACATACCAACCAAATAATGTTGAAAACCAGTGTGGATCTAATCCCATAATCCAATCCCAAGACATCATCGATTCTGTAATCATGAATAAGAATAAGAAAATAACTGACATATTATAGTTTTTCTTGTAGGTTTTGTTTCCGTCGTTTGCAGTATCTTCTTTGATAGAACCTTTTCTAATTAAGAATCTATATGCATTCCAAATTACTAGGTATGCAATACTTCTTAACATAAAACCGGTTGAATTCATCCACATCGATTTCCCATCAATAATAGCATCGTATTTGTCGCTTTCAGGGTCAAAAACACCTTCTGCCATCCATGGAAATAAGTGATTGATATGCATTACAGATGCTGCCAAAACAACAATCATAATAATAGATACGGGCAATAAGTTTGCCGTAATTGCTTCCATAACTCGTAAGATTACTACTGACCAACCTACTTGGGCAACTCTTTGAATTGCATAGAACGTTAATACTAAAAGTGTCAAACCTAATGAGAAAAACAATGCTACATAAAATGCGGACCAAGGTCTATTTTGTAATTGATGTAAAACGTGAGTGGCATGTTCATCATCGTGAGATGCACCGTGTGCTTCTGTAGTAGCATGTTCATCACCGTGAGATGTATCATGATCTTCTGAAGCATGTATCATAGCAGCATGCGCTTGTTTATCGGTTTTTACTACATGCGTATCATGGCTTGCTTCCGCTGCATGAGGTGTAGCTACTTCGCCGTGAGTTCCACCATGTGCGTCACTATTTGCAGCTTCAATTGCATGTTTTGCGTCTTCTAATGATAGTTGAGAACCATTATAAAAACTAAACGCCATCCCAACAAATCCTAAGACGATGAGGGCTAATGAGAATGTTTTTAATCTACCTGAGAATTGATACATATCTTTCGTATTCTTTCTTTTTAAACTTTATTTTAACAAATCAGTACGTAATACTTCTACGTATTGAACAATTTGCCAACGTTCGTTATATGTTAATTGAGATGAATGAGAACCCATTAGGTTTTTACCGTGCATTAAAACATGATAAATACTTCCTTCTGTAATGTCTCTGTCTTTATAGTTTGGTATCCCTAAGAATTTATCTGTTTGAGATAAATGTCCATTTCCATCTCCCTTTTTACCATGACAAGAAGTACAGTATATCGTGTACATTGCCTTACCATTTGCTAAATTTTCTTCAGTTACTTCTAAAGGGTTTTTTAAGTCTGCTTTCGCTTCTTCATATCCTTCATTGGTATCTGCAATATCATAAGCAGGATGTCCTCCTCTTGGAATGGTGCCGGCAACCGGTTTGCTATTCACAGGATTACCCTTCAATCCATTTTCTGCATCTGCATTGTATGGAATCGATTCATACATGTCTGGCATGTATTGCATTTGTGGAGTTCTCTTATCGCCACAAGAAGCTAAACTTGCAACAATTACTAAAACGATAATTAATTTAAAATTCTTCATTATCTATTGATTAGTGCTTATCTACTACGTTAATTTCTACTGCGCCTGTTTCACTTAACAAAGAAGTCAATTCTGCTTCATTATTATGAACTGGGATTTCCATTAAGAAATGGTCATCTGTAGTTCTTGGATCTGGATTTTCTGCATCTTTAAACGGCCAGATTCTACTTCTCATATAAAAAGTAATTACCATTAAGTGCGCTGCAAAAAACACCGTCAATTCAAACATGATTGGCACAAAGGCTGGCATGTTTTCTACCCAACTGAAACTTGGTTTTCCACCAATATCTTGTGGCCAGTCATCAATCATCATATAGTTTGTCATCCAGATTGCAAAACCTAAACCTGTAATTCCATACATAAATGCAGTAATAGCAAGTCTTGTTGGTGCTAATCCCATGGCTTTGTCTAGGCCGTGAACTGGAAAAGGACAAAATACTTCTTCAATGTGATGGTGCGCTGCTTTTACAGTTTTTACTGCATCTAACAAAACTTCGTCATCGGTATAAAACGCGTGAATAACTTTTGATGATTCCATAATTATCCGTTTAAATTGTTATCAGAATCTTCCTTCTTGCTCGCTGCATTTAAAACAACAATGGCTGGCTTAGTAGGAATTCCTTGTTCACTTCTCTTCTTGTAAAATTCACCCGAAGATTTTAAAATTGTTTTTACTTCCGCTTGTGCAATTACTGGGAATGTTCTTGCGTATAATAAAAATAATACGAAGAAGAAACCGATGGTTCCAATAAAGATACCAACATCTACGAAGGTTGGCTCAAAACGCCACCATGTAGATGGTAAGTGTCCTTTACTTAAAACAATCGCAATAATATCGAAACGTTCAAACCACATACCAATGTTAATGGCAATTGAAATAATGAAAGTCCATATAAAACTTCTTCTTATTTTTTTGAACCATAACAATTGCGGTGTAATAATATTGAAGGTGATTAATGACCAGAATGCCCAAGCATAAGGACCTGTTGCAGCACCTACAGATAAATACGTATAGTTTTCATAAGGAGAACCAGTATACCATGCGATAAAGAATTCCGTTGCATAGGCTACGGCTACAATACCACCTGTAAGGATAATTACAATGTTCATATACTCTATGTGCATACGTGTAATGTAATCTTCCATATTGGTCACCTTTCTCATGATTCCTAATAAGGTTTGAACCATTGCAAATCCTGAAAAGATTGCTCCAGCTACGAAATAAGGAGGGAAGATTGTTGAGTGCCATCCCGGGTTAATTGAGGTAGCAAAATCCATGGATACAATCGTGTGAACTGAAAGCACTAATGGAGTCGCTAAACCTGCTAACACCAAAGATACTTCTTCAAAACGTTGCCAATCTTTTGCTCTACCCGACCAACCGAAAGATAATAAGGCGTAAATTTTCTTTTGAAAAGGTTTTACTGCTCTATCTCGAATCATTGCGAAATCGGGTAATAAACCTGTCCACCAGAAAACGAGTGATACTGATAAATACGTGGAAATTGCAAATACATCCCAAAGTAAAGGAGAGTTAAAATTTACCCATAAAGAACCAAATTGATTCGGAATTGGTAATACCCAATAAGCGTTCCAAGGTCTTCCCATGTGAATGATTGGAAACAATCCTGCCTGAAAAACGGCAAAGATCGTCATGGCTTCCGCAGAACGGTTAATGGCCATTCTCCATTTTTGACGGAATAATAAAAGTACAGCAGAGATTAAGGTTCCGGCATGACCGATACCTACCCACCATACAAAGTTGGTAATATCCCAAGCCCATCCAATGTTCTTGTTCAATCCCCAAACCCCAATTCCGGTTCCAACAGTATAAAAGATACAACCAAATCCCCATAGCATTGCTGCTAAGGAAATATAGAAAGCTATATACCAATTTTTATTTGCCTGACCTTCGATAGGTTTTGCAATATCTTCCGTAATATCGTGATAACTTTTATCACCTAATACTAAAGGTTCTCTAATGGATGCTTCGTAATGAGACATATTTTTATATCTTAATTTTTAATTACGCTTCGTTTGTATTTCTAACCTTCACTTGATACACTACATTCGGTTTCGTTTGTAGATAATCTAAAACATGATAAGCTCTTTTATCTGCAGCTAATTTTGTAACAACTTCTTTCTCGTTGTTTACATCACCAAACTGTAAAGATCCTGTTGTACAAGCTGATGAACAAGCTGTAGCAAATTCTCCCGCTTCAATTTTTCTTCCTTCTTTCTTGGCTTTCAAAATCGTTGCTTGTGTCATTTGAATACACATAGAACATTTTTCCATAACCCCTCTAGAACGAACAACAACATCTGGATTTAAAACCATTTTACCATACTCGTTGTTCATGTGGAAATCAAACTCATTGTTATTTGAGTAATTGAACCAGTTGAAACGACGGACTCTATATGGACAGTTGTTTGCACAATATCTTGTTCCCACACATCTGTTATAAGCCATGTGGTTTTGACCTTGTTTACTGTGTGTTGTAGCAGCTACTGGACAAACCGTCTCACAAGGAGCATGGTTACAGTGCTGACACATCATTGGCTGAAAAGTAACTTGAGGGTTTTCTGCCTCTGTTTCAATTGCAGCATACATATCAGCTCTACTTAAGCCCAATTCGTCTGTTGCAAACTTTCTCACTTTAGGAGACGTTGGTTCGTGACCTGTTGCGTCTCTGTATTGTTCTTCTACTCCTGAAGAATAGTATCTATCAATACGCAACCAGTGCATATCTCTACCTACTCTTACTTCGTTCTTACCAACTACGGGTACATTGTTTTCTGCATGACAAGCCACAACACAAGATCCACAACCAGTACAAGATGTTAAATCGATAGAAAGGTTGAAATGGTGTCCAATTTCTCTATTGTGCTCTGCCCATAAATCAATAGACTTCGCCTCAACTTCTTGATGATCGTAAGAAACCATTGCTGGAATGTTCCAACCGTTCTTATGATCTTTCGGTTCAATATTCACATAATCTTTTAAAGAAACTTCTTTTAAGATATCGTGACGTCCTGCGATTGTTTTTTGTACTTGTGTACAAGCAAATTTATGCGTTCCGGATACTTTTTCGATAGCAACACCATATTGTACTGTGTTGGCATCTTTATATAATGGGTAGGCATTGACTCCTACTTTCATTTCATCATTAAAACCTAATGTTCTACCATATCCTAAAGCAAGACCGATAGATCCTGGCGCTTGACCTGGTTGAATTAATACAGGAACATTGGCAACTGTTACTCCATTAAGAGTCAAATTTGCATAATCCCCATCAATCGCTCCATTGTCTTTTATTGGATTGGTAAAACCTAATTTCTTGGCATCTGCCATAGAAATGGTTAAGTAATTATCCCAAGCGGCTCTAGTTAATGGATCAGGGAATTCTTGTAACCAAGGATTGTTTGCCTGTTTTCCGTCTCCTAAACCAGTAGTGGTGTAAAGAACCAATTCGAATTCTGATGCTTTTACAGAGCGGTACAAATTAGCAGCAGCATCTGAAAGTGATACTGATTTTAATGCTACAGTGTTGGCTACATCTTTTGTAAAGAAACCATTGTGCAATGCTTTGTTCCATGAAGCACCTACTAAAACGCTTGTTGACCAGAAAGATTTTAAATAATCGTAGTAAGAAGTTGAACTTCCAGACCACGCTAATAAAACTTCTTGAACTTGACGTGTTTTGAATAATTTCTGAATGGTTGGTTGAACTAAACTGTAGTTCCCTTCCGCAATAGAAACATCTCCCCAACTCTCTAAAAAGTGTGTTGCTGGTAACACATAATTTGAAGCGGCAACCGTATCGTTATTCTCGACAGCAATTGCTACTGATAATTTATCTTTTAAAGCAGTTGCAAATTCTTGACCATTTGCTAAACTATAAACAGGATCTACATTATAAGAAATAACACCAGCAAGCATTCCAGATTTTAAATCTGCAACCATTTGTGCAACATCTGCATCGTTTCCTTGGCGGATGTTTAGGGTATTTGTTACATCAATAATTTCACTTCCTAAAATTCGATTGATTTCTAAAGTAATTAATTGTGCGTTTTTATCATTTAAGCCTGATAAAACAACGGCTTTAGAACCTGCCGTCTTTAAGGTAGCTGCTAATTTTTTGATGGCTGCATCTTGGGCAGTTGCTTTTGAAGCAAGATTGTTTCCGGAGATGGCGTTGTATAAATTTAACAAAGCAAAGACTTGATCGGATGGTTTTACAACCATACGTTTATCTGCATTTGCACCTGTTAATGACATGTTACTTTCTAGTTGAACATGGTAAGACATTTTTCCATTTTCTGGCTTTCTTCCAGCAACATATGCTTTCTCAAAACCACCGTGAAAATCACCTAAGAAATCCGCTTCAAAAGAAACAATTACTTCGGCTTTGTCTAAATGATAATTTGGCAATGCTCTTTTACCATATACTTCTTGAAATGCATCGGCAGCACCGCTTTCTGAAACTGCATCATACACTACATGTTTTACATTAGGGTACGCAGCTTTAAACTCTCCAACAATTTTTGTTGTTGAAGGACTTGCCATGGTTCCTGTTAGTAGAACAACGGGGTTGTTTGTATCTCTTAAAGTAGCTAAAGTAGCGCCAATTTCTGCATCGGCATCTGCCCAAGAAATTACGTTCCCTCCTTTAGTAGGTTCTTTCAAACGAAGACTTTCGTCGTACAACGACAATACAGAAGCTTGCACTCTTGCATTTGTAGTTCCATTTGCCTCCTTGTTTGGCATAATTTGGATTGGACGACCTTCTCTTGTTTTTACTAAAACATTTGCAAAATCGTATCCATCTGCCACTGTTGTTGCAAACCAATCTGCAACTCCAGGAATAATATCGTTTGGTTTTACAACGTAAGGAATCGATTTAATAACCGGTCCTTCGCAGGCAGCTAAAGATGCTGCTGCGGTTGTAAAGCCAACATACTTTAAAAAGTCTCTACGCGAAGTAGAAGAAGTCTCAAGTGTTTCTTTATCACCTAAAAAATCATCTGTAGGAATGTTCTCTACAAACTCATTTTTACTTAGCGTTTCAACAACAGAACTATTTTCTAGTTCTCCAACACTTTTCCAGTATTTTTTGATTGAAGCCATTTACTTATTGTTATTAGTTTTTAGTTTTTTGTCGTTCGTTTTCACTGCAACAAAAAACAATTTTCTTCTTTGATTAATAATGACACTTACCACACTCTAATCCACCTAACTGAGCCGCTGTAACTTTATCTACACCGTACTTTTTCGCTAGTTGCTCATGAATTTTTGCGTAATATTCGTTTCCTTTTAAATCTACTTTTGTTTCTCTGTGACAGTCAATACACCAACCCATGGTTAACGGAGCATGTTGATACATCTCTTCCATTTCTTCTACAGGTCCATGACATTTTTGACATTTTACACCTGCAACGGTTACGTGTTGTGAGTGATTAAAATACACGAAATCTGGTAAGTTGTGAATGCGAACCCATTTGATTGGCTTCGTATCTCCTGTATACTCTAATTCCTCTGGATCCCAACCTGCAGCTCTGTATACTTTTGCAATTTCTTTGTCTAATTCTGCTTTCTCTAATGTTCTGTCTTCTAAAACTACCACTGTATTATCTGCAACTTCAGCAATGCTTTTGTGACAATTCATACAAACGTTTACAGAAGGAATTCCTGAATGCTTACTATGTTTTGCAGATGAGTGACAATATTGACAGTCTATTTTATTATCTCCTGCGTGAATTTTGTGAGAAAACACAATTGGTTGTACCGGTTGATATCCCTGGTCTACACCTACACTAAACAAGGTTCCGAACAATACATATGCAGACATCAACAATGCGAAGATGACAAAAAGTATTTGTAAGAACGTGTTCTTTTTGATTCCTGCCCACAATTCTTGCAAGTCTCTTTTAAGATTTGATTGTACGCCTGAGTCTACCTTTTTGTTTCCTTTTAATTCATTGACTTGCTTCAACAAAGAAGCAATCATAATAAAAGCAACAATAATAGCGGAAGCTAAAATCATAATCACCCATGAAGGAGTTCCTCCATTGGTATCATCATTTCCAGTTCCTTCAGGTTTTACCTCGGGAGCTTTTGTTATTTTACCAATTGTAGTATAATATAAAATATCATCGATATTCTGATCTGTCAAAGCTGGAAAAGCAGTCATCACAGAACCGTTGTATTCTTCATAAATGGCAATGGCATCTGCATCCCCTGAAGCTCTTAACGCTGCGTTGTTTCGAATCCAAGATTTTAACCAGTCGTTCTCTCTACGAGATTCCACACCACCTAACTTTGGTCCAATCAACTTTTTGTCTAACTTGTGACAAGAAGCACATTGAGATTTAAATAAATTTTTTCCTTCTTTATAACGTGCCTCATCTACATCTTGTGCGTTTGAGGAAAGGGTGAATGCGAATAATAAAAGAAATGTGATACTTTTAAAAAGCAAACTCGTAAGTCTATTGTGCAATGCTACACTTTTCATATTTACAACTATAATTTAAATATTCTAGTTAAAAACTGATTCAAAATTGACCCATGATTCAGTTGTACAAAAGTACTACTTATTGCTAAATTTTAAAAAGCGAAAGGAATCTTAAATATTAATTTATAACAATTCTAAATAAGGTTTTTTCCATGATATTATGCAACAAGTTGTTACTTTTGTAGAAAGAATATAAATAATGAACATAAAAGCAATTCTACTCACTTTTGCCTGCCTTTTTTGCCTGGGAAATTACAACAGCCGTGCACAATCACAAAACAATGATAATGACAGTATTCGTTCTATCATTGAAAAGAAAAGAGCCTATAACGAGCGCAAAGGTATTGGTTACCGCATTCAGCTTTACAACGGAGCTGAAAAACGCGTTAAGACCATTAGAGCTAAGTTTCGCATAGAATTCCCATCGATAGAAACCTATTTAAAATACAATGCACCAGAATGGAAAATACAGGTTGGTAGCTACAAAACAACTTTAGAGGCTGCCAAGGCTTTGAGAGAAATTAACAGGAAATTTTCGGGTGCGATTGTTATTCCAATTAGCAAATAAAAAAAATTACAAGCAAAAAAAAACGTCGCAAATTGCGACGTTTTTTTTGATCTATATTGAAGTTCTTATTTCAATTTTTTCTTTACTGCTACTTCTTTATAAGCTTCAATGACATCTCCTTCTTCAATATCATTATAGCCTTTTAATTGAAGACCACAATCATATCCTTTGGTAACTTCTTTAACATCGTCTTTGAAACGTTTTAAAGAGGTCAATACGCCATCATGAACAACGATTCCGTCTCTAATAATTCTAATTTTAGAATCTCTAAAGATTTTACCAGAGATCACCATACACCCTGCAATATTTCCAATTTTCGAGATTTTGTATACTTCTCTAATTTCTACATTACCACTGATTTCTTCTTTCATGTCTGGAGATAACATTCCTTCCATCGCATCTTTTAAGTCACCAATTGCATCATAAATAATAGAGTATGTTCTAATATCTACTTCTTCTCTATCTGCAATGACTCTTGCGTTTCCTTGCGGACGAACGTTAAAACCTACTATAATTGCATCTGAGGCCGTTGCTAATAACACATCACTTTCTGTAATGGCTCCAACTCCTTTATGTAAAATATTTACTTGAATTTCTTCGGTAGATAATTTTTGGAAAGAATCTGTTAATGCTTCTACAGAACCATCTACATCTCCTTTTAATATAATGTTCAACTCCTTAAAGTCTCCCAATGCAATTCTACGTCCAATCTCATCCAACGTTAATGTTTTCTGAGTTCGAACAGATTGCTCTCGTTGTAATTGAGAACGTTTTGATGCAATTTGTTTTGCTTCACGTTCGTCATCAAATACATTGAATTTATCTCCTGCTTGTGGAGCTCCATCTAATCCTAAGATAGATACTGGCGTAGAAGGACCAACTTCTTTCAGGTTGTTTCCTTTATCATCAAACATGGCTCTTACTTTTCCACTGTGTTTACCCGCTAATAAGTAATCTCCAATTTTCAAGGTCCCTGCTTGTACTAAGATCGTAGAGACATATCCTCTACCTTTATCTAGTAATGCTTCTACAACCGCACCAACTGCATTTTTATTTGGGTTTGCTTTTAACTCTAAAACCTCTGCCTCTAATAAAACTTTTTCTAACAATTCTGGAACTCCTTCTCCAGTTTTTGCCGAAATATCTTGCGACTGAATACTACCACCCCAATCTTCAACTAATAAATTCATAGCTGCTAATTGCGTTTTTACATTATCTGGATTGGCATTGGGTTTGTCAATCTTATTAATTGCAAAAATAATTGGCACTCCTGCAGCTTGTGCATGAGAAATTGCTTCTTTGGTTTGCGGCATCACATCATCATCTGCTGCGGCTAAAATAATTACTAAATCGGTAACTTGTGCACCACGCGCTCGCATAGCTGTAAACGCCTCGTGACCTGGTGTATCTAAAAATGCAATTTGTTGGTCACCAACGGCTACAGAATACGCTCCAATATGTTGCGTAATTCCTCCGCTCTCACCTTCTATTACATTTGCTTTTCTAATATAATCTAATAAAGACGTTTTCCCATGATCAACATGCCCCATCACTGTAATAATTGGCGCACGTGTAATTAAATCTTCTGGTTTGTCTTGTACTTCTTCAATAGCTTCTTCTACTTCTGCACCTATAAACTCTACGGTATAGTTGAATTCTTCTGCAACAATCACCAATGTTTCAGCATCTAAACGCTGATTCATAGTCACCATCATACCAAGCATCATACAAGAAGAAATAATATTTGTTACGGGAACATCCATCATAATTGCAACTTCACTTACAGTAACAAATTCGGTTACTTTTAAGATTTTGTTGTCTAATGTTTGCGCCTCTAATTCTGCTTCTGTATGCTCTCTACGTGCATCTCTTTTATTTCTACGATACTTTGCTCCTTTTCCTTTGCTAGATTTTCCTTGAAGTTTTTCCAACGTATCTCTAACCTGCTTCTGAATTTCTGCTTCTGTAGGCTCTTCTTTTTTAACAGGAGTTTGATTTACTCGACCTCTATTAAAAGGTGGTTTTCCACTTCCACTTCTTACTTGGGGTCTTCCAACACCACCTCCACCAATTCTGGCAGGAGTTCCTGAACCAGTTGTTGGCTTGTTAATTCGCTTACGTTTCTTACGAGGGTCGTTTGCGTTTGCAGGCCTTGCTTCTGGTTTTTTCTTTTTCGGTTTTTCGAATTGCTTTAAGTCAATCGTTTTCCCAGTAATCTTTGGACCGTCTAACTTTTTATATTGGGTAACCAATGCTTCTGCATTTTCAGCGGTTACTTCTTTTACTTTTTCTTCAACTACTTTTTGCTTAGAAACAATCGGTGTCGCTTCTTTTTCAACAGCAGTAATTTTGTAAGGCGCTTCTTTTGGCGCTACTTTGGCAACTTCTTTCGCTGCTGCTTTTGGTTTTTCGGTAACAACTTTCTCTGCTTTGGGTGTTTCTACAACAATTTTAGACTCTTCTTTTGAAGGTACTGCTGCAGCTACAACAACTTTTTCTGCTTCCACGACAGGGGTTGGTGCTTCTTTTACTGCTTCGGGTTGTTTTTTACCAGTTGGATTACTGATGTCTATTTTACCGACAGTTTTAAATGCTAATTTTTCGGCTTTGGCTTTTAAAACAACTTCTTCTTTCTTTTCGTCCTCTGCTCTTTTCTTCTCTAATTTAGCTTCATGTTCCAAACGAATTGCTTCTTTCTCTTTTCGTTTTTCTTCACCAACTTCCTTAGATGCTGCTTTTTTGCTTGCGTCAGTTTGAAAACCATCAAGTAAAACTTGATATACGTCTCCAGATATTTTAGCAGTAGGTCTAGCTTCAACGTCGTGTCCGTTTTTTCCTAGAAATTCTACAGCTCTATCTAGAGAAATATTTAATTCTCTTAAAACCTTGTTAAGCCTCATTGTTTTGCCTTCAGACATATAATATATTTTAGCCTTTAATTCTGTAAAAATAAACTTTTTACTTTAATTCTTTTTCGTGTTGATTATTCTTCGAATTCTTCTTTCAAAATTCGTTGAACATCTACAATTGTTTCTTCTTCTAAATCGGTTCTTTTTACCAATTCTGCAACACTAGCGTCTAAAACGCCTCTTGCAGTATCTAAACCAATTTTCTTGAATTCTACAATTACCCAATCTTCTATTTCGTCTGTAAATTCAGTCAACTCAACATCCTCTTCTTCTAGACCTTCTCTTTGAACGTCGATTTCGTAGCCTGTTAATTCACTCGCCAAACGGATATTTACTCCTCCTCTACCAATTGCTTTAGAAACTTCTTCTGGTTTTAAAAGTACACTTACACGTCCTTTTTTACCATTTCGTTCTTCTTCATACATTTCAATCTCCATTGAAGTCACTTTTGCAGGACTCAATGCTCTTGAAATAAACAATTGTTCGTTTTTTGTGTAATTGATAACGTCAATGTTTTCATTTCCTAACTCACGAACAATCCCGTGAATTCTAGAACCTTTTACCCCAACACAAGCTCCAACAGGATCAATTCTATCATCATAAGAATCTACCGCTACTTTTGCTTTTTCACCAGGAATCCTTGCCACACGTTCTACGGTAATTAAACCATCAAAAACTTCTGGGATTTCTTGTTCAAACAATTTGTTTAAGAAATCTGGCGATGTTCTCGATAAAATGATTGCAGGTTTGTTACCTCTTAATTCTACCGATTTAATGACTCCTCTTACTGAATCTCCTTTTCTAAAAAAGTCAGAACGAATTTGTTCACTTTTCGGTAAAACAATTTCATTTCCTTCATCATCCAACAAGATAATTGCATTGTGACGAATGTGATGCACTTCTGCACTGTACAAATCGCCTTCTAAATCTTTAAATTGCTTAAAGATATTTGTGCTATCGTGTTCAAATATTTTAGAAATTAAATTCTGACGCAATGCCAAAATCGCTCTTCTTCCTAAATCAATTAGCTTTACCTCTTCAGATACATCTTCGCCAATTTCAAAATCTGGCTCAATCAATCTTGCTTCTGCTAATTCTATTTCTTCATTATCATCTTCAGAAAAACCGTCTGCGACCACAATTCTATTTCTCCAAATCTCTAAATCTCCCTTATCTGGATTGATGATGATATCAAAATTATCATCGGAACCAAATTTTCGTTTTAAGGCAGCTCTAAAAACCTCTTCTAAAATAGACATTAGGGTTACCCTGTCTATACTTTTGTTATCTTTAAATTCTGAAAACGAATCAATTAATGCTATATTTTCCATTACATTCTTGCTTAAAATACAATCTTCACTTTTGCTTCTTTAATCTCTGTATATAAAAGAGTTGCTGTTTTCTCTACAGTAACTTTTCCTTTACCTATTGGCTTAGGCTCTCTTGCTTTCCACTTCAAAACAATTTCATCGTTTGTCGCTTCAGCTAAAGTTCCTTCAAAACTCTCTTCTGCAGTTGTTACTTTTAATATCCTATTGATATTTTTAACATACTGTCTTTTTACTTTTATTGGGTGTGCAATATCGGGTGTAGAAACCTCCAAAGAAAAATCATAGATTTCTCTGTCTATATTATTCTCTATATTTCTACTAATACGCATGCACTCGCTTAACGCAACTCCATGATCACCATCAATAACAATTTGAATTCTATTATTTGTTGATATTTCAAAACTTATCAAATACAAAGATTCGTTAAGTGCTAGTGCTTCTTCTAATAAATCTTTTACCTTTTCGTTCATCTTAAAATATAAAAAGAGGGGACTTTTGGTCCCCTTCATTTTCTCAACGTTACTTATTTCGGTGCAAATATACTACAATGTTTGTGAATTAGCAAAAAGAGTTCAAGTCATTTATTTTTTGTAACTTTAAATACACCAAGTTCTAACCTAAATTCTTTTTTTATGAAAAAAATTTTAGTCCCTATTGACTTTTCTAAACAATCCGAGTTTGCTTCTAAAATGGCAAATAAAATTGCAGAAAAATCTGAAAGTATTATTTACTTACTTCATCTCATCGAATTGCCTTCAGGGGTTATTGATATGACTGCAGGAAGTCGGTTTAGCATTCCAGAAAGCATGTTGTATCTTAGAAAAACAAAAGAAAAAATAGCCCGTTTTAAAGAGCGTGTTTTTTCTAAAGATATCGAGGTCCAACACATCATAAAACTTCAAGTTCCTTATGAAGGGATTTTAAAATATGCAGACAAACTAGCGGTAGATTTAATTGTAATGGGTTCTAAAGGACATTCTGAGTTTGAAGAAATACTAATCGGCTCTAACACAGAAAAGGTGGTAAGAACCTCTAAAGCACCTGTTCTTGTTATAAAGAAAGATGCTGAAAAATTTAAATTTAAAGATTTGGTATTTGCCTCTAACTTTAATCAAGATAACAGTATCGCTTTTGAAAAATTTTTAGCTTTTGCACATCTGTTTAAAAGTAAAATTCATTTACTAAAAATAAATACGCCCGATAAATTTGAAAGCACCTTGGAGGCAGAGACAAAAATAAAAAACTTTATTAGTGATTATAAATTGCCAAAACATTCGATCACTATTTACTGCGATGTTTCTGTTGAAATGGGGATTTTAAATTTTTCTAGAAATAAAAACGCAGATGTCATAGCACTAACGACCCATGGAAGAAGTGGTTTGTCGCATTTGTTTAATGGAAGTGTTGCTAAAAGTCTGTCTAAATCTGCTTTAAAGCCGATGTTAACTTTCAAAATTTAAACGTTTTACAAACATTTATAAAAGAAAAAAGCTTCAAATATAAAAATTTGAAGCTTTTTGTTGGCCTACAAGGACTCGAACCTTGAATGTCGGTACCAAAAACCGGTGTGTTACCAATTACACCATAGGCCAATGCATTATTGCGGATGCAAATTTAAACCAAAGTTTCAATCCTACAAGCATTTTTTAAAAAAAATTTCTTTAACAAATTTTTATGATGTTTTCTGTACGGTAAAAAGCACGAATTGACATTTTATTAGTATTAATTACTAAATTCGCCACAGACTATTACAAAAATATATGACAGCAATAAAATTCAAAAAGTGGGACCTTATTTTAGGTTGGGTAATCTTTACAATTGCGCTAATTACCTATACATTAACCATTGAACCCACCGTAAGCTCTTGGGATGTTGGAGAGTATATCTCTACAGCCATTAAACTAGAAGTAGGCCATCCACCTGGAGCGCCTCTTTTCCAAATGTTAGGCGCCTTTTTTGCAATGTTTACCACTGACGTCACTGAAATTGCTAAAATGGTCAATTTTATGTCTGCACTCTCGAGTGCTTTCACCATTCTCTTTCTGTTTTGGACCATTTCTAACTTGGGGAAAAAATTAGCCTTAAAGTCGGGTGCACTCTCAGATGACAAATACATCGCTATATTAGGAAGTAGCATCGTTGGATCTTTGTCCTACACTTTTTCAGATAGTTTCTGGTTTAGTGCAGTAGAAGGAGAAGTGTATGCAATGTCGTCTTTTTTAATGGCACTACTCTTCTGGCTAGGTCTAAAGTGGGAAAGTGAAATGCAAACTCCAAGAGGAAATAAATGGTTGGTATTGATCAGTTTTGTTGTTGGTTTGTCCTTTGGTGTTCACATACTTTCATTATTGGTGATTCCTTCCATAGTAATGTTGTATTTCTTTAAAACCTACAAAGAAATCAATCTAAAAACAACAGCAATTGCTACCATAATCTCAGTAATTGTTTTAATGTTTGTCTTTAAATTCTTATTCCCTTTTACATTAAAATTCTTTAGTGCCTCAGAATTGTTTTTCATCAACACGATTGGCATGCCTTACAACTTCGGTACAATTATCGCAGGAATTGCATTAATTGCATTGTTTTATTTTGGCTTAAACTGGACACGTAAAAAGGACAAAGTAGCTTTAAATACTCTTATTCTATCCTTACTATTCATCATGATTGGTTTTTCTTCTTGGATCATGTTGCCAATTAGAGCCAATGCAAATACCACCATTAACGAAAACAATCCATCAAGTGCACGCGAACTATTGGCCTACTACAATCGAGAGCAATATGGAGATGCCAATGTCTTTTATGATACCTATTATTCGAATTCTTATGATAGAAAGCAACAAACAAAAGAAGATGCTTCTGGAAATATTGTAAACGTTTATAAAGATGATAAACCAAAGTACGAAAAGAAAAATGGAGAGTATATCATTGTAAATAAATACGAAAACATTCTTCCTGTGTATTCAGACAAGCACAAAGGTTTCATTCCACGAATGGTAGACCCTACTCCAAGTGTTATCGAACGATACAAAGCCATTGCTGGCATTCCGCAAGAGAGTAAAAGAAGGCCCACTTTTGGTGAAAACCTAACCTTTATGATCGACTATCAATTTGGCTACATGTATGGTCGCTATTTTATGTGGAACTTTGTTGGAAGACAAAACGACATTCAAGGAAATTTAGATATTAATAACGGAAACTGGTTGAGCGGTATTGATGTTATTGACGAAGCAAGAATTGGTTCTCAACAAAAACTACCTTCCTATGTTTTAGAAAATAAAGGAAGAAACACCTACTATTTCTTGCCTTTCATCTTAGGATTAATGGGCTTGTTTTATCAAATAAAATGGGACAAAGAAAACTTTTTTACACTGCTACTCTTCTTTGCCTTTACAGGATTGGCCATTATTTTTTACACCAACCCGAAACCTTTTGAACCTCGAGAAAGAGATTATGCAGTCGTTGGAAGCTTTTATATTTTTGCTATTTGGATTGGCTTTGGCGTTTTGGCGCTCTATGAAGCACTCAAAAAATATGGCAATAAAAAAACAATCGCGGTTACTGTTTCTACCTTATCCCTATTTGCCGTTCCAGTATTAATGGGAACACAAAACTGGGACGACCACGATCGTTCTAATCGCTATACCGCACATTTAAATGCGCAGGCCTATTTAGAGTCCTGTGACCCGAACGCCATTATGTTTACGATTGGTGACAATGACACCTTTCCGCTTTGGTACCTGCAAGAAGTAGAAGGTATTCGAACGGATGTCAAATTGATCAATACCAGTCTTTTTGCAACCGATTGGTACATCGATCAAATGAAACGCGCAACCTATGATGCGCCTCCAATTCCGTCACAATTAACACACGACCTCTATAAATTTGGAAGTTTAGATGTTGCCTATTACTTTGAGGAATTAAGAGCTATTCCAAAAGATGCGACCATTACAATTCAGAAATTTATGCGTTGGATTGAAAGTCAAGATTCCCGAACTTTTTATGATTTGGATGGAGATGGAGTGCCAGAAAAAATATTGCCTGCAAATAATATTCGGATTCCTGTAAACAAAGAAAATGTTCTAAAATCAGGCATCGTAAAAGCAAAAGATGCTGATAAAATTGTGGAGTACATCGATATTAAAATTGATCGTGGAATTACCAAAAACAGAATATTGATGTTAGATATTTTGGCCAACAACGATTGGAAACAACCGCTTTATTTTACAGGAGGTTCCAATGCTGATGAAGAATATATTTGGTTGAAAGATTACCTACAATTAGATGGTTTGGGCTACAAATTGGTACCGATAAAAACACCCATTGGAAAGAAAAGTTTGTTTGACATGGGCCGTATCGATCCAGAAAAAATGTACAGCAATGTTCAAAAATGGAATTGGCGAAACATCAACGATGGAAAAATCTATTTAGACGAACAAAGCAAGCGAAACGCAATCTCTATGCGAAATAGTTTAATGCGCCTATCTACGGCATTTGCAGTCCAAGGAGACACCTTAAAAGCGGTTGAGGTTTTAGATTTATCATTAACCAAAATGCCGATAAAAGACTTTGATCATTTTAGCTTATCATTAGACTATCCAGAAATGTATTACAAATTAGGCGAAGTTGAAAAAGCGAGGGCAACTGCCGAAACGTTAATAAAACTCTTCCGAGAGAAGTTGGTTTGGCACAGTACTTTTTCAAAAGAAGAATTTGATTTGGTTTTTGAAGACTTTGATTTAACATTTCGTTATTTATACAGAGGTGTTCTAGAACAAGTACAAGACAATGAAGTAGATTACACCTACTTTAAAAAACTTCAAGACGAGTTCAATGGAACCTTAGAGTTGTTTCAACACATTATGCCTGAGGAAGAAACAGCTCCAGAAGATTTAGAACTTATAAAAGACTAGACTGAACATTGTCTTTTGCAACAACATCCCCTATATAATGAGTGTTTTCTCTAAATATAGGGGTGTTTTTTTTTTGCAAAAAGAGTCGTGTAATTATGCACAGATTGCTTCATCCTCATTTTCACAACGAGGCGTCAAAGAAGATTCTATGATCTGTTTTAAAAAAAGTAATTGCATGAAAAGCGCAATCTAAAAAGAATGCCTTATCAATACTACAAGAAAGTACTTTGGAATAATTTACACAAATTGTTGCACCATACCAATCAAGGTATTGGCATCTTGCTCTCCCGTTTGGCGCCATTTCATTTCGCCATTTTTATAAATCATAAAAGTAGGATTGCCTTTCACCCGCAAAGCTTCTGCAAGAGGCTCGTTCTTTTTAATATCAATCTTTATTACCTTGGCGCTATCTCCTAAAGCAGCAGCGACGTCGCGTAACGTTTCAATGCCATTATCGATGTCGTCCCAATCAAAATAGAAATCGATTAAAACAGGTTTCTCAACACTTATTAACTCACCAAATTTTGTCATTATACAAAGTTTTTATGGGGTAGAAATGTTTAAATTATTGAATTATTAGAATACAAAGATACGCAATCTTATTGAATCGGTTGAGTATCAACCTTTCTTCAAAGTAATGACGGTAATTTCTGGCCAAATACCAACACGCCCTGGAAACGCATGATAACCAAATCCTCGATTTACATTAATGTATCTCCCTGCCTCTTCATACAGGCCAGCCCATTGTTTGTATACATATTTTGAAGGGCTCCACTTAATCCAACCCGGAATTTCAATACCCATTTGCAAACCATGAGTATGACCACTTAAGGTTAAATGATAATTGAACTCGTCTTGCTTCACTTTGTATTCCCAGTGGCTTGGGTCGTGCGACATTAATATTTTAAAATCTTCTTTTTTAATGTCTTTTGATGCTTTCTGAAGATCTCCTGCTTGGTTGAATCCTTTTCCCCAGTTTTCAACTCCTAAAAGTGCAATTTTTTGACCCTCTTTTTCTAAGTATCTATGTTCATCCAACAACAAATCGAAACCAATTTTTTGATGAATGTCTTTCACGTCTTGAAAATTTTTGACTTTATCTTCTGGGTTTTTCCAATCCATATAATCGCCATAATCGTGATTTCCAAGCACTGAAAACTTTCCTTCTTTGGCTTCCAATTTGTCAAAAACATCAATCCAATTGTCCATTTCATCAGCCTTGTTGTTTACAATATCTCCGGTAAACAACATAATATCCGATTTTTGTTGATTGATTAAATCAACCCCATACTGTATTTTTTCTTTATTGGTAAAACTTCCCGAGTGAATGTCGGAGATCTGAGTAATGGTAAAACCATCAAATGCTGCGGGCAAATCTTCAAATGTTAAGTTGTATTTAATGACTTTATAATTGTATTTCCCTTGAATGATTCCGTAGATAAAAGACGTAAAAGGAAGGGCTGCCAGGCCTAAAGCGATTTGTGAGATAAATTTTCTTCTACTTGCAATGGGTTGCGTTTCTCCAGATGAAATGGCAGAAAAAAGTTTTAAAAACAATCGGTAAATATCTTCTCCAAACAACACAATTAAAATGAAGAGTTTTGGCAGTAAAACCGTTAGCATTATGCCCATTGCCATTTGAAACTGGGGTGTTTGTCCTTGAGTTCTGTCATAAGTAAGTGCCACATACAAGAAGTTCAAATACGCTGCAAAACTAACTAAAATCCAAGAGTAGCGAATAATTTTGCTTTTTGAAACTGTTTTCAACGCTTGAAAAGCATACAATTCTAAAAGAACAACAATAAATAACAAGACAACCATCCCAATCCAACGCATACAAATACAGTTTTTATAAAATTCAACAAATATACCGTTTAAACACAAATGAATTTGAACATCCTGTGAAAGTTTTGTAGCTTTACTGCTGTGACAATTTTTATAGATAAAATCGTTTTATCTCTCATAAAATTTACACCCATAAATAGCCAAAAAAAATCCAATGTCAGATCAAAAAAGAGTTTTTTTAGTAGATGCCTTCGCACTAATTTTTAGAGGATATTATGCGTTTATAAAAAATCCGAGAATCAATTCGAAAGGATTGGACACCTCTGCTATTATGGGTTTTATGAATTCTCTTTTAGATGTCATCAAACGTGAAAGACCCGATCATTTGGCGGTTTGTTTTGACAAAGGCGGGAGTGTAGATCGTGTAGAAATGTTTAAAGCTTACAAAGCCAATAGAGATGAAACTCCTGAAGCCATTAAAATTGCGGTTCCCTACATTCAAGAAATTCTAAAAGCCATGCACATTCCCATTATGGTGAAAAAGGGCTTTGAAGCAGATGATGTGATTGGAACGCTTTCTAAACAAGCAGAAAAAGAAGGCTTTAAAACCTTTATGGTAACGCCCGATAAGGATTTTGCGCAATTGGTTTCTGAAAATATATTTATGTACAAGCCCCGCTTTGGGGGTGGATATGATGTTTGGGGCGTGCCCGAAATTCAAGAAAAATTTGGCGTTGAAAGACCCGAACAAGTCATTGATTTCTTAGGAATGATGGGCGATTCTGCAGACAACATTCCTGGACTACCAGGTGTAGGAGAAAAAACAGCCAAAAAATTTTTGGCAGCCTATGGGTCTATGGAAAACTTACTGGCAAACACCCATGAACTGAAAGGTAAACTAAAGGAAAAAATAGAAGGCGCCAAAGAATTAGGATTGCTTTCAAAAAAATTGGCCACCATAATGTTGGATGTCCCAGTGACCTTCGATGCCAAAGATTTTGAATTGAACCAACCCGATTTAGAAAAAGTCACCACACTTTTCAACGAATTAGAGTTTCGGAATTTATTGGTAAACTTTACGCGAACTTTTGCAGAAAAAACAACTATTACGGATGCGAAGGCTGCTGCCGAAAAACCGAAAGCAGCTAAAAAAACAGCTCCTTCACCCACCGATGGACAATTTGATTTGTTTGCTGCACCGGGCAGTGGAAGTGTTTCTGAAGCCGAAGTAGCTTCTGGTTTTAAAACCATTGAAAGCACAAGTCATTTTTACCAACATATTGATTCTCCGCTATCAAGAAAACTATTACTTAAGAAATTACTACAACAAAAAGCGGTTTGTTTTGATACTGAAACTACTGGTTTAAAAGCGCTTGAAGTAGAGTTGATTGGAATTGCTTTTTCTTACGAAATTGGAAAAGGATATTATGTTTCCTTTCCAGAAAACCAAGAAGAAACGGCTGCCATTTTAGAAGAATTACGTCCCTTTTTTGAAGCGCAACATATTGAGAAAATTGGCCACAATTTAAAATACGACATTAAAGTATTGTCTAACTACTACATGCCCGTAAAAGGAAAATTGTTTGACACCATGATTGCACATTACCTCATCAATCCAGACATGCGTCACAATATGGACATGCTGGCTGAAACTTATTTGAATTACCAACCGGTTTCCATTACCGATTTGATTGGTAAAAAAGGGAAAAATCAACTTTCGATGCGCGTAGTACCGCTTGCAGAGCAAACCGAATATGCGGTAGAGGATGCCGACATTACTCTGCAGTTAAAGGAGCACTTCACCAAAGAATTGGAAAGTGGCAACGTAAGCAACTTATTTACAGCGGTAGAACTCCCGTTGGTTTCTGTGCTAACTGCCATGGAAATTGAAGGCATCAATATAAATGTAGATTTCTTAAAAGAATTATCGGGCACGTTAACGACAGATATTGAACGGCTTGAAAAAGGAATTTATGAACAAGCTGGTGAAGAGTTTAACATTGCGTCTCCAAAACAATTGGGGATTGTATTGTTTGAAAACATGCAACTGGTAGCCAAACCCAAAAAGACAAAAACGGGTCAATATTCTACTGCGGAAGAGGTGCTTTCTTTCTTAGCCAAAGACCATCAAATTATTAGAGACATTCAAGAGTACCGTCAATATAAAAAACTAAAAAGCACTTATGTAGATGCATTGCCCAATGAGGTGAATCCTAAAACAGGAAGAATTCATACCCAATACATGCAGGCGGTGGCTGCTACGGGTAGATTGAGTTCGAACAATCCGAACTTACAGAACATCCCCATCCGAACCAAACGTGGACAAGAGGTACGGAAATCATTTATACCAAGAGACGAAAATCATGTGCTGCTCGCTGCCGATTATTCTCAAATTGAATTACGAATTATTGCGGCGCTAAGTGAGGAGGAAAACATGATGAATGCGTTTAAAAACGGGGAAGACATTCATGCTTCTACGGCGGCAAAAGTATTTGATGTTCCGCTAGAAGAAGTTACTCGCGAACAACGTAGCAATGCGAAAACTGTTAACTTTGGAATTGTCTATGGAGTGTCTGCTTTTGGACTGAGCAATCAGACCGATTTAAGCAGAAGCGAAGCCAAAGAGCTTATTGATACGTATTATGAAACCTACCCAAAACTAAAAGCCTACATGGCGGCTCAGGTAGATTTTGCGCGGGAACATGGTTATGTAGAAACGGTTTTAAAAAGACGTCGCTATTTAAAAGACATCAATTCGCAAAATGCCATGGTAAGAAATGGTGCTGAAAGAAATGCCGTTAATGCGCCCATACAAGGTTCTGCTGCAGACATCATAAAATTGGCAATGATCAACATTCACAATCGCTTTGAGAAAGAAAATTTCAAATCGAAAATGTTGTTACAGGTGCATGATGAATTGGTGTTTGACGCACACAAAGATGAGCTAGACATCATTACTCCTATTATAAAATATGAAATGGAAAATGCGTTTAAAATGACGGTTCCTTTGGACGTGGAAGTGGGCACTGGACTCAACTGGCTGGAAGCGCATTAATCTCTTAGAAAATGGAATTAGATTATATTGAAAACGTAAATGGTCTCGATGAAAATGTTGTTCGATTGTACAACTTTAACAAAGCGGAGGCAATTCAATTTAGAGCACTTCTTATGGAAACAATTGTTGAAAAGAAACAACAATTGGATTTATCTCAAGTCCCTTTTGTTACTCCTCGTAATTGCAATTTAATATTAGGCTTATTTAAATCTGATGAAGGTATTCTTAGTAAGGATCAACAGACTTTTTATTGTGTTTTAACCTTAAATGGTTTCACAAACATGATCAACCTCATCACTCCTTTTTGCAATAAAGAATCTAGGGGATATCAATATCTCTATGATATTGACAATCCTACCGAGTTACTGTTTTCTCCTACTGCAAATTGGTAAAACAAGTACGCTTGATTATATGTGCGAAAATGTAAAATGTGGCGAACATTTTTTATGTTCTGTTGCTGCAAATGGACATAAAGGAATCGTAAGCCCTACAAGATTAGGAGAAAGAGGTGGAAATAAAATAATGTATAATAGACAACTCTTAATCGCCAATGCCTTTGAAGAGTTGATTGAAGATAAATTACCGCAACTGCATAAGTTTGTTAGACGAAACTACAACAAGGTAGGAAACCTTATACATCGTTATTATAGTATTTTTAATATAAAACTCGTTGCAGACTTTGTGTACATATTAATGAAACCCTTAGAGTGGTTTTTCATTGTAATACTTTATACTTTTGAACAAAATCCTGAAAATAGAATCGCCAAACAATACCTTAATCCATTGGATCGAAAAGAAATTAAAAACAACAGCTTACAACAAAAGCTAAAAAATATAGACATTTAGATAGTGAAATAGAAGTTCAGAGTTTCAATTAAAAATTCGCCAATCCGTCCGCCAATGTTTTATTTGCTAAATTAGCTGTCGAATAAAACAATAAAAAGCAATGATCACAAAAATTATCGTCCTCTCCATTTATGTCGCCATTCTCTTTCTGATTGGAATATTAGCCTCTCGAAGAGTCAAAAGCATGAGTGACTATTATTTGGGCGGTAAAAAAATGGGCTTTTGGGCAGTCGCTTTTTCTGCCAGAGCCACCGGAGAATCTGGATGGTTATTAATTGGTTTAACAGGAATGGGTGCCATGGCAGGCTATTCTGCCTACTGGGTAGTCCTTGGAGAGTTATTAGGCGTCTATCTTTCTTGGCAATTTATGGCTAAACGTTTTAAACGACGTTCCGACACCTACAAATCAATTACCATTCCCGATTATTTACAAAGTCATTTTAAATCCTCCACAAATACCCTGCGCATCATTTCTGCCTCCGTATTGGTTGTTTTTGTCGTCATTTATGTGGCATCACAAATGGATGTAACCGGTATTGCCTTCGAATCGATGCTCGATATTGATTATCGAATTGGAGCACTCATTGGTTTTGCCATTGTATTACTCTATATTTTTGTTGGTGGCTTTGTCGCAGCAGTCTGGTCGGACATGTTTCAAGGAATTTTAATGTTCTTTGGCCTAGTACTTCTGCCGATTGTCGTTTGGTTTTCCATGGACCATGGTGCAGGAATTACCGAAGGATTAAACGCAATAGACCCAACACTCACCCAAATAATGGGAAGAAGCGAGGATGGGTGGATGAACTTATTTACGCTGCTCGGTTTCTCAATGATTGGATTGGGCTTCTTAGGATCGCCCCAAGTATATGTTCGGTTTATGTCTATTAGCAGTGAAAAAGAAATTGACAAAGGAAAACCTGTTGCTTTACTATTTACGCTCTTAACAGATGCAGCAGCCGTTACAATCGGAATCCTTGCTCGCATTTATTTCACCAAAGAAGGACAAGATCCAGAAGCTATTTTAGGAACCGGGGGAGAAAACGTACTTAGTATGATTACCCACGAATTCTTGCCCACAATTTTAGTCGCTATCTTCATTGCAATCGTACTCTCTGCAATTATGTCTACCATTGACTCGTTGCTTATTCTTGCTTCCAGTGCTGTGACACGCGACTTTTATCAAAAAATATTTAGACCCGATTTAAAAGATGAAGACTTAACTCAGTTTTCGAGACTTGTTACCGTGGCAATGGCAATGGCGGCACTAGGTATTGCTATTTTACTCTACAATCTCTATCCCGAAAGGCAGGTCTTTTGGATCATGATTTTTGGTTGGTCTGGAATTGCAGCCACCTTTTGTCCAGTCATCATTCTTTCGCTTTTTTGGAAAGGCTATTCAGAAAAAGGAGCCATCGCTTCAATGATTACGGGATTTATATCGGTAATTCTCTGCAAATTTGTGTTTGCAAACATGGACGGAATTGGTCCTTATCTGAAAGAATTGGATGTTTTAGCACCTTCCTTTGCTCTGGCAATGCTTGCTGGATTTATTGTTTCAAAAATAGCACCTCCTAAAGAAGTAAATGCGGCGTAAAAAAATACTAAATTTAATAGCACCAAATCACCCCATGAAAAACACCTACCTAATATTGCTATTAACGTTAATTTCGCTATTAGCATCACCAACTGTTAGCGCGCAATGCGAAAGCGTAACCGTGGAAAGTCTTACAAATCCTGGACCTTATGAAGTGGCAACCCTCACCGAATCTGACGGAATACGGAACGGCCCTGACTATACTGGCGCCACAATTTACTACCCAACAAACGGAACAGCGCCCTTTGCAAGTATTGCAATTGTGCCCGGATTTACAGCGCTTCCTTCTAGCGTAGAAGAATGGGGGCCTTTTTATGCCTCTCATGGAATCGTAGCCATTATTATTGGCACAAACTCTCTTATTGACTTTCCTGAAGTACGCGCCAATGCACTATTGGATGCTTTAGAAACCATCAAACAAGAAAATACACGCACTACATCACCCTTAGAAGGTGCGTTGAATACAAATAAACTAGCTGTAAGCGGATGGTCTATGGGCGGAGGTGGTGCGCAAAGAGCGGCAGTACTTGACAACACTATTTCGGCAGTGGTTGCCCTGTGTCCCTATCTTAATAATTCAGCACTCAATCACGATGTGCCAGTACTCATCTTTAGTGGAGAAGAAGATACCGTAGCACCCCCCTCGGAACAAGCTGATGTGCATTATAGCAACACCCCAAATACTACAGACAAAGTTCTCTTTGAAGTTGCCAATGGAAACCACTCCGTAGCAAATACTCCAAATGGTGGTGACGGTATCGTAGGTCAAATAGCGCTTTCGTGGCTAAAACTTTATTTGGAAGAAAAAGAATGTTACTGCCCTTTATTAACAGACAACCTCTTATTAAACCCTTCAGCAGCTTCTAATGTAATCCAAAATTTTGAGTGTGAAGCCTTAGGGATAGACACCTCAAAGCAAGCAATTGCGTTCTATCCGAATCCAACAAAAAACACCATCACTTTTAACAATACCGAAATGGTTCTTTTTGAACTCTTTTCACCCCTAGGACAATGCCTCTTAAAAGGACAGCTAACCAAAGAGAGCAATCAAATTGATTTGACACGTTTTCCAACAGGCATTTATTACTTGAGAACCAAAAACAGAACAATGAAGCTCATGAAGGTCGATTAATTGTAGCAGAAAACGTCTTTTTAAATATGAATTAAATACATCTAATTGATGTATATTTCGGGCAGATTTTAAAGTAAAATTATGGAAGGAAATTCGATACGAAATTATATAAAGAAGCTCTTAAAAAATACTCCGTCAGGATGGTTAGATTTAACAACACATCGACTTGATATTTATGATGAAACGTTGGCAAAGTCTCAATTCTTAGAACAATTTGAAGTCTTATTTAACAACAAGAATACAGACACAGCAGCGCTTCAAAAATTACCCACAGCGTATGACTATATTCGACTAGGACACCCATTATCTTGTGTGCTTGAATGGAGTATTGCCAAATTGAACAACTTAAAACCAGAAAATGTAATTAGTTTTTCGTCACAAACAGTTCCTGTTTTGGCAATTCTAAGAACCAATTTACTAGCGCATAAAAAAACTCAAATTTTATATACAGGGACACTTCCATCCTTTTTTGATGCTGAACTAATACGCCGTGTATATGGATATCAATTTGAGCTAAAACAAATAGAAAGTTCCACTGTCATTCCTCAGTTTGACGGAAGCACGGTTTTTATTGCACCGCAAAATGAGCTTTCTGTTTTTGAACTTCATAAAAATAGTGACTTTGTCATTCATAATTATGGCAAACTCGGAAGTGTTTTGGCTATAAACGGTGCTCAAAACAACACTTATATTTCAGACATTCAACACGTCCGTAGAAGAGAAACCATTGCCATGACACCAGTCAATGCGTTGATTGCACTAAAACAACTAACAGGTCAAGATTCTATTGGTCATAATAAAGGAGCATATAAAATCAACAAAACACTTGTCTCAGCTTCAATTAAAAAAATTACAGGTACAGATACTACTCCTTTAGTAGGTTCTAGCGGACTCTCGATTCAGTATGCAATTATGATGGGACTCGTGCATGATGCTTTGGATTCGCATCCAGGAAAAGCAATCAAAATTATTGTTCCACCCAATTGTTATGGCGGTACCAATGACCAAGCAAGACGTGTTGCTGCTTGTATTGAAAACGTTGAAGTAGTAGACTTACCGGTTGATGGTGCACATGATATGGTACAAAGTATTGAACATGTTTTACATGCAATTGCACAGAAAGATGCAGTACCATTTATCATTGCTGAAATCCCAACAAACCCAAGAGTAGAAGTTCCTGATTTAATAAAATTAAAAGAAGTTTTAAGTGCCACACGCAAAACAGCAAAGGGTGAAATTGCCATTGATCCTGTTTTTATTTTAGACCAAACATTCTGTCCAAATGTGCTCTTTTTAGGTGAAGATGAAATCCTTTCGTCTATTAGAACAATTTCCTATGTCAGTGGATCAAAATTTCCAAGTGGTGGAAAATGTACTGCTGGATATTGTGTGGGAAATAAAAAGACGAATGCTTTGATGGAAAAAATAGCGGTGCACTTGAAACTCTGTGACAACGAAGCTACCGAACTTCAGATGGAACTCTTGGCGAAGCAATTGCCTTCTATGAATCAACGAATTAAAGAGGCCTATCTAAACACAAGGGCGTTTGTAAACTATATTCAGGCAACGTTACCAGAAGCCAAAATTAATTTTGTTTCTGAAACATTGGCGAATCAAGGATTTACGCCATCCGTGTTTTCATTAGATCTTCCTACAAAAGGAACAACAGCCGCAGAAAAAGAGGAATACAAACGAGGGTTAAATCATCAATTAATCAATTTGATGATTACCGAAATTCCGAATGAAAGCAAGTATTGTGTTAGTTACGGTCAGTTAAATGGAGTATACTGGACCATTCCTGCCACTTCAACCCAAGGAACCACAAAAGAAGGAGACAAAGATTATATTGCACGCGTAGCACTTTCACCAAACATGGATTTGGAGCTGCACAAAAAAATATTTTCAAACTTTGTCGCAACCATTTCATAAAAGAAAAAACGGATTCATTGAAGCAGTTTCACCTTTTTAAAACAACCATTTCAAAAATTGACCTTCCAGAAAAGTTCACATTTCCTTTTTATTACACCCCACATTTGCTAGCTGAAATTGCGACAAAAGAAGTACAGGCCTATTTAGAGTCTCAAACGGACTTTACTCATAACTTCGGGCTCAATACAGATGCTACTGAAAACGCCGTTGGAAAAATGTTTGGGGTGTTAGTCGTGAAAAATCAAGATAACCAGATCGGATATTTAACAGCTTTTTCTGGAAAACTAGAGGATGAAAGTTGTCCTGCACTATTTGTTCCTCCCGTTTTTGATCTGAGAACTAAAAACAGTTTTTATAAAAAAGGGGAAGAAGAAATTAATATTATTAATGCAAAGTTAACGGCTTTAAAAAGTGATGAAACCTATCTTTTTTTAAAAAGAGTTGTTAAAAGAGCTACTCGAAAAATTGAGGAGGACTTGGCGCTTCAGCGAAAAAAAATGGTGCTTTCTAAGAAAGACAGAAAACTTCGTAAAAGAGATGCAGCTAAAAACTTGACAGTAGAAGCCGTTGAAAAACTAATTCAACAGTTAGAACAAGAAAGTTTTAACGATCAGTTTTTCTACAAAGAACTGGTTGCTTACTATATTCAAAAGGAGGAAGAAAACCGCAGGGAATTCAATTCTTTTGAGGAACAAATAGCTTCCTTAAAAAAAGCAAGAAAAGAGACTTCCGCATTGCTACAAAAAACATTGTTTGAAAAGTTTGAGTTTTTAAATCAACAGAAAGAAACAAAAGCACTCATTGACATCTTCGACAATCCAGCTATAAAACCTCCAGCGGGTGCTGGTGAATGTGCAGCACCTAAACTACTGCAATTTGCTTTCAAAAACGATTTAACGCCTCTTTGTATGGCGGAGTTTTGGTGGGGCATTTCACCCAATTCTGCGATCAGAAAACACAAAAACTTCTATCCTGCTTGCCAAGGTAGATGTAAGCCTATTTTGACACATATGTTAGATGGAATTGACATGGACGAAAATTTGCTGATCAAAGAAATTTCGAAAGACAAAACCTTAGAAATTATTTATGAAGACGATGTGATGTTGGTGGTTCATAAGCCTGCAGAATTTTTATCAGTCCCAGGCAAAGAAATTACAGATGCTGTTTATACACGAATTAAAGAAAAATACCCCAACGCTACTGGGCCATTAATTGTACATAGATTAGACATGTCTACTTCGGGGGTTTTACTCCTCACAAAGACAAAGGAAGCAAACAAACATTTACAAAGTCAGTTTATAAAAAGAACCATTCAAAAAAGATATGTGGCGCTGTTGAATGGAAATTTAACTGAAGACAAGGGAAAAATAACACTTCCTTTACGGGTTGACTTAGACGACAGACCCAAGCAATTGGTCTGTTTTGAATATGGGAAAAACGCGGAAACACGTTGGGAAGTAATCGAGAGAAAAAACGGCAAGACGCGTGTTTACTTTTATCCAATTACAGGAAGAACGCATCAATTAAGAGTGCATGCTGCGCATAAAAATGGACTAAACACTCCTATTATTGGCGATGACCTGTATGGTGAAAAACATGATCGACTGCATTTACATGCCGAATTTATTGCTTTTACACATCCTACCACAAATGAAAAAATGAGCTTTAGAGTTCCCCCAGTATTTTAAAAGAAAATCCGCTTATCGAACAAATCGATAGGTCGCTTTGATTACAAAGGTGTCTTGAAGTGGGGCATCAAAAATTTGACTTTGAAGACTGCTTCCTAAAGAGCTTTCTGGGTTTACGGAATCGCTTCCTCCTCTTGCCCAAACAAAGAACAGTTCAGATCCTGGAATGTATTCCCAACGAACGACTAAGTTTGTTTGTAATTGTGCAAACGAAAAATCGGGCTTCTTAAAACGATAATCTTCAAGACTATTTTGGGTTTCATCAATCGTATAAATCGCATTGTTATCGGCATCTAAATCTGCTGAAATCTGGTTTGGATTGTATACGTTTACTCTGTCTTCAAAACGAGAAGCAGTTGGAGTATTTACATAGTTAAAGTCGGAGTATCTTCCTCGTGCAATAAATGGTTGCCCATAAAATTGAATTGAAAAATTAGGACTTAAACTATAATTCATTCGAAGGGTTGTAGTCCATGTTTCGTTGTCTATTGCACCTAAGACATATCTTTTTTCAGTATCAAAATCTACCGTTGTTACGTATTGTGCTTTGTTGATTGTTTTTCTAAACTCGGTGTTTAAAGAAATGCTAAACGCGTCAAAGGGTTGGTAATTTGTTCGAAACACATAGCGATTGCTTTTTGAAACACCTTGCTGGCTTTCGGATTGAATATAACCAAGGCGGAAACTAAATTTCTGTGTTTCGTCGGAACCAATAAAGGTATAGATGAAATAATTATTAGGAGAATGCCAGCGTGGCCCACCTCTTAAAAAAGAGTTTTCGTAAACATTTGAATTTGTCCCTGCTCCAATATTGGTATCCCAATTGTTCAGCCATTTCAACCGTGCTCTAAACTCGGTACTCAATTTATTTAAATTTCCACCAAAATCATAGGTGGAGTTCTGTTCCATTTGGAGTTCAATATTTCTGTATATTTTAGTAGGAACTTGCCATAAATAACGAAGATCTGCATATTGAATCATTTCGTCTGTCTGACGTAAAAACCCAATATCATTTAATTCTAATTCTGGTGAACGCCATACAAAACCACCATTGTATCGCCAATTTCCGCCACCTTTTTTTCCTAATTCTATTCGCCCTCCTGTACCGGTTAAGGAAGTCCTATTTGGGTCTATACTTACATGTGTTGCACCTACTCTCTGAAAGTAGCGAGAGATGGATTGTTGTGTTTCTAAAATAGCTGCTTTACTTCCTGTTACATGGCTCAGAATGGTATTTCCTTCTAGATAATAATCTCTATTTTTCCAGTTGTGCTGAAAATCAATTCCTACTGTATATGCTGCTTTGTGTAATTCTGAAAAATTTCCTGCTAAATCTCTATTTGTGGCTGTAAATATTCCACCAATAAAAGAATTTCTTTTGTTGAAATCTTTTTGTGCACGTCCCACAAAATAATTGGTTAATGGGGCTACAATCTCTTTTCTTCTTTCACCATCTACTTGTTTTATTTCTGCAAATTCATTGGCAGTAACACTTTCTAAAACTCCTATAGACCAGCCATTTTTTGTTTTACCTGAAAATTTTGCGGCTCCTAAAATTGTTGAATTGAGCGGTTCATCTGCAAATTCTCCATCTGCTAGATTTGCGGTTCTATTTGGACTTCCACCAATTCTTCTACTGTAAAAAAGATTGTCTCTACCATTGGCAAACTTAAAATCAAAAATATTTTTATTCTCTACAAAAAACGGGCGTTGTTCTTCAAAAAATATCTGAAACCCATCCAAAGCAATAGCACCAGGGTCTGCTTCTACTTGCCCAAAGTCTGGATTAACAGTCAAGTCTAACGTTAAATCATTGGTAATTCCTATTTTAGCATCTAGGCCACCGTTTATTTTAAAATCACGTCCATCTTTGTATGGATTTCCTGTTTCTGCTTGATAATTATCATATTGCAAAACGGTAAAGGGCTGAATTTCTAATTGTTTTTGGGATTTTAGGTTGATTAGACCATGCAACTCTCCTGATTCACTAATAAACCCGGCTTGATCATTTGGAATTCTTTGCCAAAGTGAACGTTCATTTTCTCTAAAAATATTTCGGGCAACATTGAATCCCCAAATTTGTGCGGTATCGTTTCCAAAACGCAATTGACTAAATGGGATTTTCATTTCTGCAGTCCATCCTTTCGCATCAATTTTTGCATTTGTGTACCAAATAGGGTTCCAACTATCATCCCATTTGTTTCCGTTTTGGGTTGCAATTTCTTCTCCTTTTACTCCTGCCGCAGTGGTGGTAAATACAAAAGCGGTTCTTTTATCGTGATAACTGTCTATAATAACATTGACTCTATCTCCTGCAAAACCATCTCTTCGTGTTAATCGTTGTTGAATTAAGGTAGGGTTTTCATCCAAAGCACGAATGGCAACATATAAAAATTGTGCGTCATAAAGTACTTTAAATTGTGTTTGAAAGGTTGGCGATGTTCCTTCATTTGGCATTTTTTCAACAAAATCGGAAGACCAAGTTCCAATATTCCAACCTGCATCAGATATATCTCCATCAATAACGATTGCTTCTTGTAATGGTTGGGTTGTATAAATTCTTTTTGGGATTGATTCTTGAGCAGTTAATTGCGCGAATAGAAATGAAGTAAACAGAAAGGTAAGTAAGCGAAGCATTGAAAAGTTTTTTATTTTTCACAAAAAAAGGCATCAAAAACACTCTTTTTTGTAGGATGCAAAAATAGGGTTCTATTTTCATAAAAAGTTATTAATTCTAGATTGATAAAAAAAAAGTACAAAAAACCTTCGGATAAACCTATTTCAATCTTTGACAATCAAATAAATAACAGTACATTTGCACTCCTTTTTTAAGGAAAAATAAATTATTATTAACAAACAAAAACTAATAGTGTAATTATGAACACATTAAGTTACAAAACAGT
>TARA_B110000879_G_scaffold119406_2_pt1 | contig 44460 bp, 41 predicted proteins | sample TARA_B110000879 | Tara Oceans TARA_B110000879 (sample SAMEA4398094) | marine metagenome | biome: Polar Biome; feature: [SRF] surface water layer (ENVO:00010504); material: water (ENVO:00002006), including particulate matter (ENVO:01000060) such as... | depth 5 m
CTCGGAAAGTCTACCTGATCCCTTACCCTTGGACTAGCGCCAGAGACTCATCCCCCCAGAACGGCTCCGCAACCACCCACACCCCGTTCATTGACATCTCATCCGTATCTTGTAAAAACTTACCCATGCAAACCCTGAAAGAACTCAATCTCTGGCATGACCCTTCCCCTCGCTCCGGGGCGGCGAACATGGCGGTGGATCAGTTTCTGTTAGAAAATATTTCTGACATTCCCCTGCTGAGGTTTTACTCTTGGGATCGACCATCTGTTAGCTTCGGATATTTCGAGTCACTAGCCACCGCACGCACTATTTTCAATGAGAAGACACTAGACTATATACGCCGCTGGACCGGCGGTGGAATTGTCGATCACCGCGCCGACCTCACTTACACCCTCGCGATCCCACATACTCATCCCTGGGCAGCACTGCGAGGCGCCGAGAGCTACCGCATCATCCACGAGGCTGTTGCTGAGGCTCTCAATGAAACAGAGACAAAGTGCATGCTAATCTCCGAGAACAGCGGCAACGACTCGGTTGCTTGCTTCGCAAACCCCGTCGCCTACGACATCGTCACTCCCGCCGGTGACAAACTAGCCGGTGCAGGACAGAAACGCACCCGCCACGGACTGCTCCATCAGGGTTCGATTATCGGAATAACTGACACCTCTAAATGGCAAGCATCTTTCACTCGTCTTCTAACAGAATCAGTCATCCCCTGGACACCAGAGGTAAGTTTTTTTACCGCGGTAAATGAGCTAGTAGCCTCACGCTACGGAACTCAAGAATGGATAGAAAAACGCCCTTAAAATCTACTCAAGCACATACTCTAACAGCAGGCACTGGAAGTAAGAGTAGAAGTGGCCACGGATCACTGCGGAGCGCTTCTCTTCTCCGATATCTCCAAGATCATCCAAATCCTCAAATTCATCAAGTTCACTGAGATGGAATACTTGCTCCAGGCTTATACGAGCTTGGTTGAGCGCTCCATACCAAAGCGGTGCGTCTTCTTTCGAAATAAAGATGGAACCGGCCTGATCTTCATCCATAGGAGCGGATGAAATGGCGCGTGAGATGTGAGCGATCTGATCAGAAAACTGGCTGCGTATATCAGGCGCGACGAACTCTTCCCAGTCCGGATCTTTTGCCATCTTCTCTGAGAGCCTATCATACAGTGGCGCGCCTGGGAGACTAGCCGCATCCGCACAGATAGCATCTAGCACCATCCAGTCTTCTAGTGAGTCAGCATCGATCCTGAGACCGCCTTTGAGCGTGGGAGCGAGCTTCATGATTCTTGTTCTAATGAGGCTTTGAGCTGAAATGAATGCAACTGCTGCACATAAAATTCTGCTTTTTCCTTCTCACCCGACCAAACCAGTGAGCGCCCTTTTTGATGCACCTCTTTCATCAGCACAGTGGCCTTTTCGTCTGAGTAGCTGAAGACTTTTTTAAACACCATCGTGACATATTGCATCAGATTGATAGGATCATCATAGACGATGACTGTCCATGGTAGGGCAGTCTTATTCTTGGTTCTACTCTGGATCTCAGTAGAAGTCCCAGATCTGATCTCGTTAACTTGCATTTGAGTGACTATGACTGGTTTTTGATAAATTTTCAATTGATATTTGCAGAATAGTCGGCAATGGCTGAGTGAATGCGCAAGACGACCAAGTGCAAATCTGATTATGATGGAAGCATGCGAAATAGTTCAGAGAAAGTCATTATCGTGGGAGGCGGCGTCATCGGTCTGTGCGCTGCCTACTACGCGTCTCAACGCGGGCTAGATGTCACAGTACTGGATAGAGCCCCTGAATCTGAGGAAGGTTGTTCATTTGGCAATGCCGGGATGGTGGTGCCTAGCCATTTTATACCACTGGCGGCCCCAGGAATGATCGCCAAAGGGATGCGCTGGATGATGAATCCTGAGAGCCCATTTTACATCAAACCCAGACTAAGCTGGGACCTCGCTAAATGGGGAATCCAGTTCTGGAAACATGCGAACGAAAAGCACACTGAAACAGTCAAAGAACTACTCGCTGAAATGAGCCTAGAGAGTAGAAAACTCTTCACTGAACTAGCTGAGGAAGAAGAATTCGGCTTTAAAAAACGCGGACTACTCATGCTTTGCAAAACACCAAAGGGCCTAGATTCCGAAGCCTCCGTCGCCGCAATGGCGAATGAAATCGGTATCCGCGCAGAGGTCTGTGACTCCGCCCGCGTTTCCCAGCTAGACCCTGCCATCCAGATGGATGTGGCAGGTGGCGTCTGGTTCGAGCAGGACTGTCATCTAGATCCTAACAGATTCATGAATGTGTTGCGGCAGAGGATCAAGAAATCTGGCGGTGAGATCCGTTACCAAGCAGAGGTCAGCGACTTCCTTATGACCGATCATAAAGTAGCCGGCGTAAAATTGATCAGCGGTGAAACCCTCAACGCATCTCATGTCGTCATGGCCTGTGGCGCGTGGTCGCCAGCAATCACTCAGAAGCTCGGTAAGAAACTCTGTATGCAGTCAGGCAAAGGCTACTCACTCACCCTAACAGATCCCGCCCAACTCCCCGAGCTATGCAGCATTTTCTCGGAGGCAAAGGTCGCCGTCACACCGATCGGCAATTCACTCCGTATCGCTGGCACTATGGAGATAGGTGCCAATAAACTAGACATCAATCCACGCCGCGTGCGGGGCATCATCAAGAGCGTGAAGGAGTATTTCCCACAGTTTAAGGATGAGGATTTTGCGGATGTGAAACCATGGGCAGGACTTCGACCCTGCACTCCAGATGGGCTACCCTACATCGGTAGAATACCCCGTCATGACAACGTCATCGTAGCCACTGGACACGCCATGATGGGACTCAGCCTAGGCCCGATCACTGGTCAGCTCGTGGCCAAGATGTTAGATAAAACTGGCCAACCCGACAGCAAGCTAAGAGTAAGGTTTTAACCCCCGAGTATTATCAAACACAATGCGGTTGCGTGTTAAAAGCACACTAACTTTGGAATGGACTAATCTTGTCTGTTTTGTGACTCCCGCCTTGTTACGTCTGAGATGTATTCCGCTACTGCGCGTTTGGTTTCCCCTGCCACATCAGCTCGAATGTTTGCAAATGGTGGGACGAACCAAGGATACGCTCCTATAACATCGGTGATGACGGCTATTTCGCCATCGCAGTTCCCCAGACCACAGCCTATCCCAATGGTGGGGATTTCTAATAGATCAGTTATCTTAGCGGCAGATTCCCCCACCACACTTTCTAGCACGATGCCGAAGCAGCCCGCTTCTTGGAGAGCGAGGCAGCCTTCTATGATGGCATTTACTTCACCCTCGGACTTCCCTTTCTTTTTATAGCCACCTTCCATGAGAACGCGCTGCGGCAACATCCCCATGTGACCGAAGACTGCGATGCCCGCATCGATGATCGCTGCTACTTTTTTGATCTGTTTAAGCCCACCTTCCAGCTTCACGGCATCTGCACCAGCTGCAATGAGTAGCTTAGCATTTGTCAATGCCTCAGCTGGGGTGTCGTAAGAATGAATAGGTAAATCCCCTACTATTAAGGCATTTTTCACTCCGCGCGCAACTGCCGCCGTATGGTGCAGCATGTGCTCCATGGTGACATGGGTAGTGTCTGGAAATCCTAACACCACCATACCAAGGGAGTCGCCCACGAGGATAAGGTCCACCCCCACTTCGTCTAAAAGCTTACCTGTGGCGAAATCATACCCTGTGAGGCAGCTCACAGGGTTGCGCCCTTTCATGTTTTTGATTCGCTCGGCTTTTTCGCTAGATTTCATGATGAATGGAAATGATACACTACCAAGTGATTTGGACAAGAGTAAGCGATGGCTCGTCTGATTCCAGATGGCGTAAATGTTCAGAAATAGTCACCTCATCGCCTGGGAGGATTAGATCGGGCCGGATGTCATTGAGTGGCTGCAGCGCAAATCTCCTGTGGATTAGCCGCGGATGAGGGATAGAGAGAATTTCATCCTGCATGCTTTCATCGCCCATATAAAGGATATCGATATCAATAATACGCGGGGCATTCCTCTCATAGACCGCTTCCCTACCAAGGTGGAATTCTATCCCCTGAGTCTTCGCAAGTAGCTCGTATGGCTTACCAATATAGTCGATCTCAATGACGGTGTTATAGAAATCTGGACTACCCTCGCGACAGCCCACTGGGGCGGATTGGTAAACGGGAGCTTGCAGGTAGTGCGAGTCTCGGTCCACTAGTTGGCGTAGCATGTCACGCGCCTCACGCAGATGCGTGAGACGCTGTCCGAGGTTTGTCCCCAGTGCAATGCCTACTCTTGTTGCCATTATAAAATGAGAATAAAAATCTATTTCAGCCCTAATACATCCTGCATGTCGTAGAGACCTGCTGGCTTGCCCTGGAGCCAGACTGCTGCCTGGACTGCCCCACCGGCGAATGTCATCCGGCTGCTAGCCTTATGCGTCAGCTCGACCCGCTCGCCATCAGCGGCAAACATCACGGTATGATCACCCACCACATCGCCGCCGCGCAGCGTGTGCATGCCAATCTCTTTCGATGGTCGAGCCCCTATGTTTCCCTTTCTACCATGCACCACATCGTCCTTATAAGTGGTATTAGTTTCTTCATTGAGAATTTCTAATAACGTGCGAGCTGTGCCAGAAGGAGCGTCTATTTTATGATGATGATGCATTTCCACCACCTCAATATCAAACCGGTCATTCCCTAGAATAGCCGCCGCTTTGCGGGTCAGCCAGAACAGAGTATTCACCCCCACGCTGAAGTTAGAAGCAAATACGATAGGCAGCGTCTTAGCTGCCTTCACAATAACTGCGCGCTCCTCATCCGTGTGTCCCGTAGTACCGATCACTAATGGAGTATTACTCGCCAGTGCTGCTTCCACGACGCTGCTCGTAAATGAATGCACCGTGAAATCAATCGCCGCATCCACCTCTTCGAATGCGCGCGGTAGATCCTCGCCAGTATCATGGGTTCCGCCAAGTTCAGCCTGAGGGTTCAGCCCAGTAGCCTCGATGAGAGTCTGCCCCATGCGCCCAGATTTCCCTGTAATCAAAAGTTTTGTCATGTCCAAGCAATAGATGAATTCCCCCGTTAGTAAATCCCATAGTTTTACAATTTTGTTTAGAAACTAAAATACCTCCAACACCCCGAAATATTAACGCGAAAACACCTCTACTGAGAGAGTGTTCTATGGTGAAGGCTAAATTTCAGATCAAACCAATATTTACTTTAATGAGATCTTCAAAGTGCTCCAGAACGTCTTCAATAAAAGCTTTTCTTCATCAGTAGCGTCTTTATCCATCCTAGTAATCACCAGCACCCCTGAGCCCTTTTTTGCATAGCTGATCACCTGAAGGATGGTTCCACTATCTTTAATGGATGACACCACCCGCTTACCTTTGAGTGTGATTTCTTTACTGATCGGGATTTCTATCGGCGACTTTGTTATTTTGTAACCCACCTCAGCTTCTTCTTTTATTAGCTCAAGGATCATGAGATCTACCATATCAGTAAGTAAATTGAGGCTGTATTCCTGAACTATAATACCGCTACCAGTGGGGGACATTATCGTGGTTTGGTAAACCCCTTCTCCTAAATCGGACCGCGATGGGGTGAATTTGTTTGGGTGGTCGAATGAAAATTTAGCGCCTTCAAACGTGAGTAAGTCCTTCTTCTTAAAAATCAGATCGAACTTCTTTCCATTAGCTAACTCGATGGTGGCATTCTTGCCTAGATCGATTTCGTATTTCTTACATTAGATGATCACTGATTTGTGAGGGTTAACTATACCAGTAAACAAGAGCCATCTTATTCCAAATAAGTTTTTAAACAACCTGTTTTACAATCTTGCTATCGTCTAGAAGATCGATAGGTTACCCACCATGCTCACTCGACTTTTCTGGCTCTGGACTGTTCTTGGCGTCATCATCGCTTGGTTCTACCCGCCTTCCATGACTTGGTTTGTGAAAGGAAAAATGGTCCTCTTTGGAACTGAGATACGGTTACTTTCACTCGGACTAGGGGTCATCATGCTAGGGATGGGGATGACACTTACGTTTGAGAATTTCAAGGAGATCCTCAAGACTCCTCGCTCTATCTTCATCGGTATTCTTGCGCAGTTTCTATTAATGCCATTTATCGGCTGGAGTGTGGCAACTTTGTTTGCACTGCCGCCTGAGCTAAAACTTGGGATCATCCTCGTCTCCTGCTGCCCGGGTGGCACAGCAAGTAATGTGGTGTGCTTTTTAGCCAGGGCCAACGTCGCACTTTCGGTGCTGATCACCATGTGCTCCACACTCATCGCGGTGATCATGACCCCCCTACTCACTAAGTTTTATGCCAGCGCTATCTTGAAGGTGGATTCTTTGGCGATGATCCAATCCATGCTAACAGTGGTTCTGCTTCCTGTGCTCGGCGGCTTGTTACTGAATCATTTCTTCCGTAATAAACTGACTATCGCCAAGCAAATCGCACCTGTCATCGCGGTGCTCGTTATTGTCCTCATCGTTGGAGGTGTCGTAGGCCTCACTAAATCCAACATCATCACATACTACAGCACACTACTCCCTGCTGTATTCATCGTCCACATTCTCGGTTTTGCCGCTGGGTACTACATCGCTAAACTCGTGAAACTTAACACCAGAGACACCCGCACCATTTCTATAGAGGTAGGGATGCAGAACTCTGGCTTAGGCTCCCAACTTGCCACTAAACATTTCACCATCCTCGCAGCCACCCCCTGCGCCATCTCAGCACTTTACCACTGCCTCATCGGTAGCGCCCTAGCTGCCTATTGGAACAGAAAATAGTGCTGATCCGCCCTCATCATCAAGCGTCCTAAGATAAATTGATCTGCTACTTAAACTCTATCCTCGGGTTAATTTTCATTTTCTGTGCTAAGGGCTTGCCACTTGTGTGGGGAGTGTTACAACTTTGCCACAGACTATGTCAGGCAAGCTAACTTATAAGGAATCTGGAGTCGACACACGAGAAGCAGCTGCTCTCGTAGGAGACATTGGCACGCATGTGAAAAGAACGCAGCAGCAACGAAAGCTCCATGGAGCATTCGGACTATTTGCAGCAGCATTTGATCTCAGCGAATACAAGCAACCCGTAATTGTCACAGGCTGTGATGGAGTCGGAACCAAGCTGGAAGTCCAGCTAGAGCATGGTGAATACGCCGGCGCTGGAAAAGACTTAGTAGCGATGAGTGTGAACGATATCATCACTACTGGTGGTGATCCGTTGATGTTTCTAGACTACATAGGAATCGCCGCTCTGGATAAGCCGATGATCACCGCTCTGATTGCGGGAATGTGTGACTACTTAGAATCATGCGGTTGTATCCTAGCAGGTGGCGAGACGGCAGAAATGCCTGGGATCGTTCCTACTGATGTCATTGAACTGGCAGGATTCTGCATCGGCTGCGTTGAGAAACCAGAACTGATCGACCCCACCACTATAAAGGAAGGCGATGTGCTGATAGGTTATGGATCTGATGGTCCGCATGCCAATGGCTGGAGCCTGATCCGCCGCGTGCTAGCGGAAAACCCTAACCTTTTCACTAAAGAAGAAATAATCTCACTCCTCGCACCTACTCGCCTCTACCATGATGTGGTAGCTGATGTGAAATCTGCAGGAGTAATCCCTAAAGCGTACGCGCACATCACTGGTGGAGGTTTACCAGAGAACCTAGAACGTCTATTTCAAGGCTTAGGCGCAGATTTAGAAATCCCGTATTGGGATAATGCTCCGATGAGGAAGTTGTTTGAATTCATCGACTCCGAAGACAAATTCCACACCTTTAACATGGGTATTGGTTGGGTATGTATCGTCTCACCAGATGATGTGGATAAGGCGCTCAGCGCAGGGCCAGGAGGACATGTCCTAGGAAATGTCGTTGCTCAGGAAGGCGTCAGAGTCTCTGAGAAATCTGCTAGTTAAATTAATTTTTCAATATCATGAGTGACCCACTTAAACACGAATGCGGCATAGCCGTAGTAAGACTGCGTAAGCCAATCGCCTACTACATCGACAAATACGGCACCGCTCTATGGGGCCTTAATAAGTTGTTCTTACTCATGGAAAAACAGCGTAACCGCGGACAAGATGGTATTGGTATAGGTTGCTGTAAGCTCAACATGCCGATCGGGCAGCAATATCTTTATAGACGCAGAAATGCCGACAAAGACGCTCTTTCGACGATCTTCAACAAAGAAATAAAGAACTTCAACAAGATGGCGAGAAAAGGCTATCTCGATCAAGAATCTGCAGACAGCGTGAAAGCTGAATTCGACTTCGGTGGTGAAGTTCTCATGGGCCATCTACGCTATGGAACATCAGGGAAATTTGACGAGAGCTCATGCCATCCCTATATCCGCCGTTCTAACTGGCCTACCCGCACACTCATGGTGCAGGGAAACTTTAACATGACCAATGCGGGATCACTGAACCAGACTCTTATCGAGCGTGGACAGCACCCCATCTTTGGAACAGACACACAGACTGTTTTAGAGGAGATTGGCTTTCATATGGATGAGGCACACACGAATCTCTACCATCAACTTAGAGATTCTGGGATGCCGGGCACAGAAATACCGAATAAAATTTCAGAGAAAATGGATTTGCATAAAATTGTCTCGGAAGCAGCTGAACCCTGGGATGGCGGATACTCTATCTCTGGCGCGACTGGAAATGGTGATATGTTTGTGATGCGTGACCCAAATGGCATCAGACCATGCCACTTTTACATGGATGATGAAGTGATTGCATTCGCATCAGAACGTGTGCCTCTCATGACAGTTTTCGAGGCCGAGCAAGAAGAAGTAAAAGAACTCAGCCCCGGCGAAATGATGGTAGTGGATCACCACGGACTCATCAGCACCTCGCAGTTTGCAGAATCTAAAGAATACAAGCCGTGCTCATTTGAGCGGATCTATTTCTCTCGTGGAAATGATCCCGAGATCTACAATGAGAGAAAGAAAATGGGCGCGATGCTCACTGAGCAGATCATCAAATCCATCGATGGTAACTTCGACAAAGCGGTCTTCTCGTTCATTCCAAACACGGCTGAAACTGCCTATTACGGGCTCATGGAAGGTTTGCGCCTGCACCGCAGATCCCAAGTCCGCACCGAGATTTTAGAAGCCGCTAAAAACGGCAAGATCGATGAAGAATTCCTCGATAGCGTGATCCTTAAAAACTGGCCGCAAGGTGAGAAGATGGCGCATAAAGATGTGAAAATGCGCACCTTCATCTCGCAGGAAAAAGGCCGTGCCCAACTCGTCTCACACGTTTATGACATCACCTACGGCATCGTGAAAAAAGATGATGTATTAGTGATGCTTGATGATTCCATCGTCCGAGGCACCACACTAAAGGAGTCTATCTTAAAGATTCTCTCACGCACTAATCCGCGTAAGATCACCATCTGCTCGACTGCCCCGCAGATCCGCTATCCAGATTGCTACGGTATAGACATGTCAGAACTAGGTAAATTCACCGCCTTCTCCTCAGCCATCGCGCTGCATAAAAAAGCAGGAAACCATCAGTATCTAAAAGAAGTTTACGATGCTTGCGTGGCGGAACTTAAGAAGCCTGCCGAGGAGCGCGTGAACAAGGTCAAAATGATCTACACACCCTTCACCGCTGAAGAAATTTCTGCCGAAGTTAGTCTTATGGTCACTCCAGAAAATATCGAGTGGCAAGGTGAAGTAGAGATCATTTTCCAGACCATCGAAAACCTCCACACCGCCATCGATGGGCCTTGTGGCGATTGGTATTTCACTGGTGACTACCCCACCTCTGGTGGTATTGCTACTGTGAACGCAGCGTATATTAATTGGTTTGATGGAGTGACTGGCAGAAGCTACGATTTACCATTGTAGAGCATCTAAATCGCAGCCTTAATTAGATCTAAATTCTTAGATATCGTAGGAAGTAGCTCCTCGTATGGGCAGCCTTCTGTGATGAACTTCTCTAAATCGGTTAGCGAGATAATCTTTTCAGTAAGTAAGCCTGCCACGAAATTTAGATCCTTATCTCTCCCTGCCTCTAGCTTATTATAAGCTAGATCCAGAGGTTGAAGACAGTAGCCATCCACAGTCACACTCTCGCCATCGATCACCCCATCGGTACTATATTTAGTGCATCGCTCAAACCACCCATCCGGCTGAGACAGCATTGTCCAGTCTCCTAGACGCTCAATGTAAAAATCATGTTCTACCTCAAACCGAGACGCCTGCCCCACTTCCTCATCGCCAGCTTGGAAGTCTGTCGTGTCCAGCTTTCGGATAGGGAACATATCAATGTCCGCTGAGAGACGCAGAAAGCTCGGAGCGCCTGGATGAGTCGCTAAAATAGCAGCTGACCCCACGATCACAAATCGCTTCCTCTTATAGGCGCTTGCAGCAGCCTCTAATGCTATTTTCAGATCCTGAATAAATAATTCCTTACCAACAGACATGCTTCAGATCTTTCACGCATTAACAAAGTCAAACGGAGCACAAGCACGGAGCTGTTCGGTATTGATACTATCATCACGCAGCATCATCACAATCCTTTCTGCCGACCAAGTCGTCAGAATTTCATACCATTCAATATAAATTTCTCTAGTCGCTTCACCAGAATTCTCTAGCCGCTGCATCACCTTCTTCACTGCACTATCGATCACTTCCGGACGATCTTCCACTAACTGCGCCATCCGCAGATGCACGCGCCTCTGCCGATCATGCATCCGGCTAACACCAGCCTGCTTTTTCGCCAGTAATGAATGAATTTCTTCTTTAGTAGCCATCAGTAAATAAATCTACCGTATCATAAGAACCATGTAAAGCGGGAAGATATTAGCTCTAACGGAGCACTCAATGTCTTCAAAAAAGACGAGATTTAGCACCTTCAGATAATCATCGATTATTCTTATTCTCTCTAAACTCCATTCACACTAATCATCGTTAAAGTAAAAAAGCTTCACAGCAGGTTGATATTCCTCTACCTACTCACAAGTCATGAGCGATCTAAATACTGCCGAAACCCTGAAAAAACTTACCTCTGGAACTGCCAAAGTCCTGAGCGAAAAAGAACTCGTTGAAAAACTAGAGCTTGGGCGGCCATTACGCATCAAACTCGGCGTGGACCCCACGGCGCCAGACATCCATCTAGGCCACACGGTCGTCATGGAAAAATTGCGCCAGTTTCAGGAACTCGGCCACATTGCAGTGCTGCTCATTGGAGACTTCACTGCTACTGTAGGAGATCCCACAGGACGCTCCACAGCCCGCCCACCGATCACTCGTGATGAAGTTCTGGCGAATGCTAAGACTTACACTGATCAAGCATTTAAAATACTCGATCCTGAGAAAACTGAGGTCGTTTATAATGGCGACTGGTTCCGTAAGATGACCTACGAGGAAATCCTCAAACTAAACTCACGCGTCACAATGCAGCAAATGCTCCAGCGCGAAGACTTCAAAAAACGTATCGCTGAAGGCACCGAAGTCCGCCTCCACGAAATCCAATACCCCATCATGCAAGGCTGGGATTCAGTGATGGTGAGAGCTGACGTCGAACTAGGCGGCACTGATCAATTATTCAATAATCTAGTGGGTCGCGACATGCAGAAGGAAGAAGGAATGCCACCGCAAGTCGTCATCGTCCTGCCTCTTTTAGAAGGCTTAGACGGAGTGAAGAAGATGTCTAAATCCTCACACAACTACATCGGAGTCAGCGAACCAGCCACCGCCATGGTGGATAAGATCATGGCTATCTCAGACGAGCTGATGCATAAATACTACCTTATGCTCCTTGGCGAGACATGCGACCCTACGCTAGACCCACGCGAGGCGAAGCTACAACTGGCCAGAAGTATCGCCACCCGCTACCACAATGCTGACGAGGCCGATAAAGCTGTGCAGATTTCCAGAGACAGAAGCTCTGGTGACATCGCCGCTGGCGCTACCGAGGTATCGCTCGCGAACCTGCCAGAAAATCTAACCGTTCTCTCACTCGCCTCCGCAGTATTCGAGTCCGCCTTTAGTCTCAAGAAATCTAACGGCGAGCTCAAAAAACAAAGCATCATGCCCGGAGCCATCCAGCTAAATGGAGAGAAACTCACTGATCCAACAGCGGCAATCAGCCCGAAAGCGGATGATGTGTTACGCTTGAGTAAGAAGCATATTGTTAAATTTGTGGGATGATCTAATGACTTTTTTGAATAATATAGCGACTTAATCCAAGAACTTGCAGAAAGAGACAAATAAAGATCAGGTGTTCGTTTAATCTAGTTACAGAGCGAAAAACCTCGAAAACTCTGACCATTCATTGGTCGCTTGTTGCTGACTTAAAGGGATGAATTTAATTTTTGTCGAGGGCTTAGCCTGCACTAGCAAAGGAAGATCAATGCGGGCTATGTTACCGATTTTGGCATACCCTCCCTGAGTTTGTCTGTCGTTGAGCAGCAAGATAGGATGACCGTTTGGTGGGAGCTGGATAGAGCCAAGTGCGACTCCCTCTGAGATAATTCCGGGAAGACTCGGCAGTGGAGTTTCTGAGATCAGATTGATCCCCATACGATCTGAATGCGGGCTGATAGCGAAGGATGTATCTAATAATTTGTTCGTGATCGTGGAGTCTTGCTTAGGTGGCAGGATCATCCGAATTTCTTCCACCGCATTATAATCTGGGATGTAATGACTGGGCGTTTGTCTTGGTGTGAATGAACCGTCTATACTAAAGTGATGTGCTTTCAGCTCATTACCTTCTGTCAGATAGTCACCAATATGATTTCTCACCACTGTGGCACTACTCCCTAGTCGCTGTTGCGCAATAAACCCTCCCCTGATCGCAAGGTAGCTATGGTTACCTTGCGCGGCGTAGCCTAGCTTGAGAGTCTGCCCTTTCCTAATAAGATGAGAGCCCCAATTCTGAATTCTTAGCCCATCAATCCGTGCATTCATCTCAGCACCCGTGATCGCTATCACTGAGTCTTCCAGCGCGAGAAATGATGCATTTCCTATACTGATCTCAATCGTGGTAGCATTCGGATTGTTTTCTAACAGAAAGTTCGCCCAGCAGTGCGCATGGAGATCGATAGGTCCACCATGGCTAATCCCCAGATGAGCATAGCCAAACCTTCCTAGATCTTGGAAATGCATCCGAGGAGCACTTTGGATGACCTTTAAATGCTGTTTCTCTTCTCTCACAGCTCACCTCCTATAGCTAAGAATTCTTCTCTCGTAATGGGCTTAAATCTAACGGTTGTTCCAACCTTAAATGGAGTGATCGGATCTGCATCAATGTCGAACAAGGTGAGCGGGCAGTTGCCGATGATCACCCACCCTCCGGGAGATTGATTAGGATACACAGCCGTTTGCTGGTCAGCGATGCCTAGGCTGCCTTTAGCAACGGTTTTAGGTGAGCTAAGCCGAGGAGCCGCGAGCCTAGTATCCATTCCAGATAAATAGGCAAAACCAGGAGCGAAACCTAAACTAGTGACCGTGTAGCTAGCCTCGCTGTGAATCTGGATCACATCCTCGATACTCAACTTTTTCTGCTTCGCGAGTTCAATAAGGTCTGGCGCCACCTCTGAGTGATAATAGATGGGCAACTCTAAGGTTTCTCGATTTAACTCACCTCCCTCACTGACCTCAAAGCTGAGTAGGTGCTGACGGATCGCTTTGATCAGTTGATCAGAGTTTGTTTTCAAAACGTGGAACTCTATGAACAATGAGGAAGAGCAAGGAATGATTTCAATCACCCCTAAAAGACGCTCACGCAGATACTCGGCGAGCTGCGCAATTTCTAGCGCCCCCCCACCAAAATAGACACTGAGAGCCGTCTCTGATTGTGTTTCTGTGTGTTTAATCTTGAGCATAGAGGCATTTCAAGGCAGCCACTGAGGCAGGATTGTCCCCATGGAAACAGAGGGTGTCGGCAGAGTGGTCATTGATCAGTTGTCTCGCTTGCCGCAAAATAAGCGCTTTATCTAAATGCAGTGATCCAGGCTCAGAACGAAGAATCAACATCCCATCGGAACCATAAGCGCGATCTGCAAAGGACTCAGTAATGACAGGCACTCCCCAGTGGATTTCACCTGTGTTTTGCGGCATCGCCTGCACGATAAGTGGCAGCTGGTATTTGCTGGCGACACTAATGATCGCTTCTCGCACCACTCGCTGCTTCATCATATCGTGATAGAGAGCCCCGTGCGGCTTGATCGCAAACAGCGATGCACCCTGATCAAAACAAATATTTCCCAACAGACTCACTTGAGTTTCTAACAGATCTACAATTTCTTCTGAGCTGTGAGGGACTGAAACTCTCCCGAAGTTTTCTAGATCAAAGTAGCTAGGATGCGCAGATAGTTTCACCCCGTGAGAAATAGCAAGTCGCACCGTCTCTGCCATGTGATCAGGATTAGAAACATGATACCCACAAGCAATGTTCCCAATGGAAATATGCGGCATAATCTCCACATCTGCCCCAGTCATTTCACCGATATCTGCATTAATCTCCATCTCGATTATAAGAGTAGCGGATGAACAGAAGCGATGAAAAGAAAAAGTTTCCACCAAGCAACAAAAAACCGCCGAGCTTCCCAAATGGGCTGCGAGGCGGTTTAAAGGATGGAGCCGGATGTCAGGGTTGAACTGACGACCTGATGATTACAAATCAACTGCTCTACCACTGAGCTAATCCGGCGATCCTTGTGTGCTTCACAATCTCTTGTGAAGCGGACGGGAAATTGCAATATTTCCTCGCTGGTTGCAAGTTTTTTTTATGATTAATATCGCTTTTCTATCCTAATTACCAAAACCAAGATCTGAGCAACTCATCTTTAGAAGAATACATTACTTATGATTATCTCGTAAACTTCTCATTTCTACATCTGCTAAACCCATACGGGAACATATTATAGAGAGTATAAGAAGCTTTCCAGCTATGAACACACTTGACTGAGCGTGGCAACTAGAACTACATAGAGCATGAATTCTATCAGCCGATATTTCCTGCCTGCTGCTCAGTGGAAAGATTGCCAACTCACTCTCACTGGTGACGAGGCTCACCACTGCACACGGGTGCTGAGGTCTAAGCTCGGGGAGACAGTTGAGGTGTTCGATAGTGAGGGCAGATCCGCTCAGGGCGAGATTTTCTCGCTGAGTAAAGATCAGGTAGAAATCTCTTTAAATAAGGAGCCTTCGCTCTCTAATAGACCCCCTGAAATTCATCTCATCCAGGCTATCCCTAAAGGTGGAAATATGGAACTCATCGTGCAGAAGGCGGTAGAACTAGGGATCACCTCCATCCAACCGTTGATCACTGAGCATACCATCGTGAGGTCTGAGCAGATGGAGAAGAAAACAGCGAAGTGGCAGCGAATAGCGCTAGAGGCCTGCAAACAATGTGGCCAGAATTATTTGCCGACGATTCACCCAGTTCAGAAGTTTAATCACTGGATAGAGACGGCGCAAAAAGCTGAGCTTAATCTTGTCGCCGCTCTCATGCCCACAAGCCTCCCGTTGGCAAAAGTTTTCTCAGAGAACCTAAAATCCGCCAGCTTCCTAATCGGCCCCGAGGGCGATTTCTCAGATAAAGAATACGAAAAAATCACCTTCGCAGGATATCTACCCGTCACACTTGGCGATATCGTCCTCAGAGTCGAAACTGCGACCCTTTACTGCCTCAGCGTGATCAAGCACGAGTTGGCGAGAAGTAAAAGTTAACAGAATCTTATTTTTTTTGATGAACTACTGGGGACAAAGATTAATTAGTGATCGTTGATTGACTTCAGTTATAGGCTAAAAAGCCTGATAACAAATCCCTATTCCCCGAAGGGGAATCTCATACCAGAATAGGGAAAGGCGAAGCCGCATCCCTATTACCTTAGCATCCCATCATACGTTCCCTGAAGGGGAACTTTATGCTGAACAACCGCCTCTAATCCCAAACATACTTCTCTTCATACTCGATATTGTATTTCTGAAGAACCAATTTGTATTCTTCTTGAAACGTCAATTTTTCATGATGCTCTTTTTGACGATCAATATAATCAATAACTGATTCCATTTGTGAACAGCCAATAGAAAAGGCACCGTAACCATCTTGCCACGCGAAGTCTTTGTATGAATCACCTTTCGTATGCATCCATTTTGTGGCGTTGCGTTTGATGTGTCCGATGAAATCACTAAGTTTTGCTATTCTGGGTTGCCTTACTAATAGATGAACATGGTCTTCAACTCCTCCCACACGATAACATTCCCAGCCCTGATCGCGCGATGTCGTTGCCAGATACGCATGCATTTCCTTGATGATCTGCTCATCAATAAATGGCGCACGGCTTTTGGTGCTGAAGATGACGTGCAGGATGACTTGGGATAAGGATTGTGGCATGATACTAATTTTAGCATTTGATCTATCTTTATGGAAGCTCGGAACTAGTGCAGCATAAAGTTCCCTTTCAGGGAACTATTTCTTGGGAATGCTCTACACAGGGATGCAGCGGAGCCTTTCCCTGTGCTGATATGAATTTCCCTTTCAGGGAATGCTCGGCCTGATGGTATGGTAATAGAGATAAGGTTTCACCTTTCACTATTCTAGTATGAATTTCCCCGTTGGGGAATGTTGGGCTAGAATCTAGATTCTCATCGTTGGATACAGAGTTGCATAGTTAAAAAAAGCTGTACAGACTAGCGCCATGGAAGCCACCTCTGATACCAAACAACGCAAGCCAGAAGAATGCGAGTTCATGCCGAGCGACTACTTTGCCCGTATGACTGAGCATGAGATCTTTGGCAATGACGCTCCGCTGGAAGTCGATCTCGGCTGTGGTGACGGGTCATTTCTCATCGCGATGGCACAGCAGTTCCCTAAGAGAAATTTCCTAGGTGTGGAGCGCCTATTGGGCAGAGCAAAAAAAGTAGCTCGCAAGGCAAACCAAGCTGGGCTGACGAACTGCAAGGTACTCAGGCTAGAAAGCAATTACACCATCGAGTACCTTTTCCCGGAACACTCTATTGATCGGCTCCATTTACTCTGCCCAGACCCATGGCCAAAGGCACGCCATCACCGCCGCCGCCTCGTGCAACAAGATTTCCTAGAATGCGTAAACAAGGTGCTCAAGCCAAGCGGTGAATTTTGCTTCAAAACCGATCACCCAGAATACTTCGAGTGGGTCTGTGAGGAAATGGACACGTTCAAGAAATTTACTAAATTAGAATGGAATGAAGATAGCTTTTTCTATCCCAAGACAGATTTCCAGGTTCAGTGGGAAGCGGAAGGAAAGTCCATGCACCAACTGAGATACGCTAAACCCTAGAGCGGTATAATCAGTATTGACCTCGGTAGTGGCTTGCACTAGAACTCTGCCATGCCAGGAATCATCATCAAACCACGCTCTAGAATTTATCACGGTCACGACTGGGTCTATTCATCAGAAATCCTCAAGACTTTTGGGAGTCCTGAGCCGGGAGAAGTGATCACAATGAAGGATTATAGAGACCGCCCACTCGGCTGCGCTATCTATAACCCCGTCTCGCAGATCGTAGCACGCCGTATTTCTCGGCGAAAGCAGAAGCTAGATGCCGAGTTCTTTGGCCGTAGAATTTCACAGGCTATAAACGTCCGTACATCATCAGATGTGGATCCACAACTCTGCCGACTCGTCTGGAGTGAGTCAGATGCCTTACCCGGAGTCATTGTGGATCGCTATGGTGACCACCTTGTTCTCCAGACTCTGACGCTTGCTATGGAGATTAATAAGCAACTCATTATCGATGCACTCGTGGACCAGCTTTCGCCAAAATCCATCATCCTCCGCAATGATTCACCGATGCTAAAGGCTGAGGGAATAGAGCCATGTATCGAACTCGTCTATGGTGAGAACCCTGGCGCATTCATCGTTACGGCAAATGATATTCAATTTGAGGTCGACCTGCTAGACGGACAGAAAACTGGCCTCTATCTCGATCAACTAGATGCCCATGCCTCTGTAGCGCAGTGGGCGAAGGGTAAACGCGTGCTCGACTGCTTCTGTAATCAAGGAGGGTTCGCACTAGCCTGTGCTAAAGCTGGCGCCGAGAGCGTGACTGCTGTGGACATCTCAGAATCTGCCATCGAGGCCACAAAGCGCAATGCCGAGATCAATGGACTAGAGATCAATGCGATCAAAGCGAATGCCTTTGATTTCCTCAAGGGCTGCGAAGATAAATACGATGTCGTGATCCTCGATCCGCCATCATTTACCAGAAATAAGAAAACCCTCAACGATGCGATGCGTGGTTACAAAGAGATCCATCTTCGCGGCCTCAAGCTGTTGGAAGATAATGGTATCTTGTCCACCTTCTGCTGCTCGCACCATGCGAGTAGGGAGTTGTTTTTGAATAACGTCGTTAGCGCTTCAGTCGATGCCAAAAGAACCGTGAGGCTCATCAAGAACCATAACCAGCGACTCGATCACCCAGTCTTACCGGCCATCCCGGAGACAGAATACCTGAAGGGCTTCACCTTCCAGCTAACGCCATCGAGGTAGTTAGGCATCTGAGAATGGGCACCACTATCCACCCTGCTCATATTATACTAGTGAAGAAGAACGGAATCTAGAGCTGCGTATTCTGGGTAGATTACTCTGGTATAGAATATTCTGGTATAGAGTATTCTGGAGTCTGCTCTGCAGCCGGGGAAGAGGCACGCCAAAGTCTAGGTTGCGCCACCTTCTGCAAACCTTCACCCATCTTTTGGAAATCCTGCCCCAGACCAAAAATCGTTCCGCATGATGCACAGGCAAGGCTGGCAAATATTAGCACGATAGTTTTAGTGAGTTTAATTTTCATTTTGTTTTTGCTTTATTAATATCAATTAGACTTAAATAAATTCCCTATTCTAGCAAGTAAATAAATGATTATCCTATTTCAGGCATGATCAGCCCAATTGCTTGGCCACAGAGCAAGGAAATAGGCATCTGACCAGCAGCACTTCGGTCAACCGTGCTCCCAGAGCATACCTAAAAAATGATAAATACTTGAATGATGATACAGATCGTTTACGTATAACATTATGTCTAGGCCGCTAAATCTGTTTTTCAGGACGCTAGACTACATAACTAACCAAAGATCAACAACCAACGCCAGATATCAACTTATGAAAATAAACAACGTAATCAAAACATCCTGCTTGCTAGCAGCAATGAGCATGGGAATCACCGGTATAGCAGCCGCACAGGACAAACTACCAGATCCAGATGGCAAGCCAGCTGACATGTCCAAGCCCGTCCAAGTCTTCCTCATCATGGGGCAATCTAACACCCTCGAAATGGGCAAGGTTACCCCAGAGCTAGGAAAGACCTATTCCTTCCTAGCAGATGATGCCGGTGCATGGACTACCCGCAAAGACGTGCGCAACGTCTCAGTGATGGTAGGCAGAAAAGGAATCTACCGCAACGACTGGCTCACCATCAGTGGTAATAAGATAGGTATCGAAATTGGTATTGGCCAACAACTTGGCAACGCCATCGATGCCCCTGTCATGATTCTCAAAAGCTCAATCGGTAACCGTAGCCTCGGCTGGGACCTACTCCCTCCAGGAACCCCTGGCTACACCCACGGCGGAAACAAAGTACCCGGCTATAAAGAGACCTTCAAAAGCAAGAAGGACAAGACTATTGTACCATTCGTAAAGGATGGCGACTGTCTGCAGTGGTATGCCGGCAAGCAATATGACGATGACGTCGCTAATGCTAAAAAGATCCTCGCTGAACTCGACACATACTACCCAGGTGCCAAGAGCTATGAAGTGGCTGGCATCCTCTGGTGGCAGGGCGACAAGGACATGCGCAACTCAGCGCATGCCGCTATGTATGAGAAGAACCTCATCAACTTAACCAAAGCACTTCGCAAGGATTTCAACGCGCCTAAAGCAGCATTCGTCACAGCATCACTTGGTCAGACCGAGGAGAGCGACACTACTTCAGGTCATGGTATAATTCTTCATGCTATGAAGTCTTTTGCTAGCGGTAAATATTCCAAAGAGCTAGGTGACAACCTTGGCTTCGTCTACACAAACCCGCTTTCAAAGGGTAGTAGCTCCAGCGCCCACTACGGTGGAAATGCCGAGACTTACATGAATGTAGGACTTGGAATGGGCAAGGAAATGGTGAAGCAAATCAAAAAGTAGTACCCTAACACTATAATTAATCTTCCGTAATTCGGATAAAAAGTCATGGGCTGGTGCACACGTTGCATCAGCCCATCATTGTTTTTGGTGGTAACTTAACTTAAATTAATCAATGATCGATGAGAAACATTAGTTTCGACCGGCAAGCCAACCTCTTTTGACGCTATGAAAAATCATCTACCAAGCTATTTTAAGAATTCCATCACTCACCAGAACCATTATCACCGTAGCTATTCTGAAATACTCCCCAGACATCAATCTCTGAATAAAGTCATCACCACCGCAGCTCTTCTTCTCTGCTTGGTTAGTTTGCTTGAAGCAGTTCATATAAAGGTATTCCTACAGGGCGGGCAGTCCAACGCACTTGGCCGTGCAGCCACCTCTGGGCTGCCAACAAAGCCAATCAACCTAAAACAACCACAACCGGATATTTTATTCTATTACGGCTCCACACTGACCACCCTCAGACCTGGCAGCGGAAAAAAAACGAGTGAATTTGGACCTGAAGTAACCTTTGGCCGAACCGTTGCGGATGCTTACCCTCATTCAAAATTCGCCCTTATTAAGTATGCTGCCGGCGGAACGAACTTACATAAACAGTGGGCACCGCCATCCGGTAGCCAATACCTAGCCTTCCGGAATACCGTCACAACTGGACTCGCAGCCTTACATGCGGCCGGACACACCACCGAGATAGTCGGCATGTTATGGCACCAGGGAGAAAGCGATGCGCTCAATAACCAGCATCCGGCCTATCAAAAAAATCTCACGGCATTCATTGCCGACATGCGGAGCCACTACGGTGCTAACTTGCCATTTATGGTCTGTGAGATCCGGTGGGATGAACAACGGAATGGCACAAAGTTCAAAGTGATTTCCGATGCCCAAATAGCGGTGGCAGCAGCCGACCCTAATACAGTTTTCGCCCCAGCAAATGATCTCACATTCAAAGATCGTTTCCACTTCGATGCTGCGGGACAAAAGAAGTTAGGTGAAAGGATTGGAGCTGGCTACATAGCTCTATTTAATAACGACGGAGATACTGTCTCACCTACACTTAGCAGGTCAAATATCATCGATGACAAAGATACAAAACCTGTCACTACCAAGCAGTCGATACTCTACACGATCACCTTCAGCGAGGACATTAATGAAGCCACTCTCTCGGCTACAGATTTTTCTAATGCAGGAACGGCGGCTGTGAATATAGGTGAAGTCAATGAGATCTCTCCAGGAGTGTTTATCATTTCAATCACCCCTACATCCGTTGGAACCATACAACTCCAAGTATTATCCAACGCAGTCATTCATGATAACGCCTCGAACGCGCTCGATACGAGCTTGAGCATTATTGATGACACGACAATCAATGTGGTGAATACGCTGCAGGACAAATGAATTCATGGCTAATAATAGAATTTATGCGTGACTTAGTGATATTTAATGGCATTGATCGATCGCAATGAGCGATTTCACATTATTTAGAGAGAAAATGGAGCAAGCTAAGGTCAGCGAGGCCGCGGTCAAATCATTCGAGCGCAACTACCTATCTCTCGTGAACCAAGAGACTGGTATGATCTCAGAAGATAGCATCTCACCCGTGAACGATCTAACAAATCTGTCATCACTCTCATCGATTTCTACCACCTTTGACCCCGAACTTCTGGCTAAGACCGTGGTCATCAAGCTCAATGGCGGACTCGGCACCAGCATGGGACTGCAGAAGGCAAAGAGCCTGTTGCCAGTCAGGGGTGACAAGACTTTTTTAGACATCATCGTGGATCAAATTACCTACCTCCGTGAGACCACAGGTGCTCAGGTGAAATTCCTCCTGATGAATAGCTTCAGCACCTCTGAGGATACTCTAGAACATCTAGAACAATACGAGGACATCAATTTAGCCAAGGCTGAAGATGTGGAAATGATGCAAAATCAGATTCCCAAGATCGATGCCAAGACTCTCGCTCCCGCTATCGATAAGGAGCACCCATCTAACGAGTGGTGCCCGCCTGGACACGGTGATCTCTATGCAACTATCGCTGGCTCTCGCTGGCTCGATAAATTGCTAGATGCTGGGGTAAACTATGCGTTCGTCTCTAATTCTGACAACCTAGGTGCTGTGCTAGATCCTAACATTCTCAGCTACTTCGCAAATTCTCACAAGCCATTCCTAATGGAGGCGACTCGGCGGACTGAGGCGGACAAAAAGGGCGGACATCTCGCCATCAGAAAGTCTGACGGGCAGCTCCTGCTCCGTGAAGTAGCACAATGCCCAAATGAGGATTTAGAAAAATTTCAGAACATTAATACTCACCAATTCTTCAATACTAACAGCCTCTGGATACGTCTGGATGCTCTCAAGGAAGCACTCCAGAAACATGACGGAAGCTTGGCTCTCCCGATGATCAAGAACTCCAAGACTATCGACCCAAGAGACAAGCAGTCCACCCCAGTGTTCCAGCTAGAAACAGCCATGGGTGCAGCGATCGAGTGCTTCCCCGATGCATCAGCAATCTGTGTGCCGCGCTCTAGATTTGCTCCTGTGAAGACTACTTCGGACCTCTTCGCACTCAGATCTGATGCCTATGAAACCACCAAGGATGGGAGGATAGCACTCATCGCAACACGTGATGGCGAGCCACCAGTGATCAGCCTCAGTGAGGAATACAAGATGGTGGATATTCTCGAAGGACTGGGAACTCCGTCACTCAAGGATGCGGTGAAAATAACTATTTCAGGGCCTGTTAGATTCACTGAAAATGTCACCATTAAAGGCACTGTCACATTCATAAATAAAAGCTCTGAAACTAGATGGATCGCTTCTGGTATCTATGAAGATGAAGAGGTTGAGCTATAATTGAAAGAGCTTAAAAAGCTCTTCTACGCTAGCTGTCTAACTTCCTCATCAGTGCCGCTTCCATGGCTTTTTCTACGAGGATGGCTGCCATGTGCTCGGTGGATTTATCTAGCTTTTGGACAGCTGACTTCAGCTTATTAGCATCGGTTCCTGTGAGGGCCTCGCGGACGGCTATGGCGGCTGACTGGATTTCTGTTAGATCCTGTGGATCCATATAATCGGCTACTTGAGATAGCCCAGCATCAACTGCGGGGAGGAGCTCTTCTGCCTTTAGTTTAGCCTCAGTGAAGACGCGCTCGGCCATATCGTCGAAGGCATAATCCACACTCTCGGTTACCATTTTCTCTACAGCTTCATCATTCACATCCACGGCTGCGCTATTGATTTCTAGAATAGTATCCTCTCCGGTCTGCACATCTCTGGTGAGGACTTCTAGAATGCCATTTTCATCGATGGCAAACTGCACGCCCATGCGTGCCTGGCCTCTAGAGGCAGGTGAAAAACTTACCTCCACTCTGCCTAAATCCCAGTTATCCCGCGCCATCTCGCGCTCACCCTGGAGCACGCGCACGCACATGGATTTCTGGTTCGCTACAGCATTAGTAAACATCTCACCAGCCTTACAAGGGATGGTGGTGTTACGCGGGATAATCACATTCATCAGTCCACCCAGCGTTTCTATACCGAGGCTGAGCGGGGTGACATCTAACAGAACCATTTCTTTGAGTGCCCCGCTGAGCATCCCGCCCTGGATCACCGCTCCGAGAGCCACTGCCTCATCCGGATGCTGGCTGGTGTCTGGCTGGATACCGAAGACGTTTCCCACTAAATCGCTAACAGCGGGAATTCTGGTGCTACCTCCTACAAGAATGACCTTATCTAAATCATCGACACCCGCATCTAACAGAACTTGCTTACAGTATCTAATAGTGCGCGAGATTTCGGTCTGAATGAGTTTGTTAAATTGTTCGGTCGTTAGAGTGAGATCGATATTTATGTCTGGCCTGAAAAATGGAATTTGTAACGCCGCTGATTCATTAGAGGTAAGTTTTTCTTTGAGTGTTCTGGCAGCATCCAGCAGGCGTTGCCGCTCGTGGTTCTCTAGCGCGTTGTAGTCTATGGAATCGAGCTGATCACAGCACCAGCGTGCCAGGATCTCATCAATGTTGTCGCCGCCCAGTCTGGTATCTCCTGTGGTGGCGAGTACCTGGAAGACGCCATCTTTTATTTCTAACACTGAGACATCAAAGGTGCCACCACCGTAATCATAGACAGCGACACGTGATGACTCTTCTAGCTTATCCAGCCCATAGGCGAGCGCGGCGGCAGTGGGTTCACTGATGATGCGGATTACTTCCAACCCAGCTAATTCCCCCGCCCTTTTGGTGGCAGTGCGCTGGGCGTCATTAAAATAAGCAGGAACCGTGATGATCGCCTTGCTCACTGATCTGTCTAACTGCGCTTCCGCGACTGATTTCAAATGCTTAAGAATTTCTGCGCTGACGTCTTCTGGGGAAACGGTGATTTCTCCCACTCTAAATCTAACATCCCCCTGCTCATCCTCAGCGAACGGCACACAGAAATCATCATTTAAAACTTCTGCATAACGACTTCCCATGTAGCGCTTTGCACTGGTGATTACCGACCCTCCAGCGCCTCTAAGGCGGAGTGCGGCTGCCCCCACAGTGACAATCTCATTTTCATAACTCACCGCGCTGGGCGTGATACGCTTACCATCGGAATTTGCCAGCAGAATAGGAAAACCACTTTCCACTACTCCCACTGCTGAATTAGTCGTCCCTAGATCAATACCAATGATGTCATCTGCCATATTCGACAAATAAGGCTTGTAGGTTGAAATGTAAACTAGAACGGGCAGGTTTTCATCTATTTGTTCTGGTGGTCAAGACGTAAAAGAAGGCTAACCGCTATATGTAGGATAAATCATCCTTAGGTTTTTGAGTAATTGAGAGGCGTCTTTCATCTATACAAATTACGCCCCCAGCGTGGGCAGGCTAAATAAAAGAGCGATCCCGATGAATGAGCGCTGCAAAAGTGATCAGACAGCCGAAATTCAGAAATAATTTCATTTGCTTAATCGTAAAAAAAGGAATAGATTACACACATGAGCGATATTACTCAAACACTAGCTTTTGCTTTCGGAGGACAAGAAATGATCCTCGTATTCCTTATTGTCCTTTTGCTTTTCGGTGCCAAGAAACTGCCACAGCTGGCACGTGGTATTGGCAAGAGCACAGGAGAGTTCAAGCGTGCACGCGATGAATTTGAGCGTGAGATCACAAGAGCAGAGGTAGAAGCTACCGCTGAGACTAAGGAGACTACTAAACCAGTTGAGGCTAGTAAGTCAGCAGAACCTAATGAAAAGAATAAGTCAACAGAGTCAGCCGAGCTAGCTGAACCTGAGGAGAAAAAAGAAACTGCCCAAGATTAATTTTGAACAGAACTACGTTACATGACACCTCATTGGAATCCTCCGATGGGGTTTTTCGTTTTATAGGGAGACGCTATCTTGCGTTGATTCTTGTGGTTTCTTTTAGTGTTATTCTAGGAAGCTGTGAAAAACAGCAAGAAACACCTAACTGGGAAAGCTTTACTCCCGTTCAACAAACTGATGAACCAGCTACCCAGGATCCGCCCTTAATTAGCCAAGCACTTGATCCCACTGAAGCTAATGCCAGACCGTTACGTTTCGTATCATACAACATCCGAAATTACCTAACTATGCGCCGCGGTAAAACGGAAAAATTTAAACCTGAACACGAGATAAAAGCACTGGTTGATAACATCGTACGCGCTAATCCAGATATCATGGGAGTGTGCGAAATAGGTAACCAACAAGATCTTGATCATTTACTTGCTCGTCTTAAAAAAGCCGGTCTAGACTACAAGCACAGCTATCTCTCAGCTGGTCCTGATCCGTATCGCCGCCAGGCACTCCTATCACACTATCCTATAAATAGACAAAATGTCCCTAACTACACCTACAAGATGAAGGGCAAGACTCATGAGATTCGCCGTGGGATTCTTGATGCTACGGTGAACACACCTAAGGGAAATATCCGTTTCATAGGGGCGCACCTTAAATCTAAGCGTCCAATCGCCGTCTATGATCAGGCCGAAATCCGTAGAGAAGAGGCGCAACTACTTAGAAAACACACATCCATGGTGCTATCAGATACTAACTGTAAGTTGATCGTATTTGGTGATATGAATGATACTAAAGGTAGCTCAACCATTAGACTGATGCGCGGACCCAAAGAAAAGAAGCTGACCGCAATTGAGCTGTTCGACAAGCACGGCACGAAATGGACCCAGTACTGGGCTAAGGAAGATATCTACTCACGCTTCGACTTCGTTTTTGTCTCAACATCATTACTGCCAAGTATCGATCAAAAAGGGTCCTATGTCCTAGATACTCCTCCGGGAGATCCCGCAAGTGATCATAGAGCTCTCGTTATCCTGATTAAATAATTTTAATTAATAACTAGCTTTTTAAACACGAGAGACTCCCTACCGCTTTCTGTCAGCTGTTTTAGCCGCTCTGGCGGGAGATCTTGAACGTTCATTTCTTCATAGCCAATACTCTCGAAGAAGACTGCGGCGCGATTGCTGAGTGCAAAGACCTTCGCTATGTTTTTGCTCTTTGCCTTTTCTTCTAGAAACTGAACCATCGTGGCTCCGTATCCGGTGCCTTCATGAGATTGCTTCACGTAGAGACATGCCACTTCTGCACAGTCACCATATTCATAGAGCGCGCCACAACCTACGACGTTCTGATCCACTTCCATCACGTAGTAGGCCTCAATGTTATCTCTCACATCTTCAAATGTCCGTGGCACGAGATGGGTATTTCTAACAGACCTACCAATCATCCCTAACATCTCAGAAATATACTCCTCAGTGATCTGGCGGATCTCACGGTAGCTGTCTGTGTAGAACATCGTGCCCACACCTTCGGATGAAAAAAGTTCATTGATAAGCACTCCTTGCTGGCTGACATCTAACAGATGCACCCGCGGTATCCCCGCTTGACAAGCTTTCACCGCTTGGAGCTGAGTGGAACCGGGGTGATTAGAAACTGATGTGTTTTGCGCGAACTCGCTGATGTGCATGAACTTCACCACATCCCCTTCTGAGTCTAACAGTATAGGGATAGAGGAGAGGCAGATTAATTTAGCCGCATTAAGTGAAGCACTGAGAACAGTGAGCTGATCCGAAATAAGCTCTGATTCGCGGGTGACCACAAACGCTTGGCCTCTTTCTAAAAGCTCATCTAGACCATCATCTGCACATGACCTAACAGAGGGGGAAACACGTAGCTCTATCTCAGTCGAATAATCAAAGAAATCTTGAGCCTGCTCGGCCTGCATTGAGATCACTAGCTTTACCCCCACTGACTGTAACGCGGAGAGATCCATCATGATCTCTGCCTTAGCTGCGTCATTCGCTGAGACCCAGTCTATATCGATCACGAATACCTTACCCCTGAAGAGTGGCACGTATTGGAGAAGTCCTCGTATGTCTGATTTAAAATCCATTATTATACTCAATTTACTAATCTTCAGGTGAACCCTTAGTGAAGATGCATCGCCGCCTTATGGGCTATTTCTGGCACTTTATCTTTCCAGCGCTCATCGCCTTCTTTGATCAGCTTTAAGATATCTCTTCCTGTGTAAGCCAAGAGATCTTCATCACTACATTCCACATCCTGAATCATATTATTTTCCCTTAAGTAGAAGAAGAGGTGCCTTAGGTGATCCTCCACATGGAATACCTTAGTGTTTACGATCTCGCCTGTCTTGCGGTTTTTCCATGGGTAAACGTAGAGGCTCAGCTGGTTTTTAAATAGTCTTCCGAAGGATTCTAAAATGCCTCCTGCTAGATTCTCAGACCATTTCTCTTTGAAGAGTTCGTTTAGCAACCCAACACTGAGTGAGATGGCGATGGGCTGGCTGGTGTAACGATTCAGATAGGTGGCTATCTTGTGAAATTCTGGGCAGCGTGAAATGAGGACTGTTTTACCTAGCGCCTGAAGTGCATCTGCACGGTCTAGGAAATCAACGTGATCGATAACGCTACCTCTTAGGAGGTTATTCATCGAGATCTCGCAGATTCCCATGTAGCGGTCTTGCTGCTCATCATCAAGCTGCTCGAAGAACTTTTCCTTGGTCTGCTCCATCATGTCAAGATGCAGATTAGTCACCGGATCAAAGCTTCCCCGGAGGAGTGAGATTGGTCTTTTGTAGAGCACTTCTGCAGGCTGAACGACCTCACCATCTGGAGTAAACATCGCCGCATCTGTTAAACCACTCTTAACAAGCTGGAGCGAGCAGAGACGATTATCCACAAACTTAAATCCTTCGCCAAGGAACTTGAGTACATCCACTTCGATATTATCTCTATCCAGCCCATCGATGAGCGACTCTACAAAGCTCTCTAGATTATCTCTGTGATAGAATGCTGAATACATAAGATTTACCCCTAAGATTCCAAGAGCGGTCATTTGATCTAGGTTTTCCTTATCCAGCAGCCTCACATGACAAAGAATGTCACTGGGTGGACCGAAAGGCTTGAGCTGGAGACGGATCCCCATCCAGCCATGGCATTCGCCCTCATCTTTGTAACCTCTGGCGCGTACTGTATTACAGTATGAGAAGAAGGTGGATGTCTCTCCACGGCTGCTGGTCAGGCGCTCCTCTAGCAGACTGTATTCGTGATCTAGCATCGACATAACACGCCCGCGAGAGACGTAGCGTGTACACTTGCCGTAAATCTCATCACTCATGGTCATGTCATAAGCAGAGATAGTTTTAGCAACGGTGCCCGCAGTAGCGGATGCCCTGAAGAACCAATCGGCGACTCCCTGCCCGGCTCCGATCTCGGCAAATGTTCCATATTTCAAGGTATCTAAGTTGATCCTCAAAGCCTTATCGTAGGTGCTGATTACTTGGTCTCTTGACATACTAATTTTCTTCTTCAACTAACCACCCTTGTTCCACTACACGGTCTATAAATACTTGATTCCCTTTCTTTGCTCCTTCCGGAAAATAGACATCCAGAGTCACTCTTCTATCATCGCTAAGGCCAAAGTTGAACAGACGCTGTTGGGCAGCTGAGCCTCTCAGCACATAACCATAGATGGCGTCTCCTTCGTTTGGGCTAATCAAAGAGACCGCTTGCCATTTTGCCTCATTAGTGAATTCTTCATTGTAATAAAATGCGCGCTTAGCGGTGACTCTAACCCTTACAGGCTCGGTGGGCTTCTTATCTGCTAGCTCTTGCCAAGACATGTCTGAATATACGACGAAGCTCTCCCAGTCCAACAAGATTTCATCCTTCGTATATTTAAGGATACCAACATGATTATTATAATCTTGAGTTTGACCTCCAAAAGTCAGGTATTCAGGATAATTGGGAATATTCTGCGCGTAGGTGAGTTCATTGAAGGGAGATTGTGAAAGGGCTTGGCCTTTATAGAACTTAATCATCTTCTCTCTGATATTCTCAACTGGCTGGACATACTGTAGCAAATCATCCACTGTCTTGGCCGCAAACACTCCTACCAGAAAATCGTTCAGTTGCATGACTTGATGACTATTTTCGTTATCATAAACGTATATCACTTGAGCATCATCACCAGCGTCAATCAACTTCGTTTCAGAGCTATTACCACCATTAAGTAGCGGGTTCACCAAGACCTGAGCAGAGTCATTAGGTCTAACATTATTCCCTGCTAGCAAGATGTAGGCCAGACCGCTAATCAGCAGAAGAGAAACTGCAGCGATAGGGATCATAATCTTTAGACCTTTATCCCCATGCTCTTGCGGGGAGTCCGCCCACTCATGGTGTTCACCTAATTTGGGAGATCTCTGGAGCTCCAACACATTATGGCCTACTTTTTTCGCTTTAACTCTATTATATTTACCTCCTGAAACTCCTAATTCTGACACACTATCTTCAGCAGAGGGAATAGTAAGAAGATGCTCACAGCCTGGACAAATTACTCCATTTCCATCCATCCCTTTGGGTAGTGAAAATAACATTCTACAGGATGGGCAGACGTAGCCTGCCTTACTTTTTGGATTTATACTCTGCTTAGTCACGACCTAAAGACTAGCTATGTAGCACGGTAAGGCAAGCAGTTAGCTTGCTATTTGGTGATTAATTTAGTCCGTGATGATCATTCTTAATGGCTTCATCAGCTCTATTTCAGACATCTTATTTTGCTCAGAAAGGAAATCAAAGTCCATCGATCCGAGACCCCTTCCAGCACGGTAGATACTTTTCTGTCTCGGTGCATAGATAGGAGCGAGGGATTTGTATGGGTCTTCTCCCACAAGAGTTGGCTCTTTTGGCTTGATAGGTACTATATTGAGCCTCTCGATAGGGCTGAGCTGTGATTCATTAGCTAGGAAGTCTGTATGAAAATCTCCAAGGCTTGCTCCATGAATAGGACAAGCGCCTCTTGGTTGCTGATCAATGTGGAAATATTCCTCGTAGCCTGTGCTCTTGTAGCTGCTCTCACCAGTCACAATATTATGCACGTGCTCCTCGCAGGCTTTTGATTCAGGCTTCCCAGATTGGCTACAGATCCTCAGCTTGACCACCACCTCTGGTTGTGGAATCGATTTACTACCCATCTTCTTTTGCGCCTCCCGCATGACATCAAGCCAAACCGGCATCACGGTTTCTTTACTAAATGCATCTGGATAAATCTCTTTTCTCACCCCATCATAAAATCCAGACCATAGCGCACAGGTGACGTTACCATTGTAGCCTACGAACCAATGATTACTAAAATCACTCGTTGTCCCGGTCTTCCCACCACCTCTGAAATCTTTCATTTTTGCGGCCTTAAAAACATCACTTCCGCTGCCATTTTTAATTGCATCCTCTAGCATCTTGTTGACTAGAAATGCTGATGAATCACGCATCACGCGCTCCGTATTAACTTCGGTCTCCTTGACCCACTTATAAACTACCTTCCCGGAGGCGTCCTCAACGTGGCTGATCCAGACCAGGTCCTTTACCATTTTCCCTCCATTTGGAAATGCAGAATACGCCTTCACTAGCTCCGTTATCGAAGCGTCCTCTGAGCCGAGAAGAGTTCTATTCAGCAGTCTGCCCTCTGGTCTTCTGAGTCCAAATTTTTCTGATGTTTGCCATACACCCTCTAGCCCTATCTTGCGGCCTAGCCTCACGGTGGCTGCGATTTTGGATGCAGCTAGTGCGCGGCGCATCGGGATGTAACCTTCGTATTTTGGTAAAGCAACCTCATGACCCCACTCGCCTAAGATCCCTTCTACTCCATCGATCATCACCTGCCGGTTGTCCATTGCCTCATCGATGAGCTGGGTAGAGCTATTCATACCATTTTCTAGTGCCGAGGCGTAGATGAATGGGAAAAATGCAGTCCCTAGCGGCTTTCTGCCGGACTCTACAAAATCATACTGAGACTGCTCAAAGTCTCTACCACCCACGTAGGCGATGACTTCACCGGTCTCGTTGTTCATCATCATTCCAGCACCTTGCAGATACGCTGGCTTTGAATCTTCAGATTTCACATAATTCACATATCTGGGGTGAGTATAGCCCTTGCGTTGCTCCACTTGTAAAAGCTTTTTCTTGATATCATGCTCCATCATTTCTTGGACATCTTTATCGATGGTGGTGAATATCTTGTATCCTCCCTTCGCTTTCTCGGTCTCACTGATCCCTTTTTCAATCAGTATTTGATCAAATTTCTCTGCTACGCGATCATAAAAATGAGATGTCCCGCGCTGGATAGGATCCTGATTGAGCACCAGTGGTCGTTTTATATATTCATCACGTTCTGAGTCACTAATCATCCCTTCTGTCGCCATCCTTTCGAATACTCGGTTCCTCACTCGCTTGTTCTCATAGCCTCGCTCAGTCTTTCCCTCAGCATTCTTATTAAAACTAGTAGGACAATAATGTGCAGGGTTACGAATAGAGCCTACTAGCGATGCACACTCATGGATTTCCAGGTCTTTAGGCTCCTTACCAAAGAACCCTAGCGAAGCTGAACGAATACCGTAGAAGCCACCACCGAAATTTACTCGATTAAGGTAAAATTCTAAAATATCCTGCTTCGTGTAGCGCTCCTCGATCCGTATTGCTAAGAAGATTTCCACCAGCTTCCGCTCATAGGTGCTCTCTTTTCTCCGTTTACTCTCATCTTGAAGATAATAGGCATTTCTCGCCAACTGCTGAGTCAACGTGCTCGCTCCACCAGAGGTAGTTCCTCCATTAACCTCCTGTAATGCCACTCTAGTGATTCCTTTTAGATCATATCCATCATGGCTAAAAAAACGCGCATCCTCTGCCGCTATCAGTGTGTCTATAAACAACTGCGGGACATCACCCACTGGGATAGGGTCACGGTTTTCATTGAAAATTCTACCAACCTCGCTTTTCTCCCGATCATAGATCATATTGGGCACTTGCAAGTTGTTAATCAGATCTAAATCATACAAATCATTATCATTTGCTCTCTCTCTGTATTTGGTAGACAAGATCCAAGCCACTAACACAGCAAGCACAAAACAAATAAACCCTGTCCCGAAAAACATAAGGAACCACTTACGCCTGAAAATTGACTTCTTGCGCACTTTCCTCCGAGAGTTAAACTTCTTCCAGCTCATATCATCTATAATTTTACAGCAGACTGCCTATACTCATGCCCACTGATCAAGAAAAAATATACCCCCAGATCGCCCAAGACGCAACCCTCAGGTTAGAAAGTTTTCTGTTTCAGCTGATTCGGGAACATGGCGACATCACCTTTGCCGAATACATGCAGCATGCTCTCTACAACCCCGATTGGGGTTATTACACGCGGGGAGACCAGAATGTGGGCAGGGCTGGCGACTTTTTCACAAGCGTTAGCGTGGGCTGCTGCTTCGGCACCATCCTCGCCCACCGCATTAACCAGCTATGGCTAAAAACTGGATCACCTCAGAACTATCACCTCATAGAGATGGGCGCTAATGACGGCCAACTGGCAGTTGATATTCTAACTACCATCCAGCAGACATTTCCCGATCTCTACGCCATACTACACTACCACATCATTGAGCACCTTGCCTCTGTCAGGGAGATCCAGTCAGAGACACTTAGTAGTCATCGCGAGAAAACTTCCCTCCACAGCACGGCCAAAGAAATCTCTGAGCAGCACGGCATCATCCTCAGCAACGAACTCATCGATGCCTTCCCGATAAATCTTCTCCAGCTAAAAAATAGCCGCTGGCACGAACGAAATGTCACCATAACTAATGGCAAACTAACCTTTATCCTCGACGAAAGACTTACCCCTGAGTTGGAAAATTTCACCAAAACCTTACCGCCAGTAAATGATCTTCCAGATGGCTACCAGACCGAATTCCGACCAGGTCTAAATACCCATATCGCCAAGTTCAGCGAAATGTTAGAATATCCCCACACCATCACCATCGACTATGGACACACCCACAGCTCCTACTACGCCGCCTCGCGCAAAACCGGCACTCTCAGATGTTATCACCAGCATCAGGCAGATGAAGAACCGCTCATTCTACCCGGCCTAAAGGACATCACCGCACACGTGGACTTCACTCAGTTGGGGGAAACTTACCTTCAACACGGGCACCAGCTCACGCACTTCTCATCCCAGTCACACTACCTCACCACCCAGGCTAAAAACTGGCTACTCAGTCTCGAAGAGAATCTAAGTCCAGAAAACTTCAAACTCATCCGCCAATTCCAGACCCTCACCCACCCCACTACCATGGGTCATCAGTTCTATGTCCTAGAGACATCTTGTGAGGACAGAAACTGCGCTGATACACTGGCGAAATTAGAAATCACACTCTAAGACTCCTCTGCTGATAACGATAAGTAAAAAACCGTAAATAGGATTTTAATGATTTGTTAATGTGCTATATTTTAGCAATGAAAAGTCAATTTTTACTGCCTGCGATCATTCTTTGTTCAGCGTTTGTTCACGGAGAACCAGAAGTGACTAGCGCGGAATCCAAACTTATCCCTATCGAGAGCTTTAAGCTCCACGATAAACAATATAAAATAGAACGTTGGGCACATTCTCCGATGCTCTACAATCCAACCAGCATGGACGTGGATGCCGAGGGAAACGTTTGGGTAACTGAGTCTCTAAATTATCGTAAATATAGAGGGAAAAATAAATCCAATAAGAGTTTTCCAAAGGGTGACCGAGTGAGCATCTTGAGCGATTCTAATGGAGATGGAAAAGCAGATCAATCTCATGTTTTTGTTCAAGATGAAGATCTAGTTGCTCCCCTAGGAGTGGCAGTTCTGGATAATAAAATCTATGTCTCCTGCTCTCCTAGCCTAATAGTTTACACGGATGTGAACCGGAATTTGCGGTTTGATAAGGGAGACACCAAAGAGATCTTTTTAACTGGATTCGGCGGAAAAGATCATGACCATTCATTACACAAAATGGAAGCTGGACCTGACGGAAGATTTTATCTCAATACAGGAAATGCGGGACCACACAAAGTGAAAGATAAATCAGGATGGGAACTAAGAGCCAGTAGCTGGTACGGTAAAAATTCTCTTCCTAAAGACCAAAAAAGAACTGTCCTGAAGAGTGATGACGGTCGGGTTTATACTGGAGGTGTGATGCTTTCGATCAATGAAGACGGTACCGACCTGAAGGTCATCGGTCATAATTTTCGTAATCCTTATGGCCACAGCGTGGATTCCTTTGGCTCAATATGGATGAATGATAATGACGATACCCAGAGTTGCCGAACCACATGGATAATGCGCTACGGTAACCTAGGTTACAACTCTGAGGATGGCTCAGAAACTTGGCAAGCAGGTAAACGACCAGGCCAGACCACTCCCACAGCACATTGGCGACAAGACGACCCGGGAGTGATTCCTTCTGGCCATGTTTACGGAAATGCCTCTCCCACAGGAATGGTTTACAATGAAGTCGCCGAAGGAATGCTCCTCAGCTGCGAGGCTGGTCAGAACGTGATCTGGGGATACAACCGCAAGCGCCAAGGAGCTGGCTTTGAAATGAAAGGCTTCCCATTTTTGAGCTCAACTGGCATTCAAGATCCTAATTATAAGTGGAAAGATCTCCCTAAAGATGTAAACAAGTGGTTCCGTCCATCTGACATCGTCGTAGGCACTGATGGCAGTATCTATATCTCAGATTGGTTCGACCCTACCGTTGGTGGTCATTTACAGAATGAGCGCGGCGGCATCGGGTCTATCTACCGTATCTCGCCAGTGGATAAGAAGCTAAAAACCCCAAACTATGATTTCACCACTTTAGAAGGATCAATCATCGCACTAGACAGCCCAGCGGTCAACGTGCGCTACAAAGCACGTAAAAATATCTTACAGTTTGATGATAAATCTAAGACTCTAGACGGTTTAAAGAAGGATTTTGAGAATAGTAATAGATTCACCCAGGCACGTAGGCTCTGGCTAATAGCCGAGCTGGGCGATGCCGGTTATTTAGAAGAAGTGATGAAATCTAGCCCTTCTACCGATGTGAAACTGGCTGCCTACAGAGCCTTAGAACTACACACCAAAGATATTATCGATTTAGCTTCAAAGGCAATGGTCATAGATGACATCGCCTTACGCAGAGAAATATTACTCTCTCTACGCGATGTTCCATTTGAAAAATGTAGTAGTATCCTACTCAACCTGATCTCTTATTTTGATGGCATTGATCGCTGGTATCTAGAAGCCATAGGAACTGCAGCCGATGGTAAAGAAGAGCAACTTTATACCACAATAAAGAAGCCTGTTTCTGATTGGGATGACAAGCTAGAGAAAATCATGTGGCGTCTACATCCGGCAAGCGCTGTCGGTCAATTCAAGGAGAGAGCCATCTCGAAGAAAGCCTCAGAGGCACAGCGTACATCAGCGATCGACGCGTTAGCATTCATCAAGACTAAACCAGCAGCCCTCGCCCTGCTCGAGATACACGGACACTGTGAAGGCACACTAAAGGAATACTGCTTATGGTGGCTGAATAATCGCAGCCGTAATCACTGGCAGGCGTATTTAGCAGATGTCGATCTTAAGCTGTTAAACCAGGTTAAGGTAGCATTTGATAAGCTTAAAGAAGAGTTCCTTAAGAAATCCACTCCAGAGTCACTAGCAGCCTTAGTGTCTTCTACAAAAGGTTCTAAATTATTACTACAGCTAGCGATACAAGGTGAAATTCCTAACAAGATCAAGAACCTGACAACTCAAGCGCTACTCAACCATAAAAACGCAGAAATCCAAAGCTTGGCGCAGACGTATCTCACTAAGAAAAAGTCAACATATAATGTGGCGGCCATCCTTAAAGTAAAAGGTGACCCTGCGCGAGGAAAGTCATTATTTGACGGAAGAGCAATCTGCTCATCTTGCCACAATGTCTCTGGCAAGGGCGGCGAAATCGGCCCCGAGCTCACCGCGATCAACACAAAGTTTAACCAAGAATCCCTACTCGACGCAATCATTAATCCCTCTTCAGGGATTTTAATAGGCTACGAATCGGTGAGCATTATTCTTAACAATGGTAAAAAGATCGACGGCACACTTCTTTCTAACAAAGACCCATTGATCGTGCAAAATGCTCTGGGGCAAAAAATAGAACTCCCAAAAAGTGAAATCAAGACACAAGTTATCAGTAAGAAATCGATCATGCCAGAGGCAGCAGCCATAGGGCTCAAGCAGCAAGACTTGGCTGACATCCTGAGCTACCTAAATAACATTAAAAAATAAATCACATCATGAACCGTAGAAAATTTTTAACCGTAGCAGGCATGTCATCACTCTACCCTTGTCTGCAAGCCATGGCTGAACCGGATAAATCACATCAATACAAAATAGGAATCACAGACTGGCATATTAACGCTAAAGGTGACCCTAAAGCATTTCAACTCGCCAGTGAATTCGGTCTGGATGGAATACAACTCTCATACATACCTAACAATAAAACGAACAACCTCACAGAACCAGAAGTGAGGGAAAAATTTCTCGCAGAGTCTGTTAAACATAAAGTAGAGATAGCTTCTATGGCGATGGGCATCTTCAATCAGCGACCATTTATGACTGAGCCTGATGCTGAAAAATGGGTGACTCAGTGCTTAGAATTCATGCCTGAGCTAAAACAGAAAGTCGTTCTTATGGCATTCTTCGGCAAGGGTGACATGAAGGACAAGCCGGAAATGCAGAAGCTAGCCATCGAGCGCCTGAAGAGGCTCGCCCCTATCGCAGAGAAGAAAGGACTGACTCTAGGGCTAGAAACTTGGCTCGGTATGGAGGATCACATGAGAATTCTAGATGCCGTTGGCTCTAACGCAGTGAAGGTCTTTTACGACACCGCAAACATGGACAAAATGGGCTACGACATTCTAAAAGAAATCCGCTGGTTAGGCAAAAAGAAAGCAATCTGCCAAATCCATCTGAAAGAAAATGGTAACAGGCTGGGACTAGGCAAGGTAGATTTCCCGAAAGTAAAAGAAGCACTACAGGACATCAATTATAAAGACTGGCTGATCATAGAATCTGCCATCAAAGATGGTTGGAAAGAGTCCGCGCAAGCAAACGGCAAGTATCTAAAAACACTATTTAATGGCGTCTAATAGCGCACCACCTTCCACATGAGTACAATCAACAAACAAGACTATAGCCTAGTCGGCAAAAATTCAGCAGCAGCGGTAGACAGCGGTCTAGCGGGAGCAGATTGGTACACGAGCCCCGTCACAAGAGCGCAACTCAAAGTATTACTCACGCGTAAAGATTGGCCAGCGATCAGAGACACAGTTATTTGGTTTTCTTTACTCATCGGGTTCGGAGTCTGGGGTGCCCTTTGGTGGGGATCTTGGCTAGCTATTATTCCTTTCGCAGGCTACGGACTCATCTACGCCTCAAGTTCAGATGCACGCTGGCACGAGTCTAGCCACGGCACCGCGTTTAAGACTGACTGGCTCAATGAGCTTCTCTATGAAATATCCTCCTTCATGGTATTACGTGAATCTGTCCCTTGGCGTTGGAGCCACACCCGTCACCATAGTGATACCATCATCGTAGGAAGAGACCCAGAAATCGCGGTCCCTCGCCCACCAGATATTAAAGCTCTTATCCTCAGTTTCTTTAACCTCAAAGCGTGGCCTAACTACATAAAAAACATCTTTCTTCATAGCTTCGGTAAGCTCGGAGCAGAGGAGAAAACATACATTCCAGAAGACCAATACAATGCGACTTTCATCAGAGCCAGGATTTACCTAGCTATTTACGCCACAGCCATTTCTCTCTGTTTCTATCACCAGAGTATTTTGCCTCTCATGTTTGTAGGATTACCAAATCTCTACGGAGCGTGGCTCATGCCCATTTACGGCTACACCCAACATACAGGACTAGCAGAAAATGTACTGGATCACCGCCTTAACTGTAGGACGATTTACATGAACCCGATCAATCGTTTCCTCTACTGGAACATGAATTATCACACCGAGCACCACATGTTCCCACTCGTTCCCTACCATCAGCTTCCAAAACTACATCAGCTTATTAAAGCAGATTGCCCCACTCCCTACAGCGGATTAGTAGAAGCTTATAGAGAGATCATCCCAGCAGTGAAGAAACAAATCCATGACCCGACTCACTACGTCAAACGCAAACTCCCGCATAGTAAACTCCCGCATAGTGGTGCTGAAAGTGCAAATCCTGCCGATGGACAAGCACAAACCTTCCGCTCAGAAGCCACTGCCACAGCAGACGGCTGGGTGGAAGTGTGCGATGCCGCTCACCTAGGACAAGAAGACGTCATCCGCTTCGACCACAATCACCATACTTATGCTATCTATCAGTCCAAAGAAGGCAGCTACCACGCCACCGATGGCATCTGCACCCACGGGAATACCCACTTAGCTGAAGGACTCGTGAAAGGGAACCTCATTGAATGCCCTAAGCATAATGGACGCTTTAATTTCAAAGACGGCACCCCTGCTCGCAAGCCCGTCTGCACAGCTCTCAAAACCTACTCCGTAAAAATGGAGGCCGGCGCGCTCTGGATCAACACAGCGATGGTAACTGGATGCAGCATGAAGCAACCAGAGAAAATCTACCACTTCAAAGTCATCACTAACAAAAACGTTTCCACTTTTATTCGGGAACTAGTCATCGAGCCACTCGGAGGAACAAAATTAGATTACAAACCAGGAGGTTACCTGCAGTTCAACATCCCAGAGTTTGAGAATATTTCTCTAGCGGACATGCAGATAGACGCACCCTATGCGGAGACATGGGAGAATCTTGCCAAAGACAACATCAAACCTGCGAGCAACAAGATTCCAGCAAGACGTAATTATTCTTTAGCGAGTAATCCAAAAAAAGACACACAACTGAAATTTAACATCAGAATAGCGCTTCCTCCTCAAGGCTCCGAACACCCACTTGGCTCAGGCTCAAGTTACATGCACAGATTACACCCTGGCGATGAGATAAGTGCTCACGGACCATTTGGAGATTTTCATATTAAAGAAACAGAAAACGAAATGGTTTACCTTGGAGGCGGAGCGGGGATGGCCCCTCTGCGTTCTCATATTTCATATCTGTTAGAGAGCCAGAATTCTACTCGCAAGATCAGCCTGTGGTATGGCGCGCGTTCATCGCAAGAGCTTTTCTACGATGACTACTTTGAAGCTCTCGCTAAAAAACATCCCAATTTCAGTTTCCATGTGGCACTATCCGATCCAGAAGAAAATTCAGTATTACCAAGCGGCTTCATCCATCAGCACCTCAATGATAACTATTTAAAGCAGCATGAGAATGTGAGTGAAATAGAGTTCTATCTATGCGGACCACCACCGATGATTAAAGCCAGCTCCACAATGCTAAAAGAGTTTAACGTCCCTGATGAGAACATCGCCTTCGACGAATTTTCTTAACCTATCTAAAAACCACTTTTATGAAATACACCACCTTTGCAAAAACTGACATCCAACTTTCAAAACTCTCGTTCGGAGCCATGGGCTTGAATTGTGCGTTCGGAAACTACGAAGAAACCGACCTCATCAAGTCCATCCATCACAGCCTAGATCAAGGCGTCAACGTGATTGACACCGCCCGAGCCTACATGGACTCAGAAGTTATTGTTGGCAAAGCGCTCAAACAATGGAAAGGAGAGAAACCCTTCATCGCATCCAAGGCCATCCCCGCGGAGGCTAAGGATAATGCTGGCTGGGGTATCCCAAATCCTGCAACCGTGGCTTACCCAAAAGGCGCCGTTCGTAAGAGCGTCGAAACCTCATTACAGAAATTAGATATCGAAATCATCGACCTCCTCCAACTCCACCAATTCTGGGGGCAATTTCATGGAGAAGGCACCTGGATGGCAGAACTGCAAGCACTCAAGCAAGAAGGCAAAATCAACCATATCGGTGTCTCTATCGTCGACCACCGCCACGACGGAGCACTCGCTCTCGTTCAGTCGGGTCTAATCGATTCAGTCCAAACAATCATCAATATTTTCGACCCTCTAGCATTCGACAGCTTGATCCCTGCTTGCCAAGAAAATGATGTCTTCGTGATCGCTCGATGCGTCCTAGACGAAGGTGGACTAACTGGTATGTTGACCCCTGAGACCCAGTTTGATCCGGGTGATTTCAGAGCAGATTATTTCGAGCATGGCCCTCGCTCAGAATACATCGCACGCGTGGATAAGCTACGTAGTTATATCCCAGAATATGCAGATTCACTCTCCGAGCTAGCCATCCGATTTGCCATCACCCACCCAGGAGTATCCACCGCTTGTATTTCGATGCATATCCCCAAGTTCGCAGATGAAAATATAAGATCAGCAGCAAAAGGACCGCTCCCACAAAGCGTCTTCGAGGAAATCCGCCGCCAGCATCGCTGGCTGCATAACCTCTACGGAGGTAAGTATTTCCCCTCAGCTGAAGCTCAGACTGAAACACTCGGAGTAGGCAGTTTCAAGACCATGGAAAGTACTCAAACGCTCGATTTTTAAGATTCTATGATCACCACTATAAACCACACCCATGGCATCGATTACTCAGGCGAACTTAGCCCTGAAGCAAAGAAAATCGTTCAATCATTTGAGCCGAAAGATCCAGAATCTGTAAAGATTGAAGAAATGGATATCGCTCTAGCACGGAGCGAAAATGGACTCGCTGACCACGACATTAAACTCCCAAATCCAGCCCTTCACGTAATCGATAAATCGATCACTCAAGGAGGACGAGATGTCCGAATCCGCATTTACACCCCAAAAGTGAGGACAGAAGCACTCCTTCCAATATTCGTCTATGCTCACGGTGGTTGCTGGACGTTTTGCAGCCTAGATAGTCACGACAGTATCTGCCGTTACATCTCTGTTCATGCTAACTGCATCGTCGTCTCAGTTGACTACGCACTTGCCCCAGAAAAACCTTTCCCCCATGGACTAAACGATTACTGTGATGCCATCCTTTGGTGTTCTGAGAATGCTAAATTCATAGGAGGTGACCGCACTAAAATAGCCGTGGGAGGCGACAGCGCAGGAGGCAACCTAGCCGCCGCTGCAGCACAAAAACTAGCGACGGAAACAAGCCTATCACTCTGCTTACAAGTTCTCATCTACCCTATCTGCCAAGTCCCCGCTCCTCCCAGCTCATCGCTCAAGCGCTATGCTAAAGGTTACTTCTTCACCGCTGAGACACTAGAATGGACCTCCTCACTCTACCTTCCGGACCAAGATGAATCATCGATTACCAATCCACTCATCTCACCGATAGCAGGAGAAATTACTAAGTCACTAGCTCCCGCATTTTTCATCATCGCCGAGTGCGATATACTGCGCGACCAAGCACTAGCATACGCCGATAAACTAACAGCAGCCGGCATCTCCACTCAGTCCCACTATTACCTCGGTATGCCTCACGCATTCATCGCAATGGCAGGCACTATCAAGCTAGGTAAGCATGCATTAACTGACTGCGCACAAAGTCTCAATCAGGCTTTCCGGGGAAACATGTAATATTTTTTCAAACTCCATTCTAAGCCTCTATCGAGAACCTTAGAATCCTGACTTATCTTACAAATTTTTCATCCACACAAAAAAGAAAAGTCCTACTCATCGGCTGGGATGACTTTCTCTCTCACTACGAGCAGCACCACCGCAAGTCCCGCGGCCCGCTTCGCACGGGCACCGTAGCCACCGTCGAGTCATTTCTCCGCTGCGGCGACCTAGCAGCCGGTTTCACCCGCTTCCACTGCCCGGACTGTGGTCACGAAAAACTGCTCGCCTTCACCTGCAAGCGACGCCACTTCTGCCCAGCCTGCCATCAGCGCCGTGTCCGTTGCACCAGCTCATGGATCGCCGCCTGCGTCTGAGTGCCATTCTGGTCGAGTGCCATTCTGGTCTGTCCCTCTATACCCAGTAGTCAGCATCTTTAGCTTCCTAGCCATCATTACCGGCATACTCGGAGTGATCAATCTATTCGCCTTCCGTGCCAAATCCAAAGGCGGACAGAAAAGAAAAATGGCAGCAGCCAGAAAATGGCATCGCAGACTAGGAATCTTCGCTCTTCTCTTCTACTTCATGTTCGGCATCAGCGCCTTTTATCACGTAGTTTACAAGTTCACCGGAGATGACTCCCCAACATGGGCAAGCTCACAATCCGTAGTAGTCAGCTCACTCACCACTCCCTTACATCACGCTGTCACTGACATCAATACACCCGTGAACGAACTATCTCTAGCCGTCGTAGATGGCATACCACTCTACAGATTCGCAGTCGCTAAGAGAAGTAGCCAGCCAGTCTATTTCGATGCCTCTACAGGACAGAAGTCCACCATCTCAGACGCTAGTTTCGCCACAGCACTCGCACTAGAGTTCTCCGGCTACAGCGCTCATGACATTGATAAAGTAGAGCCCATTTTCAAATTCAGAAATGACTACGGATTCATCTTCAAAAGGCTCCCTGTCTGGAGAGTGCAATTCAAGAATCAAGAATACTGGCACTACACCGTGGATACCGCAGATGCCCACATGGCAATGAGAATGAAACCAGCATCACTCGCTGAAACACTCTCATTTATCAACCTGCACAAACTCCATTTCCTAGACGGCCTAGGCAAAAGCACCCGTGACTGGGTCTCCGTCATCGCAGCCTTAAGCATCGCGCTAATCAGCATTTTCGGTCTACTCATCGTGGTCAGAAAACGCAAATCATCGCCCCTCTAAAAGTCACCGCATCAGTCACTCACACATTCTCTGGGTGAGTGACTGGCCGCTCACCTCCTACTATTTGCGAAACAATCGCGGAATATACTACTCACACATGCAAAAATCCTTGCATCTACACATTTCTCTACTAGCCTCTCGCCCACGCTTCAGGCTGGAATAGTAGGCTTACCAAACGTAGGGAAATCAACCCTTTTTAACGCAGTTACTCAAACCCGTAAAGCGGAGGCGGCTAACTACCCATTTTGTATTATCGACCCTAACATTGGCGTTGTCATGGTGCCGCACACAAAATAAAGACACAGACAAATTATAAGGGAAAGACCTTGCTTGTTGGTTTGTGGCTGGTAATTTTACTCTATGGCGAAGGTGAGATTATTGGCACCGTGGGTTGATGAGGAGCGGAGATCGGCTATTTATGCAACCCCCTATCTCCTTCTCGCATGATGCTCTCGACCACCTCACTCAAAAAGCAAATTCCTAGCAGTAATAAGGCAATGTTATGAAATCAATTACATCAAAAATCAGTATTATCATCCTATCGCTTATGGCCTTTGCATGCTCATCCACAGAGGATAAGCCTGCAGAAGAGTGGCTGTTTGTTCACACAGCAGATGAAGCGCAGGTAATTAATACGACAACAATCGTTATGCCCGTCACGCGGGACATCTTTGCCTTTACCGATAGACCTTACCGTAAGCACGGCTATAAGACGGGAGAGCAATTTGCCTCATTATGGGCTGAAGCAGGCAGTGATAGCTTTAAGGCTGACCCACCTAATGCAGTATTAACGTGGGTTGATGGAGAGGATGTTAAAGAGGCTGAATTGGTCATTACAGGTGCAAGTTTTGATGGTGATAGCATCACCTATACTCTCAAGCATCCAGTGACAGTACAATTTAGCAACCTAAAGGGGGTCAGTTTGTTTGTGGACGTACACCACTCAGAGATACAGTCCGGAGACGGATACGCCACCATGTAGGGGTAAAGCTATAACGGATGGCCACGCGCCCTGCGGGCGATGAGCGAAGAGCTTCTTGACACGGATAAGTGGCTCGCCCTGGATCGGTGCGAACACATTGGTATCTTGTAGATGAGCATGAATGTAAAACAAAACCACAGACTAGCCGTCAAGTAAGACCTTGATTAGAGAG
>TARA_B110000879_G_scaffold56062_1_pt1 | contig 43388 bp, 39 predicted proteins | sample TARA_B110000879 | Tara Oceans TARA_B110000879 (sample SAMEA4398094) | marine metagenome | biome: Polar Biome; feature: [SRF] surface water layer (ENVO:00010504); material: water (ENVO:00002006), including particulate matter (ENVO:01000060) such as... | depth 5 m
AATGTAACAATGAAAAACCCAGCAGTAGACAAATCTATTGAAGTTGCATTATTAATCATTCAATATTGTGAGGTTTTACAAAGTGAAAGTAAGTATGTAATCTCTCGTCAATTATTAAAATCTGGGACCAGTATTGGAGCAAATATTCATGAGGCTCAAAATGCCGAAAGTAAAGCAGACTTTATTCATAAAATTAAAATTGCAACAAAAGAGTTAGAAGAAACAAAGTATTGGTTAATTCTTTGTGAGAAATCAAATTCCTATCCAACTCATGTAAACTTGAATGCAAAAGTGAAAGAATTAGGATTGATTTTATATAAAATATTAAGTACAAGTATTAAATCTCGAAAATAGAATTGATACATTTTTAAATTATTTAATTGATACATTTATATGTTAGATAAAATAGGCATTGCAAAAAGAATTGCACAGGAGGTACAAGATGGCTTTTATGTAAACTTAGGCATCGGAATTCCAACGTTAGTGGCGAATTATGTTCGGAATGATATTGAAGTAGAATTTCAATCTGAAAATGGTGTTTTAGGCATGGGGCCTTTTCCTTTTGAAGGAACCGAAGATGCGGATATTATTAATGCCGGAAAACAGACAATTACGACACTACCAGGAGCAAGTTTTTTTGATTCGGCAATGAGTTTTTCTATGATTCGAGGGAAGCATGTAGATTTAACTATTTTAGGCGCTATGGAAGTAGCAGAAAATGGAGACATTGCCAACTGGAAGATCCCTGGGAAAATGGTCAAAGGAATGGGCGGTGCTATGGATTTAGTAGCCTCTGCTGAAAATATTATTGTGGCTATGATGCATGCCAATAAACGCGGAGAATCTAAGATTTTAAAAACCTGTTCTTTGCCTTTAACAGGCGTAGGTTGTGTAACTAAAGTGGTCACAAATTTGGCGGTTTTAGAAGTAAAAGATAATGCGTTTCACTTGTTAGAAAGAGCACCAGGAGTTTCGGTAGAAGAGATTCAAAATGCAACAGAAGCAACTTTGGTAATTGCTGGAGAAATCCCAGAAATGACACTTTAAAATGAAGTATTTAGCAAAGAAATCTTTTTTAGTAGTTTTTGTTTTAACACTTAGTTTTATTTTCATTTTTGATTATGTTCTCGATATTGAAAATAGAATGATAAGTGCAGGAATTGCAGCTAGTTTCGCTGTAATTTTATCACCAAGAAAGAAGAAAATTAAAACACAAACTGGAGAAAAAACCCAAATAACTTGGATTTTTTTGAAAGAACCAATATTTTTAGACTAGATGAAAATAATATCTTACAACGTAAACGGAATTCGTGCAGCTTTAAAGAAAGGATTTTTAGAGTGGTTGTCCGCTTCAAACCCTGATGTAATTTGTATTCAGGAAACCAAAGCACACAAAGAACAATTGGATCTTACCGAGTTCGAGAACGCAGGGTATCCATATCATTATTGGTTTTCTGCACAAAAAAAAGGCTATTCTTCTGTAGCAATTTTTTGCAAAGAAAAACCGAATCATATAGAGTACGGAACGGGTATTGAATCGATGGATTTTGAAGGGAGAAATCTTCGTGTAGATTTCGATAATGTTTCAGTTATGAGTCTATACCTTCCTTCTGGAACGAACTCAGAGCGCTTGAATTTTAAATTCAATTATATGGATGAATTTCAAGTATACATGCATAATTTGAAGAAAGAAATCCCAAACCTTGTGATCTGTGGAGATTATAATATTTGTCATGAAGCGATTGATATTCACAATCCAAAAATGAAAGGAGTCTCTGGGTTTTTGCCTGAAGAGAGAACTTGGATGAGCGAATTTATCAATCACGGATTTGTGGATAGTTTTAGACACTTAAACCCAGAAGAGCAAGCCTATTCTTGGTGGAGTTATCGCGCAAACTCTAGAGCAAATAACAAAGGTTGGCGCTTAGACTATGCAATGGTGTCTGCACCTATAAAAGATAAAATAGCGCGTGCCTATATTTTATCAGAAGCCAAACATTCAGATCATTGTCCCATTGTTGTAGAATTGGACTTATAAAATTAAAAATGAAAAAATTACTCCTACTTTTATTTTTTACTACCCGTATTTTTGCAGCGACGGTAAACGATTCCATTCCTAAAAAAATGAGGACTTCCGATCTGTTTTCTGACTATGATATTTCGTTAATAGATAGTTTGCTTATGGACTCGAAATACAAGTCTCCATTATACAATACCTTAAAATATAGGATCGATGATATTGGTGAAAAAGAGGTGTCCGATGTTGCTTTAACTACTGAAGTTTTAAAACAAAGATTGGCAGTAATTGATGCAAAAACACCTTTTCATATTGCTTATAATCCTGCCCTAGAGAAAGTAATAAAGTCTTATCTAAAATACCGAAAAAGGTATTATCCTGCCCTAATGGCAAAGGCTTCTTACTATTTTCCAATGTTCGAAAAGCACTTAGATCAATATGACATTCCGCTAGAAATGAAATATTTAGCAATTGTAGAATCAGCGCTAAATCCTACAGCAAAATCGAGAGTGGGTGCTACCGGATTGTGGCAGTTTATGTACCCAACAGGTGTACAATATAAGTTAAAAGTAAGTTCTTATGTAGATGAACGGCAAGACCCTTTAAAAGCAACCATTGCAGCCTGTCAATATTTATCTGATTTGTATGCTATTTTTGGGGATTGGGATTTGGCTTTAGCCGCTTACAACTCAGGACCAGGAAATGTTGCAAAGGCAATAAAACGTTCTGGAGGATATCGAAATTACTGGAATATTCGCCCGTTTTTACCAAGAGAAACAGCAAGTTATGTCCCTGCTTTTTATGCCACCATGTATTTGTTTGAATACCAAAAAGAACACCAACTAGTTCCTAAAAAGTTTCAAATTCGATATTTTGAAACCGATACAATTCAGATTAAAAAAACAATTAGTTTTGATCAAATTTCAGAAATAACAGGGATCAATTCCGAGTTAATTCAATTTTTAAATCCATCTTTTAAACTTGATGTAATTCCGTACGTTAAAGGGAAAGAATACGCCATTACCTTGCCAAGAAAAAATACTATATCTTTTATAGAAAACGAGCAGGCATTGTATGCGTTAGCAAAAACAGACGCTGCGAAGAGAGAAAAACCGTTGCCAAAGTATTTTGAATTGGACAAACGCATTCGTTATAAAGTAAGAAGTGGCGATTTTTTAGGTAAAATTGCAAAGCGATTTGGGGTTCGAGTTCGAGATTTAAAAAGATGGAATCGTTTAAAGACAAGTCGTTTACGAGTTGGGCAAAGATTAAGTATTTATCCCAAAAAAATGGCGATTCCAAAAGCATAACTACAAAGTGGAATACTTTTTGATTTGTAAAAAGAGACACAAAATAAACCGTATTTAAAAGTAACATTCATGAAAAAATTAGGATATTTATTTTTTGTATTGACAATTTTAGGAAGCTGCAATGGCAAGAGTACTTTCGTGCAAAAACAATCTGTTGGAGCAATCAACCGCGTGATGGTCGTTGTTAAAACTAGCAATTGGTTGGGAGCAGTAGGAGATGAAATTAGAAGTTCTTTTGGTAAACTCATCGTTGGTTTGCCGCAGCCTGAAGCAACCACAACACTCTCTCAGATAGCACCAAACGGTTTTGGATCGATGATGAAAGCTTCTGGAAGTCTTTTTATTGTTGAAGAGCATGAAAAGGAAACCTTTTCTATCCGTTACAATATATATGCAAAACCACAAACAGTGATTTCCATATCTGCTAAAGATGACGCAGGGCTCATTCGAGTATTTAAGCAACATGAAAAAGAGATTTTAGCTACTTTTCGACAAGCAGATATCCAAGCGACTCAAAACATTTTCATGAAATCTAAATTGGACAATGCACAATTTAAAACATTACAAAATTTAGGGGTTTCTTTTACAATTCCCTCTAAATATAGAACGGTAGAGGATACGGGAGATTTTATGTGGTTGCGTCACCATTTAATGAGTGGAATCGCAAAAACGGGAAGTAATAATATTTTGGTATATAGTGTTCCTTTAATAGATGAAACTACTGTTTCTGATCGAATTATAGAAGAAAGAAATGTGATTGGAGAAAAACACATACGAGGTTCAGATACTTTAACGATGCATATGATTACAGAAAAAGCGTATACTCCTGTTACCTTTGATGCAAAAATTGATGATAAAAAAGCCTATGAAACCCGTGGTAAATGGGAGGTTAAAAACGATTTCATGGCAGGACCATTTTTAAACTACACGGTTATTGACAAGTTGCACAACCGATTGATTGTTTTTGAAGGCTTTACCTATGCCCCTTCTATCAATAAAAGAGCCTTTGTTTTCGAATTGGAAGCCATTGCAAAGTCGATGAAAATTAAATAAATACCGTTTTAAAATTCAAAACAAGTTTGTTTGAAAAGACAATTTTCGGTACAAATGTCACATTGAGTTCGTCGAAATGGATCGATTTTCAGATTAAAAACCTTCGACTGCGTCTTTTTATGTCAAAAAATTAAGTTTAGGGAAGCACCTTTTTATCTAATTCATTTAAAACCAAAAACTTATTTCTATATTTGATATTCAACTAAAAAATATTTACATCATGGAAATGAATTATAATGTGCTGTTTTTAGCAGCTTTAGTACCAATGATTATTGGCTTTGTTTGGTATGGCCCTTTGTTTGGCAATGCTTGGATGAAAGAAATGGGTTTTACCAAAGAGTCTCTTGCGGGAACCAATATGGTAAAAACATTGATCATTAGTTATGTGTTCAGTCTTTTCATTGCTTTCTTTTTAATGTTTGTTGTCATTCATCAATCGGGAGTCTATTCAACATTGGCAGGAGAACCAGGTTTTAATGAAAAAGCAGGAGAAGGGTTTGCCTTTTTTCAAGATTTCATGAATATCTATGGAGATCGTTTTCGAACTTTTGGACATGGTGCGCTTCATGGTGTCATTACAAGTATCGCTTTTGTACTTCCTATCTTATCAATTTTGGCGCTTTTTGAGAAAAAAACATTTAAGTATGTAGCGATCAATGCAGGGTATTGGATGGTGACTTTGGCAATCATGGGCGGCGTTGTCTGCCAATGGTTGTAATGGAGAAGTTATATTCAGACATAAAAAAACCTCGCATTAGCGAGGTTTTTTTATGTCTGAATCTTTTTTAATACCCCACTTTCGTTCTCACTTTTTGGAGTACTGCTGTGGCTACTTTTTTTGCCTTTTGTTTTCCAATAGCAAGTGCATCGTCGATTTCATTTTTGTTGTCCATAAAATGTGTGTACCGTGCTCTAATGGTTGCAAATTTTGTAATAATCAATTCGTATAAAGCTTGTTTTGCGTGCCCGTATCCATAGTTTCCTGCTAAATAATTGGCATGCATTGCTTCAGTTTCTGATGGAGAAGCCATTAGTTTATAGAGCGCAAAAATGGTATCTGTATCTGGGTTTTTCACATCTTCCAATGCCAGACTATCGGTTTGAATACCCATAATTTGTTTGCGTAGCTTTTTATCGGGAAGAAATATATTAATGGTATTATTTCTAGATTTACTCATTTTTCCGCCATCGGTTCCTGGAACCAGTTTTGTATGTTCTTGAATTTTCGCTTGTGGTGCAACAAGTGTTTCACCAATTAAATTGTTAAATCGATTGGCAACATCTCTTGCCATTTCTACATGTTGTAGTTGATCTTTTCCAACAGGTACAATTTCTGCATCATACAACAAAATATCTGCTGCCATTAACATCGGGTAAGTAAATAAACCAGCGTTAACGTCACCCAATCGATCCGCTTTGTCTTTAAAACTATGTGCTAATGTCAATCTTTGGTATGGAAAAAAGCAGCTTAAATACCAGCTGAGTTCTGTTACTTCTGGAACATCACTTTGTCTGTAAAAAACACTCTTAGAAACATCCAATCCACAAGCAAGCCAAGTAGCTGCTGTGCTGTAGGTATTTTCTCTTAGTGTTGTGCCTTCTTTTATTTGAGTAAGAGAATGCAAGTCTGCAATAAAAAGAAAAGATTCGTTATTAGGATTGTTCGCCATTTTGATGGCGGGTAAAATAGCGCCTAATAAATTTCCCAAATGTGGAGTTCCTGTACTTTGTACGCCTGTTAAAATTCTTGACATTGCTTTCGTAAATTACAATAATTAGGGCAAGAGTGAACCGCTTCATTCCTCTGCGATGACAAAAATAAGGTTTTGTTTCAGAAAACCAATCAAACAAAAGAATATTAGTACTTTTGGCAGCATATGAAATTTATAAAAATTCCTTTTCTTTTCCTTTGGCGATTCTGGTTTTATTTTTTGATCTTCGTAACCATCATTTTAATGGCACCTTTGTTATTTATATTGACTATAAAGGAGGAGTCATATCCACAATTTTGGAAATTAATTCGAATATGGGCCAAAGTACTTATTTATGGGATGGGTTTTCGTTTAAAATTTCAGTTTGATCAGCATATCGACCCCACGAAGAGTTATATGTTTTGTCCAAATCATGGTTCCTTGCTAGACCCTTTTGTTTTAATTGCTACCAGTAAAAATCCAATTGTTTTTGTTGGGAAAAAAGAATTTGTGAAGATTCCGATCTTTGGATTTTTTTATAGAAGAGCTGTTATTATGGTAGATAGAAGTAGCCCAAAAAGCAGAAAACGGGTTTATGAAATGGCTAAAAAAAGATTGCAAAAAGGGACGAGTATTGCTATTTTTCCAGAAGGATTAGTTCCTACAGAAGAGGTGGTTTTAGCACCCTTTAAAAACGGAGCTTTTAGTTTGGCTATTGAACATGGAATACCTATTGTGCCACAAGTTTACTATGATTGCAAGCGCTTTTTTTCATGGGATATTTACAAAGGTAGCCCTGGCATATTTAGAGTAAAGCAGCATCCATTTATAGAAACAAAAGGGCTCGGGACAGAAGATATAGAAAGTTTGAAAGAAACACTTTTTTCGCTCATAGAAAACGATTTGTTAGCCGACAAAAAATACATGAAAGATACCAATAGAAATAATTAATGAGCGAACAACTGAATTACGCCTATAGTAAAAAAGAAGAGTTTTTAAATGTTCTTTCCCATGGTTTTGGGTTGGTACTTTCTCTGATTGCATTTCCTTTTTTACTCTTAAAAGGGTTTGCATATGATGGTTTTTGGAAACCAACGAGTTTTATTATTTATGGATTCAGTTTGATTCTGCTGTATGCCGCTTCTACATTTTATCACGTAGCAAAAAATCCTACGATTAGGAGAAAATTAAATATTTTTGATCATGCAGCAATTTATGTTTTAATTGCTGGAGGTTACACTCCTTTTTGTTTGGTTGCTTTAGACTCTTCTTTAGACTCTTCTTTAGGCTGGTATGTATTTATTTTTGTTTGGCTTTTTGCACTTGTAGGGATTATTTTGAAATTATTTTTCACAGGAAAATACGACAAACTTTCTACAGCATTGTATTTATTAATGGGGTGGCAAGTAGTTTTCTTTGCAAAACCATTGGCAAATAGCTTGTCTGAAAATGGGCTTTATTTATTAATTTTAGGAGGTATTTTTTATACCATAGGCGCCATTTTATATTCTATAAAAAAGCTACCTTATAATCATGCTATTTTTCATGTTTTCGTTCTATTGGGCAGTCTAAGTCACTTTTTTAGCATTTACTTTTTAGACTAAATAAATCGCTTTTATACCCAGTCTTTAAAAGGAACTTTACTTAGTTTTGAGTTGTAGTATTTCTCATTCCCGGTAACCTCTTCTCCGATCCAAATTGGTTTTTGAAAAGCTTCGGCTTCATCTTCCAATTCTATTTCCGCAACAATTAATCCTAAATTGTCTCCAAAAAATGCATCAATTTCAAAAACATGCTGCTCACATTTTACGTAAAACCTTGTTTTTTCGATAATTGAAGGCTCACACAATAGCAACAGCGCTTCAGCTTCAAGAATGTCTATTTCCTTTTCCCATTCAAACCGGGTTGTTCCAGTAGCATTTGATTTTCCTTTTACGGTCATAAATGCTTTATCATCAATGGTTCTAACGCGAACAGTTCTATTTTTGTTTGAATTTAAATACCCTTGCTTTATTGTTTTTTCGGCAAAACACACTTTCTTAAAAGAATCGTTTTTCACTAAAAATTTTCGTTCGATTTCTACCGCCATTAAAAAGAATTTTAAGTTGTACGAATGTATTTATTTTTCTCGTTATATAATAATAAATAAATATCTTTGATAGACGTATTCTCCGTATGAAAAAAATAACACTTTTATTCTTTTTATTATTTTCGTTTTCTGTTTCTGGACAAACGGATTATGGTGCTTCTTGGGAAGATTTTTATTCATACAATAATGTGAAAGACTTTGTAAAGGTGGATGACGTTATTTATGCATTGGCTGACAATGCCGTTTTTATGTATAATTCCAATTCGGAGGAAATTCAGAAATTCTCTTCAATACAGGGCCTTTCCGGTGAAACTACATCGTCTATCTATTACAGTGTTTCTTTTCAACGATTGGTAATTGGGTATCAAAACGGTTTGATAGAAGTTGTAGATAATGATGGTAGCATTACTATTTCCTCTGATATTGTGAGTTTTAATCAAAACGGAGCAAAAAGCATCAACCACATTTCAGAATTCAATAACAAATTATACCTATCAACACCCTTTGCTATCGTTGAGTATGATATCGAAAATTTAGAATTTGGAGACACTTTTTTTATTGGGAACAATTCGAGTGACGTACATATTAATGAAACTCTCATTTTTAATGAAACCGTTTATGCTGCCACGGATGATGGAATTTTTTCTGCGGATACAAACAATGATTTGCTTATTGATTTTAATTTCTGGGAACAAAGTTTTGTAGGTACTAGTTTTAAGGCAATTAGTGTTTTTAACTCTAAAATTTATACCATTACGAACACAGAGTTATTTCTTGTTAATGGTTCGAATTTAGTTTCACAAACGAACTTTTTTCAATCGTTAAAAGGATTAAAAAGCTCTGCTTCTCACTTATCTGTAGCCTTAAATAATTCGGCGAGCATTTTTGATTTAAACATGAATTTGGTTTCAATGATCGCATCAACTTCAGAATTCGATTTTACGCTAAACACCTCATTCGCAGTAGGTAATAATATCTATTTAGCGACGAAAGAGTTTGGTGTTTTAAAAACAAGTTTCACTGTACCATTCCAATTTTTAGAAATTCACCCTGAAGGCCCTTTATCCAACGAAGTTTTTTCCATAGACGCTAATAACGATCATTTATGGATTGTGTATGGAGGGTATAATATGACATACACACCAATAGAAAAAAAACAAGGCTTTTCCCATTTTAATGGTGAAGATTGGGTAAACACCTCGTACAACTCAACTTTACCGCGTGACTTGGTCGATGTAACGATTGATCCGAACAATGAAAGTAAAGTATATATTAGTGCCTTGGGCGTCACTAATGACATCAATGTAATTCCGACGGGAGGTATACTTGTCGTGGAAAACGATGTAGTTACGCAAACTTACAATCACTTAAACAGTTCTTTTGAGCCTATTGCAGTTTCTTTACCTACGATCAATATTCGAGTTAGTAGTGCTGCAATCGATGCCTCAGGAAATCTTTGGACGACAAATTATCAAACCGCTGAAGAATTAAAAAAACTATCTACGAACGGACAATGGAGTTCCATCGATTTAAGTAGTATTAAAACTTCTGCTGCTGCGGGTTTAAATGAAGTTGTCATAGACCGTAGCAATAGTGTTTGGATTGGTAGCCGTAGAAATGGGGCCTACATTTATAATGAAAGCGGCAATCGAAAAATAGCCTTAAATACGGGTATAGATTCTGGGAACTTACCCGATTTAAATGTAAGAACAATTGCTATTGATAGAAATAATAGGGCTTGGCTAGGAACGAAATCTGGCCTGGTAGTTTTTAACAATGCAGCGAATGTGTTTGATGTAGACTCTGCAGATGAGTCAGCATCGCCTGTAATTATTTTAGACGATGGTATTGCAAAAAAATTACTAGGAGATCAAACGATTAATACCATCGCTATTGATGGGGCAGAAAACAAATGGTTTGGTACGGATAGCGGAGGTGTTTTATATACAAACCCGAACGGACAAACTACCTTGGCTAATTTTAATAAGAACAACTCGCCATTGCCCTCCAACACGATTTTAAAAATTAAAGTTGACAAAAAAAATGGGAAGGTTTATTTTGCTACCGATAAAGGAATTGTTGCTTATAATAGTAATGTTGCTCCTTTTGGAGTTTCTCTAGGAGCTGTTTATGCCTACCCAAACCCCGCTTTAAGAAACCATAAAACGGTTACCATAGACGGTAGAAATGGTACTCATTTACCAAAAGGAACTAATGTCAAGATCATAGACGTTGCAGGGAACTTAGTGTATGAAACCAATGTAGTTGAAGGGGAACAATTGCAAGGAGGGAAAGTTGTTTGGAATAAAAGAAATCTCGTAGGGAATGCCGTGGTTTCTGGAATCTATATTGTTTTATTATCAAATGATGACGCCTCAGAAACTTCAATCACAAAAATTGCAATTGTAAACTAATGGCAGTTTTAACCACCAAAGCAATCGTATTAAGTGCTTTAAAATATAGTGAGTCTAGCTTAATTGTGAAATGTTACACCGAAAAACTGGGAGTAAAAACCTATTTAATTCGCGGCGTTTTAAAAAACAAAAAAGGACCGATAAAAGCTGCTTATTTTCAACCACTCACACAGCTCACTTTAGAAGCAAATCACAAGCAAAAATCAAATCTTCATTCTCTTAAAGAAGTCCATATTTCTCACCCTTATAAATCGATTCATACAGATATTATAAAACAATCAATTGTATTGTTTTTGTCTGAAATACTATCCAGTAGTATTCAAGAAGAAGAAGAAAATACAGTTTTATTTGAGTATTTGGAAACGGCATTTTTATGGTTGGATACACATGATAAAATCGCAAATTTTCATTTGTTGTTTTTATTAAACCTAACTCGATTCTTAGGGTTTTATCCAGACCGTGTGGACCAAGAAACAACAACTAGTTTTAATTTAGCAGAAGGGAGCTTTTCAAATGGGTTTACTGATAAAAACTGTATCGTAAAAACAAATTTAGTGCTCTTTAAAACCTTGTTAGGCATAAATTTTGATGCCATAGAAGAAGTGTTATTTAGCAAACAAGAAAGACAAGCGCTTTTGCAGATAATAATTCGATATTTTGAATTACATTTGGATGGCTTTAAAAAGCCAAAATCCCTAACAATTTTAGAAACTGTATTTAGTTAATGAGAGCATTTTTTTTTATTTTTTTAATAGGCTTTAGCTTTAATAATTTTTCTCAAGAGGTTAAGGTTTTAGACAAGGAAACGGGTAAAGCCGTTAAAAACGTTACTATTTATAACGAAAATCAAACGATAACACTTACGACAAGGAGGAACGGAACTGCCGATCTCTCTTCTTTTAAGAATTCAGAATTTATTTATTTTTCCCATCTTTCATATGCTCTTTTTCAGATAAAAAAAGCGGACTTAAAAACCAATAATTACATTCTTTTCTTAACAAAAGAATCTGAACAATTAGATGAAGTGGTGCTTTCTGTTTTTAAAAACAAACAGAAAAGTAATCGAATTGCCGAGCAAGTAGCTGTTTTGTCACAAAAAGATATCCAGAAAATTTCACCGCAAACTTCAGCTGATTTATTGGCGACAATTCCAGGGATTAAAGTACAAAAATCTCAGTTTGGTGGTGGAAGTCCTGTGCTTCGTGGTATGGAATCTAACCGAATTTTATTGGTGGTAGATGGCGTTCGAATGAACAATGCAATTTATCGAAAAGGACATTTACAGAATGCAATTTCAATAGCCCCGAATCAATTAGATAGAACAGAGGTTGTTTTTGGACCTTCTTCTGTGATTTATGGTTCGGATGCTTTGGGCGGTGTGATTCATTATTACACAAAAACTCCAAAACTATCTGAAGAAACAAAGGTTAAAACTGATTTTTTCACCCGTTTCTCAACGGTTAATAATGAAATTACTTCAAATATTTCTGTTGCTTTAAGCTTGAAGAATTGGGCTTCTTTTACAAGTGTTTCTTATAGTGATTTTGGAGATTTAAAAATGGGAAAGAAGCGCTCTCATGGTTTTGATGATTGGGGAAAGGTTTTCTATTTTTCAGAAAACACTCATGGCAATTACAATCAAAACCCAACTTTAAATTCATCCTCGAATCTTCAAAAAAACACAGGATACACACAAACAGATGTTTTGCAGAAGTTCTATGTTCCCCTATCAGAAGACACAGAATTAAAACTAAATATTCAATATTCCAAATCATCGAATATTCCACGGTTTGATCGACTGGCAGAACTAAGAGATCCAACAAATGTAGCTTCACTTAAGTTTGCAGAGTGGTATTACGGACCACAAGAACGTTTTTTGTTTTCACCGCAATTGCTCCTCAACCCAAATAAAAACTGGTTAGATAAAGGGACTATTACTTTTGCTTATCAAAATATTAAAGAAAGCCGAATACAACGTAAATTTGGAAGTCTAGATCGTTCTTATAGAGAAGAAACCGTCAATCTTTTTAGTATAAATGGTGATTTCTCTGTGCCGCTTACTGGGCTTCAAAGGCGAATATTAACCTACGGTTTTGAAGTCGTCTATAATGATGTAGATTCAAATTCTTTCGGAAAAACACTTGCTGTATCAAACAATGAAATTATAGGGTTTTCTGACGACTTCTTGGTGCAATCTCGCTATCCAGATGGAGGGAGTAGTTATTTGAGTTCAGCCGTTTATGTAGGGTATCGACAAGATGTAAGCGCCAAGGCGACCTTAAATACAGGGATTCGCTATACAAACACGCATTTAAAAGCCAATTGGATTGATCAAACATTTATTACTTTACCAGACCCAAGTATTACTTCAGGTAATTCTGCAATAACAGCAACACTTGGCTATCTATACAAACCAACCAAAAACTGGCAAATAAACAGTGTTTTGTCTTCGGGTTTTAGAGCCCCAAATATTGATGATGTTGGTCGAGTTCGTGAAAAGTCAGGAAACGTGACCATTCCAAACATCTATGTAACTCCAGAATTTGCCTACAGTGCAGAATTTGGAATACAGAAATACTTTAACAATCGTCGTTTTAGAATTGGAGGAAATGTTTTTTATACACTCTTAGATAGCTATATTCAAAGAGATTTTGTCTATGCCTCTGATGGTAGTAATTTACAAGTAGCCTTTGATGGAGAATTTGGAAACGCTGTGAGTAATCAAAACAAAGGAACGGCCTATATTACAGGTTTTACGACAAGCTATTTGGGTAAAATTTCCAACCGATGGAACACTTCTGGATTTATAACCTATACCAAAGGGAGGACCTACGACACCAAAGAACCGATGTCTTCGATTCCGCCCTTATTTGGTCAGTTTGAAGTGAATTATAAAATGGAAAAATTAGAATTAGGAGCTGACTTTAGGTTTAATAGTAAGAAAAACATAGAAGATTTTAATTTTACTGAAGGCATCGATAATCATGACTTAACACCTATTGTTGATACAAATGCAACCAGTGATTCTGCCAAGTTTTATGGCAGTCCAAGTTGGAATACTTTAGGACTTAATGGTCGATATATATTCAATGACAACCTCTCATTTCAAGCAAGGATCGCGAATTTGTTTGACGAACATTATATAGAGTTTGCTTCTGGAGTTTCTGCTCCTGGAAGAAATATTTCTGTTTCCTTTTTGGCTACTTTTTAGTCTTTATTTTATTTCCTTCATCATCATATCGTTCAGAAATAGATTTTTCTGTTTTTATAATGCAAACCACGAGTGTTAACATCACCAAGACCATCGGCTCCCAGCTGATGGTCCCTTTGGCTAAAGAAGCAAAAAGGAGTCCTGCTAAAAATGAGATTCCAGCGTATACAATAAGATTTTTATTAAATGTCGTATTTGCAAAATCCCAGATCCCATTATTTTGCATGGTTCTGTAGGTTCTATAACCATACAACTTATTGATTTTCTTTGGTGGAAACTTCCAGAAAAGAATACTTACAAAAAACAGCAAACCGTTTGTGGTTAAAACATAGGTAAATGCATCCATCGTATTATTTTTTTACTATTTATATGAGTTCACAAACAGTTTAAACTGCGATGTGAACGAAATCACTTTCTTTTAGGGCGAATCAATCCTTCTTGAGCAAAAGACGCAATTAATTGACCATCTCTTGTAAATAAGTTTCCTTTTGATAATCCCCTTGCTCCAAAAGAATTCGGAGATTCAGAAGAAAACAACATCCAATCATCAAAATCAAAATCTCTGAAAAACCACATCGAATGATCTAAGCTTGCCGTTTGCAAATTGCCGAAATTGGCTTTGCTTGCATTTGGGTTTATGGCCGCATTTAAGACATTGTAATCAGAAATATAGGTTAGAATTTGCTGTTTTGTTTGAAGATCTAAGCCTTTGGAACCGCCTTTTAATTTAAACCAAATTTTGTCTTCCGCAGGTAAGTCTTCAGGATCTAATGGATTTGGAATCACTGTTGGTTTGAACTCGATAGGTCTTTCGATACTTAAAAAAGCCTTCATATTTTTTGGGATAAAATCTCCAAACTGTTCCACCATTTCGCTCCAGCTAATTAATTCTTCAGGCTGTTTTATATTGGTTTCTATCGCTTTTTGGTGGGCATATCCTTCCTCTATTTTATGAAAAGAAGCAGCTAAAATAAAAATTGTTACTTCATTTTGTGTAGCTTTTACACGTCGAGTAGAAAAACTACCACCATCTCGCATTTCTTCTACTTCAAAAATAATTGGAACATCTAATTTTCCCGCTTCTAAAAAATAGGAATGCAAAGAATGCAGAATACGCTCTTTTGGCACTGTTCTGTTTGCTGCATTTAAAGATTGTGCTAAAACTTGTCCTCCGAAAACATTAGGGCTTCCAATAGTTTCGCTAACTCCTTTAAAGGTGTTTGCACCTATTTTTTCTAAGTTTAATAAAGCAATTAAATCGTTAACGTTTTTCATTTGCAGTTACTTTTTTAAAGGGAAATTTTTGATGAAAAGGGGTTGGTTCAATTCGTTGTAAAAATAACTTTAAAATTCTATTTTTGATTGATTTTTTGTGACGAATATACATTGTTAAGTCTTGCGGAATAGCGCCGATAGAACTTTTAATTTCGCTAGCAGTCCTTCCAAAATTTAGATATTTTAGTCTCTTCTGAATGGCTATTTCTATATAGTCATATAGCATTCTTTGGTAGATTGCATACTCTTTGTTTAGCAAATAATCGATACCCACAAAATGTGCATCTAAAGAATTTTGATTGACGATTCCAGACATAAATCCAACCACTTTTCCGTTTAAAAAATAGACTTTAAGAATATAGTTGTCTTGTAGTCCTTCTTTTAAACAGATGTAGGTTTCTAAGTTAAAATCACCTAAATTGAAATCGGCTTTTGAGGACACCTTTTTATAAAGTGCAGTCATTTCTGGCAGCAGATTTTCAATATTTTCTAGTGTAACATCTTCTATTTTCAGCGTTGCAGAAAGTTGCAATGCTTTTTTAGCTTTTACTCGAAACTTAGTTTTTAATGCAGCTAGATAATCATCAAAAGAACGCCAATCTTCCTTTAAGTTTAAAAGCATGTTGGGCTCTACTAAAAATGGACTGTAATTGTAATCTTTTAAAGAGTCTGTAATGGACAAAGATTCATTTATAAAATCTTTTATTAAGAAGAAATTGACTTCTTTTTTTAGGATTGGATTGCTATTCACAAAATGTAAGATTGCTTTGGCAACCTCTTTTATTATTGTTTTTTTGTTTTGATTTTTTTTGATAAAGACACCGTGTTCGCCACTAACAAAAGTATTGCCACAAATTAATATTTTTAAGGGAGTTTTCTTAGGTAACAAATGTAGTTTTCGACCAATACTTTTAATTTTTCGAAGTACGACTTCTAAATCATTTTTAATATCATCAATGTAAAAATCTACAAATTGAAGTGTTGCAATTGCGATCGGTTTTTTATTTGCATCTATTAAAACAATGTATGCAAACTGAACTCCTGGGTTACTTTCCTCTATAGAAAATAAAAAGTCTCTATGAAAATAAAGATTTTTATCACAGTTTAATGCTTCCCAGATTTCCTCAGAAATTTCAGGAACAGACGAAAAGTACAGTGCATTATTTGTGTTTGTACAAGCTTTCAAATGACTTCATATTTGGGTTTAACTTCATTGCTTTTCCAAATGGAAATTTTTAATATGCAAAGTTCCGTTTTATTGGGTTACGATTTGCTATTTAATGGAACTAATTTCATTCTTTATTGTTTCCAAACTATTTTTAATCGGACTATTGTAAATTCTAAAATGGGGATTATTTTATTCTTTTAGAAATATAAAGATGCTAATTGTTTGTACTTGGGTTTGATAAAACGGGCTTCCAATTAAAAGAAATATAACTTTCCTTTAACAAATCCAAGTACAAACAATTATCGTATGGTATTCAAAAAAAGTATATTTGTTCCATCGATTAAAAACTTTCGTTTAAAGAGAAAAGCTCAATTTACAAATCATGAGAAATATATCATTATCTATTCTAGGATTGCTACTTATTGCCGTTGCTATTATTGGCGGAAACCGTATTGTTCAAAAAAACAATAAACCAAAACCAACATTTAAAAGGGAAGTAAAAACTGTTTTTGTAGAAAAGGTTGTAAACAAAGAAATTCCAGTATTATTATTTGCAAAAGGAAACCTAACTGCTAAGACTAAAATTGATATTTTCTCTGAAGTTCAAGGCGTTTTAGAAAGTTCTAAAAAAGCTTTTAAAGCGGGAACAAAATACAATAAAGAAGAAACACTTTTGCGCATAAACAGTGATGAATTTTATGCAAGTTTACAAGCGCAAAAAAGTAATTTAAGTAATTTGATTACCGCTATCTTGCCGGATATTCGATTAGATTATTCAGCCGAATTTTTTAAATGGGAGCGCTATTTAAAAGCATTTAACATGAATAGTCCAACACCTAATTTGCCTGAATTTTCATCAGATAAAGAAAAATATTTTGTCTCAGGAAGAGGTGTTTTAACAGCCTATTATGCCGTTAAAAACCTAGAGGTTCGGCATGAAAAACATCAAATAAAGGCTCCATTTTCTGGGGTTTTAACAGAAGCATTGGTTACTCCAGGAACACTTGTTCGAGTTGGGCAACGATTGGGCGAATTTATTGACCCAAGTGCTTATGAAATTGAAGTTGCGATTAGTGTACTCTATTCAGATTTTTTACAAGTAGGCAAGTCTGTAACACTCAATAATTTAAATAAAACGAAAACCTATATAGGGAAATTAATCCGTATAAATGGAAAAGTAGATCAAGCTTCTCAAACGATTAAAGCGTTTATAGAAGTGAAAGATTCAGATTTAAGAGAGGGTATTTTTCTAGAAGCCATTATGGTTGCAAAATCAGAAAGTGATGCTATCGAAATCCCTAGAAAGTTATTAGTAGATAATCGTTCGGTGTACTTGATAGAAAATGACAGCATTTTAACACTCACGCAAATTAATCCAGTTTATTTTGGTGCAGAAAAGGTCATCATTAAAGGATTAGAAAACAATACTAAAATACTTTCTCAAACATTACCGGGTGCTTTTGATGGCATGATCGTGAAAATCAACAAAAACAAATAAGCCATGCGGAAAATTATTACTTATTTTATCAAGTACCCCGTTGCGGTTAATGTCATTATTTTGGCATTTCTTGTTTTTGGTGTTTTGGGTGCTATTGGATTAAAGTCCTCCTTTTTTCCGTTAACAGATTCACAATTAATTAGAATTAGTTTGGTCTACCCTGGTGCTTCACCAGCAGAAATGGAAGAGGGTGTTGTACTAAAAATAGAAGACAATTTAAAAGGGATTGTAGGTGTTGACCGGGTAACTTCTGTTTCAAGAGAAAACGCTGCTAGTGTAAATGTAGAGGTAGAAAAAGGAAAAAATATAGATGTTGTACTATCGGATCTGAAAAACGCTGTAGATCGAGTTCCGTCTTTTCCTTCTGGTATGGAGCCCCCTGTGATTGCGAAAGTAGAAAGCATAAGACCTACTATTAGTTTTACAATTAGTGGAGAAAATGTTTCCCTAAAAGGATTAAAGCAATATGCAAGAAATATAGAAAATGATATTCGTGGAATAGACGGCATTTCGCAAGTTGCTATTTCTGGATACCCAGACGAAGAAATAGAAATTGCCCTTCGTGAAAATGATTTAAGAGCTTATAATTTATCGTTTACTGAAGTTGCCACTGCCATTAGAAATTCTAATATTTTAATAACTGGAGGGAATATTAAAACCGCAGAAGAAGATTATTTAATTAGAGCTAGCAATCGTTCATATTACGGAATAGAGCTTCAAAACTTAATCGTTAGAACAGAAACCAACGGAACTATTATTCGTTTAAAAGACATTGCAACATTAAGAGATACTTGGTCAGAAAATCCAGATAGGTTGTATTTTAATGGCAATTTGGCGATTGATATTACTGTAAGTAACACCAACAATGAAGACCTCATTTCTTCTGCAGATAAAATTAAAAAATACATTCATAAATACAATCAACAACAACAAAATATTCAGTTAAACGTTACGAGCGATAGAAGTATAACTTTAAATGACAGAACCTGGCTTTTAACAAAAAATGCAATTTCTGGAATATTATTAGTGTTATTTTTTCTTGCATTATTCTTAAACTTAAGATTGGCTATTTGGGTTGCCTTTGGTTTGCCAGTAGCGTTCTTAGGAATGTTTGTTTTTGCAGCACAATTTGGAGTTACCATAAATGTTTTATCACTTTTTGGAATGATTATCGTTATTGGTATTTTGGTGGATGATGGAATTGTGATTGGAGAAAACATTTACCATCATTACTACGACCTAGGGAAATCAAAGATTCAAGCAGCAATCGATGGAACCATGGAAGTAATTCCACCAATTGTATCGGCAATATTAACTACGATCATTGCTTTTTCTACCTTCTTTTTTGTGGATGGTAGAATAGGTAGTTTCTTTGGAGAAGTTTCCACCATTGTAATCTTAACGCTAACAGTTTCTTTAGTAGAAGCGTTAATCATTTTACCAGCACATATTGCACATTCTAAGGCTTTAGATCGAAAAAAACTAGATGAAACTGAGCCTCAAAAAACAAATAAATTTGATGCTTTTTTTAAGAAAACAAATAAGAAAGCAGATGCCCTATTATCAAAATTTAGAGACTATTATTATGTTCCGCTTTTAAAATTCTCATTAAATAATAAATTTTTTATTTTTTGTGTTTTTGTTGCCACGCTTTTAATCAGTTTTTCAGCCTTAAAAGGAGGTATTATTAAAAGCTCATTTTTCCCAAGAATCGCAAGTGACCGTATTCAGATTACCTTAAACATGCCGCAAGGAACGAATGAAAAAATTACAGACTCTGTAATTTCTTTAATTGAAGAAAAAGCCTGGTTGATAAATAAAGAATACACAGAAAAACAAACAGATAACCAGCCAGTTATCGTAAATTCAATTAAAAGAGTAGGACCCGGAAGTGCAAATGCAACACTTACTATTAATCTTTTGCCAGGAGAAATGCGGGATTTTTCTGCACCAGAAATTACGAATGCCATTCAGGAAAAAGTAGGAGAAATTTATGGAGTAGAAAGTTTAATTTTTGGTTCTGGAGGTAATTTTGGAGGAAGCCCAGTAGCTGTTTCTTTACTGGGAAACAATATTAAAGAGCTAAAGGCCGTAAAAGCAGAATTAAAACAAGTCTTAGAAAACAATCCTTTGTTAAAAGATGTAACCGACAATGATCCAGCAGGTATTAAAGAAGTTCGTATTCAACTAAAAGACAATGCCTATTTGTTGGGTTTAAACTTACAGTCAATAATGACTCAAGTTCGAAATGGATTCTTCGGATTTCAAGCGCAACGTTTTCAGCGAGGTCAGGACGAAATTAAAGTCTGGGTTCGTTATGACAAGAAAGATAGATCATCCATTAAAAATTTAGATGATATGCGCATCCTAACTCCATCAGGAGTAAGAATTCCTTTTTCTGAAATTGCCAATTATACCATAGAACGGGGCGATATTGCAATCAACCATTTAGAAGGGCAACGTGAAATTCAAATTAAAGCAGATTTAAAAGATTTATCGGCAAGTGAATCGGACATTCTAGAGAATATTAAGACGAATATTATGCCAGAAATATTGTCTAAATATCCAACTGTTTCTCCTTTGTATGAAGGACAAAATAGGGAAGCAAAGAAAACGACAGATTCTCTTGGAAAGGTTGGATGGATTGTTTTAGGTCTTATTTATATTGTTATTGCGTTTACTTTTCGTTCGTACTCGCAACCTATTTTATTAATTGTAATGATTCCTTTTAGCATGATTGGAGTTATTTGGGGGCATTATGTTCATGACTTTGCTATTGGAATTTTATCCTTTTTAGGAATTATTGCTTTGATTGGTATTATGGTAAATGATGGACTCGTTTTAATCGGGAAGTTTAACACTTATCTAAAAGAGGGAATGAAATACGACGCTGCATTGATTGCCGCTGGGAAAACACGTTTTAGAGCCATTTTCTTAACCTCTTTAACAACAGTTGCAGGTCTAGCGCCTTTAATTTTTGAAAAAAGTAGACAAGCACAATTTTTAATTCCGATGGCAATTTCTATTGCCTACGGTATTGCCATTGCAACGGTTTTAACGTTAGTTATGCTGCCAATATTATTGTCATTTTCAAATACACTAAAAGTAGGGGTGAAATGGTTAATCGTAAACAGAACCGTTACCAAAGAAGAAGTAGAAAGAGCCATTATTGAATCTAAATTTGATGAAAATGAAATTTAAAAAAACAGCTATTTTAGCCTTTATTTTTATAGTAACATTGCAAGGATTTTCGCAAGAAGTACTCACGAAAAAAGAAGCTTTAAGAATTACGTTAGCAAATAATTTTGGAATTAAAATTGCGAATAACAATTTAGAAACCGCAAAAAATAATTCCAGTATTTACAATACGGGCTTATTGCCAACAGCGACGCTATCTTCTGGTGCCAGTTTTAAACGCGACAACCAAACAATTACCCGTCAAGATGCGAGTGCTACAAGTATCTCAGGAGCAATTACAAAATCGTACAATGCATCTGTGAACCTAAATTACATTCTTTTCGATGGTTTGGGGAGAAAGTACAATTACCAGCAATTAAAAGAAACTTACAATTTAACAGCGCTTCAAGCTAGAGAGACCATTGAGAATACCTATGTACAGTTATTTACAACGTATCTTCAGATAGCAAGACTTTCAGAAAATAAAAATAATTTAACCGAAGCGGTATCCATTTCTAAAAGAAGATTAAAAAGAGCTACCTATCAGTATGAATACGGTCAATCTACCAAATTAGAGTTGTTAAATGCTGAAGTAGATGTAAATAATGATCGCATTAATTTGATCAACGCAGTTCAGCAGTTGAGCAATGCAAAACGGGGTTTAAATCTAATTTTGGGCGTATCAAAAGACGTTGTTTATGATGTTGAAACGCAAGTTGATTTTAATGAATTTTTAAATTGTAAGGAACTGGAACAAAAAACAATTGCAAAAAACATTTCATTAAAACAAAGCGAGAAAAACATTGCAATCAGTGAATTTAACATCAAGGTAAGCAAAGCAAATTACTTACCCTCTTTAGGTTTAAACACCTCTTATGGTTGGAATCAAAGTGAAAACCCAGCCACTTCTTTTTTAGCTGGGGCTACTTCCAACGGTTTAAATGCGGGTGTAAGTTTGTCTTGGAATTTGTTTGATGGAGGATCGACAAAAACAAGGGTTGCCAATGCAAAAATTGCCTTAGAAAACCAACAAATAGCTTTAGGACAGCAAAAAGTAATTATAGAAAACAACCTAAAAAACACTTGGGAGAATTATAAAAATCAACGCTTTGTTTTAAAAACGCAAGAAACCAATGTGTTAACGGCTCAAAATAATTTTGAAAGAACTCAAGAACGCTATCAATTAGGACAAGTTACTTCAATTGAATTCAGACAAGCTCAAATGAATTTCATCAATTCAAAAACTGCATTGAACAATGCAAAGTTTGCTGCAAAATTAATTGAAATTCAATTATTACAATTGAGTGGAGAAATTTTAAATGTAACTTTTTAATACACTATTTAAGAATGGACTTATCAGAAAAAGCGTGGGACAATCGGTATCTAAATAATGATATTGGCTGGGATTTGGGAATCGTCTCTCCGCCTTTAAAAGCCTATTTTGATCAATTAGAAGATAAGGAATTGAAGATTTTAATTCCAGGAGGAGGAAATGCTCATGAAGCAGAATATCTTTTTAACAAAGGGTTTGTAAATGTTTTTGTTGTGGATTTGTCTAAAACAGCCATCGATAATATTCAAAAAAGAATTCCAGAATTTCCTTCTTCTCACTTAATTTTAGGTGATTTTTTTGAGGTTTATGATGCGTTCGATTTAATTATCGAACAAACATTTTTCTGTGCATTAAACCCAAGTTTAAGAGAAAATTATGCCCTGAAAATGCACCAACTTTTAAAAGTAAAAGGCACATTAGTTGGGTTGCTTTTTAGTGTTCCTTTGTATACAGATAGGCCTCCGTTTGGCGGTAACAAGAAAGAATATGTATCTTATTTTCAATCTTATTTTAAGATACATGACATGTCGCCTTGTTATAATTCGTATTCAAAAAGAAATGGAAAAGAACTCTTCGTGAAACTGACAAAAAAATAGTCGACCATTAATTTTTATGAATGGTCGACTATTATATTAAAAGTGAGTTTAGTTTTATTTAAAAGCATTTAAACCCGTTACATCAAAGCCAGTAATTAATAGATGAATATCATGCGTTCCTTCATAGGTAATGACACTTTCTAAGTTCATCATATGACGCATAATTGAATATTCTCCTGTAATTCCCATGCCTCCTAGCATTTGTCTCGCTTCTCGGGCAATTTTAATCGCCATATCGACATTATTTCTTTTTGCCATTGAGATTTGAGCAGAAGTTGCTTTTCCTTCGTTTTTTAAAGTTCCTAGCCTCCATGCTAATAATTGTGCTTTGGTAATTTCGGTAATCATTTCTGCTAATTTCTTTTGTTGTAATTGAAACTGTCCAATGGGTTTTCCAAATTGTTCTCGTTCTTTTACGTAACGTAAAGCAGTATCGTAGCAATCCATCGCAGCACCAATTGCTCCCCATGCAATTCCAAAACGAGCTGAATCTAAGCAGCCTAATGGCGCGCCCAATCCAGATTTGTTTGGCAATAAGTTTTCTTTTGGCACTTTAACATTGTCAAAAATAAGTTCGCCAGTTGCCGAAGCTCGTAACGACCATTTGTTATGTGTTTCAGGAGTTGTGAAGCCTTCCATTCCACGTTCTATAATCAGCCCGTGAATTCTTCCTTCTTCGTTTTTTGCCCAAACAACAGCCACCTGTGCAAATGGAGCGTTTGAAATCCACATTTTTGCTCCGTTTAAAAGATAATGGTCTCCTATATCTTTATAGTTTGTAGTCATTCCTGCAGGGTTTGAACCATGATTTGGCTCTGTCAAACCAAAGCAACCCATCCATTCGCCAGTCGCTAATTTTGGTAAATATTTTTTGCGTTGTGTTTCGTTTCCGTATTGGAAGATAGGATACATCACCAATGAAGATTGCACAGAAGCCGTAGAGCGTACTCCAGAATCTCCACGTTCAATTTCTTGCATGATTAACCCATAAGAAATTTGATCCAATCCAGCACCACCGTATTCTTCAGGAATATAAGGGCCAAAAGCTCCAATGCCTGCTAAACCTTCAATAATTTGAGTAGGAAATTCTGCTTTTTGAGCATATTCCTCTATAATTGGAGATACATCTCGTTTTACCCAATCACGGGCAGCTTCACGAATTAACTTATGCTCTTCCGTTAATAAATCATCAATATTATAATAATCGGGTGCTTGAAATAAATCTGGTTTCATAAATTTTTTCTGTAATTTAATAAATTTCAACAAATCTATCAAATATTGTTTAATACTGAACAATTCTAGCTTAAAAATAATTGCCTTAATTAGAGTTAAAAATACGCATCTTTTTTAAAGTTAACGATTGGAAAATGATAAAAAGTTATTGTTTTCTTTTAAGTTTGTAAAGATGAAGCACACCTTAGGAAAACTGGAGCGATTAAAAAGTAAGAAATTGATTGAAAAATTATACGAGCAAGGAAGTTCTGTAAAATATTTTCCGTTAAGAATGGTGTACCTTCAAACAAAACATACTTCAGACTTTCCTGCACAAGTAGGTGTTTCCGTCTCCAAAAGAAATTTTAAATCGGCTGTAGACAGAAACCGAATTAAAAGATTGCTGCGAGAATCATATCGCCTGCAAAAAGAAATTGTGTATGATCATCTAGAAATTCCCTATGTTTTTATGATTTCGTATATTGCTAAAGAAGAAGTAAAGCACGAAGAAATTTATGCTAAAATGACTAAGTTACTTACATTGTTTGTAGCGGAAACTAAAAAGAAAACTGATGCGTCCACTTAATTTTAAAAAAAGAACAGCGATTGTTCTAATTGGAGTCACCCTTTTTTTGACGTACTCCTTTAAATCTAACTTTTTTGAAGTTGCTAAACAAATAGAAATTTACAATACGTTGTTTAAAGAATTAAACATGTATTATATTGATGAGGTAAATCCTGCGGAATTAACCAATAAAGCAATTCAAAATACCTTAAAAGATTTAGATCCTTATACAAGTTTTTATAACGAACAAGCAGTAGAAGATGCACGAATAAGACGTGCAGGAGAATATGGGGGCATTGGAGTAGCGGTCTATTATACAAAGAAAGGTATTCAATTAAAAGAAATTTATAAAGGGTATGCAGCAGACCGTGCAAATTTAAAGGCGGGGGATGTCATCATTTCTATAGATGGGCAGCCTCTAAAAGACATGGAGCGAGATCAACTCTCTCTCTTTTTAAAAGGAATTCCTAAAAGTACTTTTCATGTTGAAATTGATCGTCAAGGTGCTATTATCAAAAAAGAATTAACTAGAGATAAAATTGTCGTAAACCCTGTACCCTTTGCTGAAATGATTGATCCAGAAACGGGATACATTACGCTTACACAATTTAGCGACAAAGCTTCTTTTGAAGTAAAAAAGGCCTACCGTAAATTGAAGAAGTTAGGGATGACCAAATTAGTCTTTGACTTACGGTCTAATCCTGGAGGATCTCTTTTGGAGGCCATTAATATTTCTAATTTTTTTCTTCCAAAGGGTGAAAAGATTGTTTCAACAAAAGCAAAAGTAAAAAAATGGAGCAATACTTATTTTAGTAAAAATGACCCTTTAGATCTAGAAATTCCTATCGTTGTTTTAGTAAATGGACGATCAGCATCTGCTTCTGAAATTGTGAGCGGTTCTTTACAAGACTATGATAGAGCTGTAATTATGGGGCAGCGTTCTTTTGGGAAAGGATTGGTGCAGCGGTATCGAGAATTGACTTATGGAACACAATTAAAAGTAACTATTTCTAAATACTATACACCCAGTGGTCGATGTATTCAAGAATTAGATTATGCAAATATGGATAAAAACAGAAATGTTCCTAAGTTTTCCGACGCTGGAATTAATGCTTTTCAAACAGCAAACGGAAGAACGGTCTATGATGGTGGAGGTGTTTTGCCCGATATTGTTATTAAAACATCTAAACCAACTGCGGCAACAAAAGAATTATTAACCTCTCACGCTATTTTTAATTTTGTGACGGAATATTATTATCAAAAGAAGCCTATTACAGATTTGGAGACATTTCAATTTTCAAATTCAGTGTTTAAAGATTTTACGGCGTATTTAAAAAAAGATACTGTTTTTGAAACTCGAGAAGAGCAATTATTTAAAAAGGCCTACAAATCAATTACTAAAGAGAAGGAAACGACAATTAATAAAGAATACAAGAAAATTCAAGAAGTACTTCTAGCAGATAAAATCAGTGAAATATCAAAAAACAAAGACTTTGTAGAAAAGCTTCTGAAAGAAGAAATTTTAATACGATACTTTTATCAAGAAGGTGTTTACAAAAACAAGTTAAAAGAAGATGGTGTTGTGTTAGAGGCAGTTCAGCTATTAAAGCATCCCAAAAGGTATTTGAAAGTCTTATCCGGAAAATAAAACAATCAAATGAGTATCTTCGCATAAATAATTTAAGCATGACAACACCAAAGAAAATAGAAAGAACTCGAGCACAAGAGTCTACAAATGCCATAGAAAAACTATACATTTCTATGCGTCATTTATTTAGTAGAGGTTTTTATAAGCCGATGGGAATTTCTGGTGAAACTTTACGAAAGTCGTTGTTACTTCTGCGTCCAGAAATCTATGGTTCCATTGCAGAAGAAAGAGTGGAGTTAAACGGCCTTGTATATGTTATAGAACGCCTGCCAGAAGAGATCGAAGAATGTCAATTTATTAACTTAACGGCAGACGAAGGATATAAAAACTCTCATTTTAAAACCATCATTCCTCCAAAAAGAAGAAGAAACTGCTATCGGATCGATAAGGATCAAATGAATATCGAGATTACGCGTGGGAGATCTGAAATTTATGACATTCTTACACATCTTACTTTTCTATTTATCGAATCTCACAAAATAAATGAACGGGTAAGTATTAATGGTGGAAAAGATTTTACACGGGAATGGAAAAATCTAGAAGCGGTTGTTTTACTTCAAAAAGAAATATCGAATGAAGAGCGGGAACTCACCATTGCGCACCTAGGAAATATTCTAGGAAGAACGTATAGTGAAGTTTCTAATGTGTATCATACGTTTGCTACGGATGAAAATCCACATCGTTTTTTTCAATTAATCTACTGGTTGGGAAAATTGGCGATTAATGAAGCTAATGACGGAGAAAAACGCTCTGTAACCTTCAGTTCTGTTTTAATAGAGGAAATTGGACATCATATTTATGGTGATGTTTGGGCAGACAATATTAAAAAAACACTTTTAGAGAATGATTTAATTCACAAACCAATACATATTATCAGTGCAAACATGCACAGTGTGCTAAATTCTATTTACGCGGAAAAAGCGCTGCCAAAGGAAGCTAAAAAGACCAAAGATTTTGAGCTTTTTGAGTTGATGAGTGCTGCCAATAGCAAGCCCTTACAAAAAGAAGTGAAAGATTTTGCATCTAAAAATGGATTGATTTATTTAAAAGATACTTCAGGCACCAATATAAATGTACAAATTATTGATACGAGTAAAATAAATGCCGAGGTTACAACGTTTACAAGGAGTAATTATGAAGAAGAATCTCCAGTAATTATTGTGATGGATTATGCTTTTGGAGAACAAGCCTACGAAACCATGGACGAATTGTTGAAACCTTACAAAACAAACGATGAAGTAATTCATTTAAATGTAAAGTCGGTTTCAATCATGGGAAAAGCAGGTATTTTAGAGGGAGGGAAAGGAGATATTATGATTCCTTCTTCACATATTTTTGAAGGAACGGCAGACAATTATCCTTTTAAAAATGAATTAAAAAAAGAAGATTTAGAAGGTTTTGGTGTTCAGGTTTTTGACGGAACCATGGTGTCTGTTTTAGGTACCTCTTTGCAGAATAAGGATTTGTTAAAGTTCTTTCATGATTCTACATGGAATGTCATTGGTTTAGAAATGGAAGGAGCACACTATCAAAAAGCAATTCAATCTGCTTCAAAGATAAGAGGTAATATTTCAAAAGATGTAAAAGTAAGGTATGCTTATTACGCATCAGACAACCCATTAGAAACCGGGGCAACATTAGCTTCTGGCGGATTAGGAATGACTGGAGTTACGCCTACTTATGCGATTACAAAAAGAATTATTGAACAAATTTTTAACAGCTAGAAAAAGACACAAACAAAAATAACGATGGCAACCAACCAACAAAATAACGAAGAAGAAGTAGATTTAGGATCTTTATTTGTAATTATTGGAAAAGGCTTTTCAAACCTTTTCAATTTTATAGGCAACCTTTTTAAAGGTGTTTTTCATTTTTTAATTATCATCTTGCTTTTTTTAAAACAACACCTTCTTCCAATTGGAATTGCCGCGTTACTCGGCCTAACTGCCGGTTGTGTTATTGAGGTGAAAACTCCAAAAAGGTATACTTCAGATTTATTATTACAGACTAATTTTAAAAGTTCAAGACAACTTTATGATAACATTAGTTTTTACAATAATCTTGTAAAACAAAGAGATACTTTTGGCCTTGAACAAACTTTTGGATTAGATAAACAAGCTGCTGCTTCATTAAAAAAATTTACCATAACTCCCATCAAAAATCAAAATGATATTATTTCGGGTTACAATGAATTAATTTTAAAGGCTGATACAGCCACAGTAAGAAATTATAAATTTGAAGACTTTAAAGAATCTTTTTCGGATTTTGATTTTAAATTACATGAAATTACTGTTATTGCTGAGAAAAACAATATTTTTAAAGGTATTGGTGATGTAATTATCACTTCAGTTGTTAAAAATGAATATTTCAATACATTAAAGAATATTACTAATGAAAATTTAAACCGATTAGATTCTAGATACCGTCAAAATTTAGTTCAACTTGATTCTTTCGGAAATGTTTTCATGCGAGTATTATTAGCAGGGTCAAAAAAAGTATCTAATGGGACCAATATCGATTTTGCGGGTGAAAATAGATCAGCAAAAGAAATAGAGATTTTTTATACAAATCAAAGGGTAAACGAACTTTTAGAGGAGGTTGCCGCGGAAAAATTAGAAAAAAATGAAATTATCAATATTGTTTCTAATTTTGAATCTATTGGTAATGAAATTAATGATGTGACTGAAAATAAAGCATTTCAGTTGGCGGCATTATTTGCTTTAGCGACCATTTTAGTCTTACTTTTCTTAAAACTGAACCGTTATTTAAACAATTATAAAAAATAACAGTAGAATGCAAACAATTCTTATTACTGGAGGTGCTGGGTTTATAGGGTCCAATTTTATCCCCTTTTTCTTAGAAGCAAATGCGAACTATAAAGTGGTTAATTTAGACCTTTTAACCTATGCTGGCGATTTACAGAATTTAAAAGGAGTTGAAGAAAATTTTAGGTACACCTTTGTGAAGGGAGATATTTGTGATCGAAGTTTTGTAGAAAATCTATTTCAAGAATACAATATTCAAGGAGTCATTCATTTTGCAGCGGAATCGCACGTGGACAACTCGATAAAAAACCCGGATGCCTTTGTGAAAACAAACGTTTTTGGAACGTTCAATGTTTTGGATGCCGCAAGAAATCATTGGATGCAGGGTCCCAGTCAATATAAAGCAGGCTACGAACAATGTCGGTTTCATCACATTTCAACAGATGAAGTGTACGGTAGCTTAGGAGCAGAAGGACTTTTTACAGAGCAAACTCCCTATGCGCCAAACAGCCCATATAGTGCCTCAAAAGCAAGTTCAGATTTTCTGGTGCGAAGTTATTTTCATACCTACGGAATGGATGTGGTAACCACCAATTGTTCTAATAATTATGGACCAAAGCAACATGATGAGAAGTTGATTCCGACGATTATCAGAAAAGCAATTTCAGGAGAAGCGATTCCTATTTATGGTGACGGGAAAAATATTCGAGATTGGTTGTATGTTGAAGATCATTGCAAAGGAATCAATTTGGTTTTTAAACAAGGAAAAGCAGGAGAAACCTATAATATTGGTGGAAATAATGAACGAAATAATTTGTCCATTGCAACTACGATTTGTGCGATTTTAGATGAATTAAAACCTAAAAAAAACACTTATAAAGAACAAATTACTTTTGTCCCAGACAGGGCAGGGCATGATTTTAGATATGCGATTGACGCGACGAAAGTGGAGAAAGAATTACATTGGAAAGCGAATGAAAACTTTGAATCTGGAATTAAAAAAACCATCGACTGGTATTTAAAAAAAGAGTAATAAAATGAAAGGAATTGTTTTAGCAGGAGGATCAGGAACAAGATTGCACCCATTAACGTTGGCAATTAGCAAACAGCTAATGCCCGTCTATGACAAGCCCATGATTTATTATCCGATATCGGTTCTTATGCTGGCAGGAATTAGAGAAATTTTAATTATTTCAACACCTGAAGATCTGCCGAGTTTTAAAAAGTTGCTAGGAGATGGTAAAAAGCTTGGATGTGAATTTTCGTATGCCATTCAAGAAAAACCAAACGGATTAGCTGCTGCTTTTATTATTGGAGCAGAATTTATAGGAAAGGAAAAAGTAGCCCTTATTTTAGGAGATAATATTTTTTATGGATCTGGATTGCCTAAGTTGTTAAAACAAAATCTAGAGGTGTCTGGAGGCATTGTGTATGCATACCATGTAAACGATCCAGAAAGATATGGTGTGGTTGAGTTTGATGAGAATAATAAAGCCATTTCCATTGAAGAAAAGCCAACAGCTCCAAAATCTAATTTTGCCGTTCCTGGTATTTATTTCTATGATAATTCTGTGATTGCAATTGCAAAAAGCATCCAACCAAGTAAGAGGGGAGAATTAGAAATTACAGATATTAATCAAGCCTACCTAGACCAAGGAGAATTAAGTGTCCGAATTTTAGACCGAGGTACAGCCTGGTTAGATACAGGAACTTTTAATTCATTAATGCAAGCGGGCCAGTTTGTGCAAGCCATAGAAGAGAGACAAGGTTTAAAGGTGGGTTCTATCGAAGAAGCAGCTTTTAGAAGCGGGTTTATAAACAAAGAACAGTTGCACAAATTAGTAACTCCGCTTTTGAAAAGTGGGTATGCGGAAAATCTGATAAAATTATAATGATTGTTACAGAAACAAATTTAGCAGGGTGTTTTATTATTGAACCCATCGTTTTTAATGATGAAAGAGGGTCCTTTTATGAAAGTTTTCATAAAACGAAATTTGCAGAAAAGACCGGTTTAGATATTGAATTTGTACAGGATAATCAATCTAGGTCTCAAAAAGGGGCTTTAAGGGGCTTGCATTTCCAAGAAAATGAATTTGCACAAGCAAAATTGGTACGAGTTGTAAAAGGGAAAGTTTTAGATGTCGTTGTCGATTTGCGAAAAGAGTCTCAAACATTTGGAAAATCTTTTTCGATCATTTTATCGGGAGAAAACAACAAACAATTGTTCGTTCCAAGAGGGTTTGCACATGGTTTTTATGTGTTAGAAAATGAAACTATTTTTAATTACAAGTGTGATAATTATTATCACAAAGAAGCAGAAAAAGGAATTCGATATAATGATTCTGATTTAGCAATTGATTGGTCATTAAAGGATGAAAAGGTTATTTTATTAGAAAAAGACAGACAATTAATGACCTTTAAGCAATTTTGTCAATAAAAAACAAGAACAGAAGGCACTGTTTTTTGCAGACTCCCCAAAAAAATCAATTAGTCAGATTCAAATAATTTTTATAAAGGAATTAGTGCTTATTAATTCACTCGATTTATGCTAAAAAACATCATCAAAATTTTCACATCTCACCTTATCGTTAAAGCGATTGGGATTTTAAATATTGTGATAGTTTTGCTGTATTTTTCTATAGAAAATTTTGGAAATTATAGTTTTACACTTCTTGTTTTAAATCTATTTGCAATTACTGTAGATCCAATTTTATCTTCTTATTTAGTTGATTATAAGTTTTTTAATTATAACCGGTATAACTTTGGAATTCTAATAATTACGTTGTTTCTTGGAGTTTTGTCTTATTTTTTAATAGATGCCCTTATATTAAATATACCGATTGTATTATTTATTTTATTTAGTTTAACCTATGTAGTTTCTGCTTCCTTAAAGTCTTATCTAAATATTAAAGACCGGTATTATAATTATGGAATAGTTGATGTTGTAAGACAATTATGTATTCTAGCTACAACCGTTATTTACTTTTATGGATTAAAATATAATGATTATCTCCAGTTATTAGAATTGAACTATTTGATTTCAAGTATTGCAATGATTCTATTAGCAATTCTATTCCTGAAAAAAGCTGAAATAGAATTTAGTCTCCAAATTCAAAAGTTAAAAAAATTATTATTTAATTCAAAGTTTTTAATTTTTTATACAGCTATTGTTCCTCTTATAACTTTTATAGATTCTTCTTTTGTTGAGTCATTTTTAACAGAAGAAGATTTGGGAATGTATTCCTTTTCAATAAAAATATATAGTATTTCGTTAATGCTAGTAGTTCCAATTTTTACAATTTTAAACATTAAACAAATTGAAATTGCCAAAGAGAACAATTATTTAAATTTTATAAGAGGAAACTTTAAAAAAATAGGGAGCCTCTCTCTTGTTATACTTGTATTATCGATCCTCTTCAATTGGGTGTTGGTTAATTCAGTATATACTATTTACAGAGAATCCTTTTGGATTACAAATATTTTAATCTTAGGGTCATTTATAACATATATTTCACTCCCTTTCTCGTTTTTAATCGCTTACAGAAAGTATAAATATTTATTTGGTTTAGGTGTCTTAGCTATTTTATTGAACATAATCATCAATTATTTTTTCATTGCAAAATATGGAATGATAATTGCGGCAATATCTACTTTTATTTCTCAATTTATAATTAATTTTGGCGCAGCTATTTTCTCGTATTACCTTTTAAAATTAAATAAATATGAGGATTAATTTAAAACAAACATATACTTTATTTTTTCTAGCAGGTGTGTTTTTTATACCATTTAATTCATATCAAGGGATTTCTTTTCTTGGAGAATATCGAAAAGATGGTGCAATTCTTTTTTTCCTTATTTCTTTTTTACTCTTTTTTATCGATGCAGGTTTTAAGAATAAAATTAAGTTGCCGATAAAAAATGTTTTTATTCAATTTTTAGCACTTTTTGTATTATGGCTTATCCTATCTACTTTATTTAACGGTGCTTCAGTTCTAGAGAACTACATGAAACAAACGTCTGGTGTAAGTCGTTTTCTAAGACAGTTAGTTTCTCTCTCATTAGCATTAATATTATTTATTACGTCCTACAATATTTTTACAAATTCCTCAGCTAAAAAGGTGTTTTTCATACTTAGGAGGGCTTTCCTTTATTCCTTCTGTTTTGTAATTATATATTCTTTTTTTGAAATTCTAATAGTCGTTTTTAATATGCATTCTTTAAAGAGTGTTTTTTTGTTATTTGACTACTTTCCTTTCACAGAAACAAGTTATGATTTTAAGTTTAAGAGAATTTCAGCTGTTTCTTACGAGCCTCCTTTTTTAGCCATCTATTTAATTACTATTGCTGCTTGGATGTTTAGTTACATTTTAACTTCAAAAAGAAAACTTAAATATCTCCCGTCGATTTTTGTCTTTGTTTTAACTTTTTTCTCAGGTTCTCGTACGGCACTAATAGTTATATTATTACAATTTTTAATATTTATCTGGATTGCATTTTTCTCCTCCAAAAAGTTTAATAAAATTATTCAAAATTTTTTAATCTTATCTTTTTCTTTACTTCTTTTGGTTTTTATTTTTAAGGGGCAAAAAATTGTAGAAGCCCTTGAAGACAAGATCGAAACGTTAAATTTTAAGAAAAATTTAGGAGAAAGTATTTCGAATAGATCTAGGTTTGGCATTCAATATACTTCCTTACTAATTTTTGCTGAAAACCCATTTTTTGGGGTTGGTTTTGGACAGCAAGGATTTCATGCAAAAGATAAATATCCGGAGTGGGTAACTAAAAACAATTATGAGTTTGATCTTTTTTACTTAAACGAGAATGATAAATCTTTTCCACCAGGGTATAATATCTATACACGATTATTAGCAGAAACGGGTGTTGTTGGTATTCTGATTTTTCTATTTTTCCTGTTTCTTATATTTTATCAATGCCAAAAGTTAATTAAAAATAAAGAAAGTTTAGATAAAGTTATTCCGATTGTATTATTAATTTCTTTTATTGGGTTTTCTGTCAATTGGCTTCAATTTGATAGTTTTAGAGTCTATGGATTTTGGATTTGCTTTGCGCTATTAATTCAACAAACACAAAAAAAATCAATCAAGAATGAATAACCTTGTCCTTTTAATTCCTCATTATAATAACCCAAAAGGACTTTTAGCCTCCCTGGGATCTATTGGTCGTAATGAGGAATTAGACGTTGTCATTGTTGATGATGGTAGTGATAATAAACTTGATGAAACAGAAACAAAAAAGGCTTTTCAAGGTATAGGAAGTGTCTTATTTATTTACCTTGCGCAAAACAGAGGGATAGAAATTGCATTAAACAAAGGGCTTGAGTGTATTATTAAGAAAAAATACACGTATACAGCAAGACTTGATTGTGGAGATGTTTGCGTCTTAAATCGGTTTCATTTGCAGAAACATTTTTTAGAAGAACAGAGTAACATTTCCCTCGTTGGTAGTAATGTTAAATTTGTTGATACAAATGGCGTCTATCTTTACACTTTGAAAGTGCCAGAAAAAGATAAATTAATTAGGAAAAGGATGTATGTCAATGCAATGCACATACACCCATCTATTATGTTTCGAAATACTATCTTTTCTAAAATTGGTCTGTACCCAATAGAGTATCAAGCAGCAGAAGATTATGCTTTTTTTTTTAATGTCATGAACTCTTTTAAAGTTGCTAATATTAACAAGGTGCTGGTTCAGTGTGAAATTAACCCAAAAGGAATTTCTACTCTAATGAGGAAGAAACAAGCAAAAAATCGTATTAAAATAATACTAAAAAACTTTTATTTGGGTTTATACCCTATATATGGTTTGCTAAGAAGTTTACTTCTCTACATCATCCCATTATCAATTCTAATAAAAATAAAAAAAATAGTAAAAAATTGATCCAAAAAAAAATTGATTATTTTTTTGATATTGCAGTTGCATTATTATTATTTTCCTTGCCCTTTTCACTGGCAATCCCAAATATAATTTTAGGAGTTGTTTTTCTTTTGAGTTTTTTTAAAAACAAGGAAAGGTTATTTTCAAATACTTACATAAACCTCTTAGTTTTATTTATTTCATATTTACTGCTGAAAGCTTTTTTATTAAATTCTCTCATCAATAACATTCATATATACAAACACTTAATTACAATTCTAATCGTCAGTGTCTTATTGTTTAAGGTTAAAAACATTATTTTAGTTGTCAAAGGTTTTATTTTCGGTGTTTTTTTAGCAGTTCTTATTTCTAGTATAAAAATTTTCATCTTTTATTTAGAATGCAACCAACTTCCTTTTGGAAACACTTCTGATGTTGAAAATTTAATTTTAATAGACAGGCCTTACTTTGGATTTATCTGTTTCTTAGCAATCGTTTTATTACATCTTCTTATTACGAAGACAAAAGATAGTATTAACAAAAAGAAATATCTGTTTCTTATAATTTTTATCACACTTTTTCTGTTTATTATAGTTGCGAGGCTTGCATTATTTTTGTCGTTTTCCTTTATTGCTATTCAGATACTTTTAAACGCTAAACTTTCAAAAACAAATTTGTTAACGGGTTTTTTATTATTGATCACAATATCCTTAAGTGTTTTGACCTTAAATGAAAATGTAAAAAATAGATTTCATATTAAGGATTCTTTTGAAAGCACAGTTAAGGTTTTGAAAAATCAAGAACCAAGATTTGTAATATGGGATTGCACCATTAATCAGCTAGAAGATATAGGTTTTCACTTTTTTACAGGGTATAAAAATCGAGCAGATATTCAATTTAATTTAAATGAATGTTACAAATCTATTATTACAAATAGCTCTAAAAAAGAATATTATTTAGCAACAAAATTTAACACTCATAATCAGTTTTTTGACATTTTTTTAAGTGGAGGATTAATTGGAGTTATATTATTTATAGCACTTTTTCTATGGGTTTTTTATTCATTTAGAAACAATTTTAGTGCAGTTTTTACTATGTCTGGCTTTGTTTTTTTTTTATTGGTAGAAAATTTATTTTTCAGACAATTAGGCGCCTATTTATTTGGAATTTTCATACCTTTATTTTATAATGTAATTCAAGCATATAATAAAGAAGATGAAATTAGATAAAACTATTTTGGTTATGGACTGGCTAGATGCTTATGCTGGTTCTGAACAAGTTGTTAAATATTTACATCAAGTTTATAAATTCGATAAATTGTACCTTCTTACAAATATTATGCCGCCAAAAAATATAAAAAAAATTTTTGGTGATGCCCCCGTTTTAATCAAGTCTACTAGTTTATCTCTATTCGGTAATAAATTTAGAATTGCATTACCTCTATTTCCCTTATTTTTAAAACAGTTAAAAATAAAAGAAGAGAACGCTTTAATTATAAGTGTTACCCACTCTGTCGTTAAAGGCGTCAGTTATAATAGTAATAACTCTAAGCATATTTCATATTTAGTAGCAAGAAACCTTAAATATGTATGGGAAGAAAAAGATTTATACTTTAAAGGATTTAAAAGATTAGGATCTTTTTTTATTCCATATTTGAGAAGGTTTGATGTTAAAATGTCTAAAAAACCTACTGCAATTTTTTCAGTATCAAATTTTGTTTCAGATTGGGCTAAAAGGAAATATAACAGAGAGATATTAACAATAAATCCTCCAGTAAATATTGATGATTTTGAGTTTGAGGCAAATAAAGAAAATTTTTATATTTCAGTTGGAAGGTTAGAGCCCTATAAAAGGTATGATATTTTAATAGATGCGTTTAATGAAAATGGCAAGAAATTAATAATCATCGGTGATGGATCTTTATTGGAATCCTTAAGGGAAAAAGCGAATAGTAATATCGAGTTTAAAGGGTTTTTATTTTCAGAAAAGTATAAAGATCTTTTAAAAAAAGCAAAAGCATTTATTTTCTGTGGAAAAGAAGATTTTGGGATTGCTTTATTAGAGCCTCAGGTTTGTGGAACACCAGTTATAGCATACGGAGATGGAGGTGCATTGGACATTGTTGTGGATAAGAAAACAGGAATTATTTATAATGATCAATCTGTTGATTCTTTAATAGATGCAATCGTTCTTTTTGAACAATCAGTATTCGATTACGATATAATAAGAAAACATGCATTAGGCTTTTCTATTGAGAATTTTAAATTGAAATTTCAAGAAAGAGTATATGATGTATTAGGCAAAAGTTAATGAAAAAAAGATATTCCCATTTTATAAAACCAATTCAAATACTAATAGATACACTCGTAATTAATAGTGTTATTTATTATGTATCTGACAAGGAGTTTTTAAATGTTCATTTTCTTAGTTTCATTATCCTTTTTTGGTTGATTTCTTCTTATCTAACAAGATTTTATAATGTCTATCGGTTTACAAAAAACTTAAGAATTTTAACTTTACTAGCCAGGCAATTCTTTGTTTTTATCATGGGCTATTTCGCTTATTTTGGCGTTTTCAAGGAGGGGGCGATCATTAACAATCAATTTTTAATACTTGCGTCCATTCTATCTGCAATTATTTTTTTGAAATTTACAGCGCAATACTTATTGAAAAAATACAGAGCTATAGGGAATAATTATCGAACAACAGTTGTATTGGGAGATGATGACACGACCAAAGAAGTCATTCAAGTTTTTAAAAGTAAAGCCAATCTAGGATATAAGTTTTTAGGATTTTTCTCGGATAAAAGCCATAGTGATCCCCTATATTTAGGAGGTTTCTCCCATATTTTCCAATATGTTGAAGAGACCTTTGTTGATGAAATTTATTGTTCTTTAACTCAATTGACCAACGAACAAATTAAAAAGATCAACAAATTTGCAAATGAAAAAGGGATTCTCTTAAAATTAATCCCAAATTCAAACGAACTTTATGGCAAAAGCCAAAGTGTCGAATTTTACGATGATACTTTAATGGTGTTAATTGTTAAGCGATTTCCTTTCGAGTTTACCGAAAATTTTTACATCAAAAGAGTATTTGATGTTGTTTTTTCTGTTTTTGTCTGTCTCTTTCTTTTGTCTTGGCTATGGCCAATTCTTTTTGTTTTAGTGAAATTAGAATCGAAAGGGCCGCTGCTTTTCAAACAAAAAAGAGAGGGAATCAATAGTTCAGAATTTGTTTGTTACAAGTTCAGATCCATGAAAATGAATAAGCAATCAAACAAATCTCATGTCACAAAGGATGACACAAGAGTAACCAGAATTGGGGCTTTTATGAGAAAAACAAGTATTGACGAACTCCCGCAGTTTTTAAATGTTTTATGGGGAGAGATGAGCGTTGTGGGTCCAAGACCACATCTAGAAAGCTTATCAATAGAGTATCAGAGAGATGTAGAAAACTATTTAAAAAGACATATTGTAAAACCAGGGATCACTGGTTTGGCTCAAGTTTCAGGGTATCGAGGAGAAATAAAGAAAAAGGCAGACATTAAGAACCGAATCCGTTTTGATATTTTTTACATAGAAAATTGGTCTTTTTTTCTCGATATCAAAATAATATTTAAGACAATATTAAATGTTTTTAAAGGTGAGGAAAAAGCGTACTAATGAGCTTCAAATATGAAATAACAGCCACCATTGTTTTGTATCATGAAGATATTGAGATGCTTCAAAGAACTGTGGGTTCTTTTTTAAAAATACCATTTAAAAAAAAATTGTTTTTAGTTGATAATTCAGCAACATGTAGTTTAAGCAGTTTTTTTATTCACAAAGAAATTGAATATATTTTTCCGGAAAAAAATATAGGATTTGGAAAAGCACACAATTTAATTTTAGAAAAATTAAATTCAAAATATCACTTATTACTAAATCCGGATATTGAATTTATAGCTACTATAATACCGATTTTAATTTCCCAGTTAGAAAAGGATAAAGATGTTGCTTTTGCAACGCCAAAAGTCTTGTATCCCAATCACGAAAACCAATATGTTTGTAGAAGACACCCTACTTTCTTCGATTTGATAAATCGAAGAGTAAAGATATCCCCAAAGGCAATCTTTAAAAACGAATATAGAAATCAAGATCTTACAAAACCCATTTATCCCGATTTCATTCATGGATGTTTTATGCTTTTTAAAACAGCTATTTTTAAAGAATTAAAAGGATTCGACGAGCGTTATTTTCTTTATATGGAAGATGCCGATATTTGTAGAGAAATTGATAGGTTAGGGAAAAAGAAACTTTATTTTCCTGACGTACAAATTGTACATCATCATCAAAAAGGAAGTGCCAAGAATTTGAAGTTATTCTGGTATCATGCCTCCTCCGCCATTAAATACTTTTTAAAGTGGGGTTTTAACATTAAAAAGAATTTTTAAATATTAAATTGTCTTTCATTGAGAAGCTGTATTCAAAAGAATTTAAAATATATTTGCATCCACAACAACACAACAAAAAATGAATATTCTTATTTTAGGAGCTGGAGGTAGAGAGCACGCTTTTGCTTTAAAGCTTTCAGAAAGCAAAAAAATAAAACATCTTTTTGTAGCGCCAGGTAATGCTGGTACTGATGAAATTGCCATCAATGTAAACATCAATCCTACAGATTTTGGTGCAGTTAAAGAAACGGTGTTAAAAAACGACATTAAAATGGTTGTTGTGGGGCCAGAAGCCCCATTGGTAAATGGGATTCATGATTTCTTTTTGGCCGATAACGATTTGAAAGCGATTCCTGTAATTGGCCCAAAAAAAGACGGTGCTCTGTTAGAAGGAAGTAAAGATTTTTCAAAACAATTCATGCAAAAACATGGAATTCCAACAGCACGTTATCAATCTTTTACAAAGGAAAACCTTAAAGATGGATTTACATTTTTAGAAACCCTAACTCCACCTTATGTTTTAAAAGCAGATGGATTGGCTGGAGGAAAAGGAGTTTTAATCCTAAACGATTTATCCGAGGCAAAATCAGAATTAGAAGAAATGGTTTCCAATCAAAAGTTTGGAGCCGCTTCAGCTACGGTGGTCATTGAAGAATTTTTAAAAGGAATTGAGTTGTCTGTTTTTGTTTTAACAGATGGGAATAGTTATAAAATTTTACCCTCAGCAAAAGATTACAAAAGAATAGGAGAAGGAGATCTTGGTTTAAATACAGGAGGTATGGGAGCGATTTCCCCAGTACCATTTGCAGACCAAGCCTTTTTAGACAAAGTAGAAGCATTGGTGGTAAAACCAACCATTGCTGGTTTGCAAAAAGACGGAATTGACTACAGAGGTTTCATCTTCATTGGTTTGATGAACGATGCTGGAAATCCATCTGTCGTAGAATACAACGTTCGAATGGGAGATCCAGAAACCGAAGCTGTTTTACCAAGAATTGAGTCCGATTTATACGAATTGTTTGAAGGCGTTGGCAAACAAACCTTACACGAAAAATCGTTTTCTGTCACCCCTAAAACTGCAACAACAGTCATGTTAGTTGCTGGAGGTTATCCAGAATCCTATCAAAAAGGGAAAGTAATTACGGGTTTTGAAAACTGTGAAGACTCCATTGTTTTCCATGCAGGAACAAAAATAGAGAACGATAAAGTGGTGTCAAACGGAGGTCGTGTAATGGCAGTAACTTCATTAGGGGATTCTATCGAAGAGGCATTAGCAAAAACGTATGCTTCTATCGAAAAAATTAAGTTTGAAGAGATGAATTACAGAAAAGATATTGGATTTGATTTAATCTAAAACCCGGATTAGGTTGCTTTTTCTAGAGTGAATGAAAATTCAGAGCCTTTCCCAAACTCACTTTTCATTAAAATAATCTCGTTGTGTGCCTCTATAATGTGTTTCACAATAGACAATCCCAAACCAGACCCTCCTTGCTCACGAGATCTACTTTGGTCTACTCGGTAAAAACGCTCAAACAAACGAGGTAAATACTCCTCTTTAATTCCTTCACCGTTATCGGTTACTTTTAGTTGAAATTTTTGATCGTTGTATTGGTCAATGCTTACAATGCTAGTGCCGTTTGGTTTCCCGTATTTTATTGAGTTTACAATGAGATTGATAAGCACTTGTTCAATTTTCTCAACATCCCCTTTTACAAAAATGGGGACTTCATAAATTCGATCAAAGAGTAAAGTGATGTTTCTCTTTTTGGCTTTCATTTCTAATAAATCAAATACATTTTGAACCAATTCTAGAATATTAAAAATTTCGATATTTAAGTGCAAACCATCTGTTTCTAGTTTGGCGATCATATCTAAATCTTTGATAACAGCAACTAGTCTTTCAACGCCTTTATTGGCTCTGTTAAGATACTTTGTTCGAATTTCTTTGTCGTTGGCAGCACCTTCTATTAAAGTCAAAACATACCCTTGTACCGTAAAAAGAGGTGTTTTTAGTTCGTGCGCTAAATTCCCTAAAAAATCACGCCTGAAAGAATCGATTTCTGTTAATGTCTGAATTTCTAGCTCTTTTCCTTCTACAAACTTTTGAACACTTTGAGAAAGAGATTCAATATCTGTTGTCACAGACTTTCTTTGAAACTCATCCGTATCGATGTTTGAAAACTCTTTGTAAATGTTTTTAATTTTTCTGTAGATAAAATGTTCAGCTCTATATTGGATAATAAAAAAGGACAGTACAAAAAACAATATAACAAAAATGAGTACTGAAAAACTGCCGAAAGATGGAGCTATAAAATAATAACTGAGTGCTGCAATTATTACAGCAAGTAATGTTGAGTATAGCGAAGAAACCAGCGCGTATGTATATGTTTTTTTAAGTTTCATTAAGCCTTTTTTTAAAGATCTACATCTTCTAAAACAAATTTATAACCCACTCCTTTCACTGTTTTAAAATGATGGTCGCCAATTTTTTCGCGTAGTTTCCGAATGTGAACATCGATAGTTCTACCTCCAACTACAACCTCATTCCCCCAAACAGTATCAAGAATTACTTCTCTTTTAAATACCTTTTCAGGTCTTGAAGTTAATAAAGAAAACAATTCAAACTCCTTTCTAGGCAAAGAAATCTTCTTTCCCGCTTTATAAACAACATATTCATCTCTGTCTATTACGATATCTCCTATTTTAAAAGAAGTTTCCGTTTCAGACTTCAACCTTCTTAATAAAGATTTTACCTTACTTACTAAAACTTTTGGTTTTATCGGTTTTGTAATATAATCATCAGCACCCGCTTCATAGCCTGCAACTTGAGAATAGTCTTCCCCTCTTGCAGTTAAAAATGAGATAATGACATTGTCTAAAGATTTGATTTTCCGTATTTTTTCACATGCCTCAATCCCATCCATTTCTGGCATCATAATGTCTAACAAGATGAGTTGAGGAATGTTTTTCTTTGCAGATTTTACAGCTTCAATACCATTAGATGCAGTAAAAACCTGATATCCTTCATTTCTTAAGTTGTAACCAACGATTTCTAAAATATCTGGTTCATCGTCAACAAGAAGAATTTTAATATCACTTTTATTCATATATCAAAAATAGGGATAAATAAATAACAATAAATCATACTTTACAATCATTTAACATTCCCGTACATTTTGTTAATAATAACGAGCATTTCCATAAAAATAAACCCCTTTTATTTACAAATAAATTAAAAACACAATAATATATCATGACCCAAACAGCCTTAAAATAAAAGTCAAATGAAACTTTAAAGCTTCGTTTTTAGTTGTATGTTAGCTACCTATGTTAATAAAAAAATGTTATAATATGAAAAAAAATTACACTACTGCAGTATTACTAACCCTTTGTTTCGGATTGACCTCGTTAGGGCAAGTCTTTATAACCGAGTTAGCTGATCCAAACGATGACGCAACAGCTCGTTATGTTGAAATATATAATGGAGGATCTACTTCTGTAGATTTATCAGGTTGGACGCTGAGAAGATATACAAACGGAAACGCAGATCCACAAACGACAGGGGAAGATTTGACTCCAATAGGTTCTTTAGCCTCAGGGTCATTTGCAATAATTGCAGCAAATGGAACCGCTTTTGAAGCAGCCTTTGGAATGACAGCAGATATTTCTGCAGGAGGCGGTGGGCCCGCAGATAGTAATGGAGATGATCAAATCTATATTACAGATGCATCAGACACTACCATAGACTTTTTCGGAGTTGTTGGAGAAGATGGTTCAGGAACAGATCATGACTTTGAAGATGGAAGAGCAGAAAGAAAGGCTTCTGTTACTCATGAGCATTAATATTAAATGCGATTAACAAAGTAAATGTTGTAATAATTTTTCTCATATTTTTTTTAATTTTCGTAAACCTATAACAAAATAATGGATTAGGTCTAAGGGAAACCGTAATTATAAATATATATTCTCGTATGTAAATTTATCATTTCTAAGTAAAAAGAATGGCCTCTTAAATACCTGTAATTATTATGTAAGTATTTAACGTAGAATGAAT
>TARA_B110000879_G_scaffold20777_1_pt1 | contig 42682 bp, 47 predicted proteins | sample TARA_B110000879 | Tara Oceans TARA_B110000879 (sample SAMEA4398094) | marine metagenome | biome: Polar Biome; feature: [SRF] surface water layer (ENVO:00010504); material: water (ENVO:00002006), including particulate matter (ENVO:01000060) such as... | depth 5 m
AAGAATTGTAGACCATTTTTCTATCCGCGCGGAATGTAGCGACGTTCGGTAGAAACCTATCAAAAACTGATAGGAAAAATCCTGATAGGAAGCGGATTAAACCTGTGCGTATTGTTCGCCGTCGGCAATCCAGCGCTGGATTAGCGGATTAACCGCAACGGGATGGTCGTTGATCATTTGTCTTGCTACGATGTTCACAGCCTCGAGCAGGTGGCTATCTCGTTCAAGGTTGGCAATACGAAGTTGCATAAGCCCAGTTTGACGGGTGCCTAATAGCTCTCCAGGTCCTCTTAGCTCCAGATCTTTTTCTGCAATCACAAAGCCGTCGCTACTCTGCCTCATTATTTGTAGTCGCTGTTTGCCTAACTTCCCAAGTGGTGCTTGATACATCAACACGCAGTGACTAGCGGTAGGCCCTCTGCCGACTCTGCCGCGCAGTTGGTGGAGTTGTGACAGCCCCAGTCGTTCTGCGTTTTCGATAATCATCAGGCTGGCATTCGGAACGTCTACACCCACTTCGATGACAGTGGTTGCGACTAGCAGATCAATTTGATTGGCCTTAAATGCAGCCATGATGCTTTCTTTTTCACGGGGCGCCATCCGTCCGTGAATCAAGGCAACCTTTATATCGGGTAATGCCAATTTTAACTGCTCACAAGTGTCCTCTGCGGCTTGTGCTTCGAGCGTATCAGACTCTTCAATCAGCGTGCACACCCAATAGGTTTGGCGGCCTTCCATGCAAGCATTACGCACCCTGTCGACAATTTGACTGCGACGGTTATTATCGATAACTACTGTACTGATAGGTGTTCTTCCTGGGGGCAATTCATCGATGACCGAGGTGTCCAGGTCAGCATAGGCACTCATCGCCAGGGTGCGGGGTATTGGCGTCGCTGTCATGATCAGTTGATGTGGTTGGCCGATATCCTGGTTCGCTTTTTCTTTTAGGGCGAGTCGCTGATGGACGCCAAATCGGTGCTGCTCGTCAATGACAGCTAATCCTAGTCGGGCGAAAACGACCTCCTGCTGAAATAGTGCGTGAGTGCCGACAATAATATCGACATTGTGTTCAGCAATAGCTTTGAGTTGTTGTTGGCGCTGTTTTCCTTTGACTTTGCCACTTAGCCAGCCAATATCCAATCCGAGTGGAGTCATCCACCGGGTAAAGTTTGCTAAATGTTGCTCGGCCAGTATCTCGGTGGGCGCCATAATCGCGACTTGATAGCCGCTGGCGGCGGCATTAAGGGCCGCCAATGCTGCAACGACGGTTTTTCCTGAGCCAACATCTCCCTGAACAAGCCTAAGCATCGGTTTGGCGCTGCTCATGTCCCGGTTAATTTCAGCGGCGACTCGTTGCTGAGCCCTAGTGAAATCGAATCCCAGTTGGTGCAAAAAACGCTGATTGAGATCGCTGTTTTTGCCAATGGATGGCGCTCCGTGTTGTAGGGTTTGATTGCGCAGCTTGAGTAGACTGAGGTTGTGAGCAAGCAACTCCTCAAATGCTAGCTGTTGTTGATAAGGATGTTTGCCCTCGCGCAGTAATTCAACAGGTGCATCGATTGGTGGAGAGTGCAAATACTGTAAAGCGTGCTCTAGGCTTTTTGGGAGCGTATCGCCGATATTGAAACTCTGTGGAAGCCACTCAATCAGAGTGTTAGGCTGCAGCATAGTTAATGCTTGCAGTGCTAATTTGCGCCAACCTTGCTGGCTTAAGCCTTCGCTGCTTGGGTAGATGGGCGTTAATGATTGCTCATTAGGTTCCGGGTTTAGTGGATCAACGGCATGGTATTCGGGGTGGTACATTTCCAGACCACTAGCGCCTCGGCGGGCCTCACCAAAACATCGTAATGTTACTCCGTTAGTTAGACTTTCTTTTTGGGCTGCACTAAAATGAAAAAATCGCAAAGTTACTGTGCCGGTATGATCCTGCAGCCGGCAAACCAGGCTGCGGCGGCGACCAAAAGCAATGTCGGCAGCTCGTACTTCGCCCTCAATGACCGCATCTATGCCAGGCTGCAGAGCGCCAATAGGCGTTATTCGAGTACGGTCTTGATAGCGCAACGGCAGATGAAACAGTAAATCCTGTACGGTATGAATACCCAAGCCAGCAAGCTTGTCAGCCATTTTGGGGCCAACGCCCTTTAATTCTCGAACATTGACCTGATCCAGTGTCCTGTTGGGTCTACTCATTCTCTGATTGTCGTACCTAGCTTGCACTGGCGAATGGCCAAACTCAGTGCTTCGATAGCCTGATGACGGGGAAAGCTAGCTCGCCAGGCTAACGCTACTGTGCGCTTAGGGCTCGAGTTTGCAAAAGGTCTAGTGACTAACGAACCGTTGACATATTGATCTAGCTGCGCGGCAGAGGCGGGTAGAATAGTGATGCCGAGGCCTGATGCAACCATATATTTTAGTGTTTCAAGGGAGCTGCCTTCAACAACCGACTGCAGTGCGTCGTAGTTTTTAATCATGCTTTTTTTCAAGCTTGGGCAGGCTTCTAGTACTTGGTCGCGAAAGCAGTGCCCTTCTCCGAGCAGAAGTACCTGTTCTTTCTCCAGCTGTTTTGCGGTTATCGATTTGCGAGCAGCAAGGTGATGATCCTTGTTGAGTACAACTACAAAGGGCTCCTCATATAAACGCTGGGTCACAACATCAGGTTCGGTAAAAGGCAGTGCGATAACAATGGCATCAAGCTCACCTTGGCGCAATTTTTTTCTCAGTTCGGCGGTGTAATTTTCCTCAATGTACAGTGGCATTTTTGGCGCATTTTTCTGTAAGCGGGGAACAAAGTGAGGAAATAAATAGGGGCCGATGGTAAAAATTGCGCCGATTGATAGTGTTGTACCAAGGGGGTCTTTCCCCCGCTGAGCCAGTTCTTTGATCACGCTGGCCTGCTCCAGTACAGTTTGTGCCTGCTGGATTATCTGTTGCCCCATCGGTGTCGCGTTCACTTGATTTCGACTGCGCTCGAACAGGGGGACGTCTAGTTCGTCTTCCAATTTCTTAATGGCGACACTCAATGTTGGCTGGCTGACAAAGCACTTTTCAGCGGCTTTGCCGAAGTGTTTAGTCTGGTGCAATGCAACGATATATCGCAATTCGGTAAGCGTCATGGTGCGTGTCCAGTATCAATGAATCCAGTAGGTTAATATTTTCTATTGGATGTCGCCATTACTATCGTATAAGTTATTGATAGCGTACCGTTAGCGATATATTGAGTGCGCTTAGACTATAGACTATTCGGAGTTATTTTTTGTCGACAAATAAGGTGCTGATCGTAGGCTGTGGTGACATTGGTATAGCGCTGGGGCTGCGTCTGGCCGCTTCAGGTAATGAGGTGTGGGGTTTGCGCAGATCAACGCGCTTGCCCGCTCCATTAAAGACAATTACTGCGGATGTCAGTGATGTCCAAACTCTTGGGGCGCTCATTGAACTGACATTTGACTATGCCGTGGTTATTCTTACGCCGGACAGTGCTACAGATGAAGCTTATAAGTCGGTTTATGTAGATGGTCTGAGCAACGTTTTAGAGCAGCTTAAACAGGCTCGTTCAGTTAAGCGACTGCTGTTTGTGTCAAGTACTAGCGTTTACCATCAAAGCGATGATGAGTGGGTCGATGAGAATAGTCTGGTGCAGCCGGGAAATTTTTCCGGCAAACGCCTGCGGCAGGCGGAATTAGTATTGGCAAATAGTGGCGTCAATTATTCGATCATTCGTTTTGCCGGTATTTATGGACCAGGTAGACGACGATTAATTGATCAGGTTCGCGCCGGGGTGGGATGTGTCAGAACACCCGTTAGCTATACTAATCGTATCCATCGTGAGGATTGTGTTGGCTTCCTGCAGCATCTTATCGTGCTGTGCCAGCAGGGGAAAGAGGTTGATTCCCTGTATGTTGGTGTCGATTGTGAGCCGGCAACAATGTGGGATGTTAGACGTTGGTTGGCCGAGAAAATGAATATTGACCCTAGCCAACTAGAGCCGGCGAATACGCGCCGAGGAAATAGCAAGCGCTGCAGTAATCGGCGTCTACTAGCCACCGGTTACCAGCTGCGCTACCCTAATTACAAACTAGGTTATGCAGACATACTCGATAGCCTATAAATGCCTTGTTGCTACTGGTGAAAAGGTGAATAATAGAATTTGGATCAATCTTAAGAACAGGGCAAAGCATGCAAGTTATTATTAGAGCAATTTTGGTTTTGTGCACAGTGCTTGTTTCACCCAGTGTGATCGCATCAGAAGAACAAGCACGCAACTTTGACGATATTGTAGCGAGTGGAGAGTTGCGAATTGGCGTGAGTATATTTCCGCCATGGGTGATGCGGGCTAAAGACGGCCAGTTAATTGGCTCGGAGATCGATATGGCGAAGCGCTTAGCCGCCGATATGGGATTGAAGCCTGAGCTTGCGCTCTATGAATGGAAAGCGTTAATCACTGCCCTAAACGCGAAAGAAATAGATATTATTATCTCGGGCATGGGCATTAACCCAGCGCGGGCTATGCAGGTTAATTTTAGTCGTCCCTATGGCGATGCTGGCGTTGGGCTGGCGGCAAATACAGCATTAACCTCAACCTTTGAAAGTATGGATGAATTAAAACAACCTAATATCAATATTGGTGTTATTGCTAATACAGTATCGGCTGACGTAGCCACTCGGCTGTTTAGTCGCACCAATATCAAAGCATTTGCCACTGAAGATGAAGCGCAGGATGCGTTAGTCAACGGAAAGCTGCATGCGTTTATTGGAGCAAATCCACTGCCTGCATTTTTAGCGTTAAAATATCCCGGTAAGGTAGACGTTCCTTTAGAAAAACCGCTGCTCAGCTTTAAAGAAGGTTTAGCTGTTCGCAAAGGCGATTCCGATTTTTTAAATTATCTGAATGCTTGGGTCGTCTCAAGATCGGCAGACGCTTGGATTCCTAGCACCAGACAGTACTGGCTTGAAACTCTGGAATGGCAAGAACAGGTACAGTGAGTATGAATTTGCCGAACTTTAGCTTTGGAAAAGGCTCTACCCTTGCTGGTGGAATATGTTTGGCAATGTTATTCAGCATCTCGGTGTTTGCTCAGAACGCCACAAAAGATGATCTTACGCTGCTGGATGAAAGTGAATACCGAGGCGAAATAGAAGAAGTTGTTGTCGTCGGTCGGCAGCCTGAGTGGCGCCGAAAAATTGATCAAGAGGCGGCGTGGCGGCCTGAAAAATTTAAGTTGCCCGAAAATTCTTCCCCTTCATCCCGAATTCAGTGGCTACCTGAATACACCGAGGACGAGCGAAATAGTTATCAAGGTGTTCGCGATCGCACCGGAGAAAAGGCCTCTTTGAAACTCTTTGAGTGGAAGTTTTGATAAAAATTATTGACGCTACAACACTAAAATAACTTCAATCTCTACAGCGGCACCCTTTGGTAGTGCAGCAACTTGAACACAGGCTCTTGCTGGGAAAGGCTGCTGGAATACGCTGGACATCACCTCATTGACGGCAGCGAAATCGTTAAGATCTGTCAGTGAAATATTCACTTTCACCGCATCATCCATCGTGCCGCCGGCAGCGGTTGCGACTGCAGACAGATTGCTAAAAACCTGGGCAGTTTGTGCTTTGATATCACCGATCACCAATTCCATTGTTTCTGCAATAAGCGGGATTTGCCCTGACAAATAAACGGTGTTGCCAACTTTGACTGCCTGCGAATAAGGCCCAATAGCATGAGGCGCTTTGTCAGTTGCGATGATTTCCTTCTCGCTCATAATAACTCCCAAATTTTTCGAATGGTTTATTAGTGTTTGGCTCGTATTACCGTGATGACTTCTTTGATCCTGCGTATATGTTTCATGATCCGGGCAAGATGAATACGTGAATGAACTCCAACAACAACATGCACGCAATTTATACGGGGGCTCTCTTCCTCCACGCTGATTTTTTCTATATTGGCGTCGAGATTATTGATCTTGGTCGCTAATACAGCAATGATGCCGCGACTATTTTCCAATTCGATCTTCAACTCGACAGAAAATTCACCTGCGATATCGTCGCCCCAGCTTAATGGCACCGAGCGCTCGGGGTTGTTGCGAAAATCTTGACTGTTATGACACTTGTCTACATGAACGACAATACCGCGCTCAGAGCTAATAAACCCGATAATGGAATCACCAGGAATAGGGTAGCAGCAGCGAGCAAAATTAAGTCTGAAGCCTTCGCTACCCTGAATGACTAGGGGTTGGTGAGTAGAGTTAGCCGGGTGAGTGGTATTGCCATCGGCATCGGTTTCAGCCAATAGTTGATGTGCAGTTAGGAATGAAACGCGATTACCGAGACCGATTTCTTCCAAAACCTGATCGAACGTTTGGATACTAGTATCGCTGAGTAGTCGGTCTTTTTGATGCTTGGTTAGTTGCTCAATACTTGAGTTAAGTTCTGTTAGTGCTTTTTCCAGTAATCGTCGTCCCAGCGCAACTGATTCATTGGTGAGCTGATTTTTTAGAAAATGACGAATGTTAGTTCGCGCTTTACCGGTGACCACAAAGTTAAGCCACGCCGGGCTCGGTTGTGCACCTGTAGACCTTATGATTTCGATGGTCTGGCCACTTTGCAATTGTTCCGACAGTGGCGCCAAACGGCGATTGATTCGGCAGGCAACGCAATGATTACCAACATCAGTGTGCACGGCGTATGCAAAGTCTACCGCCGTCGCTCCCTGAGGTAGCTCCATGATTTTGCCTTTAGGAGAGAAAACGTAAACTTCATCGGGAAACAAGTCGATTTTTACGTTTTCAATAAACTCTAGAGAGTCACCTGCCCGCTGCTGCATTTCTAGTAGGCCTTGCAACCACTGGCGGGCACGAGTATGGCTGCCATTTAGGGGTTGGCCTTCATTGGTTTTATACAGCCAGTGGGCCGCGATACCGTAGTTAGCCATCTCTTCCATTTCGTGAGTACGAATTTGAATTTCGATCGGCACCCCGTGCATGCCAAACAAGACGGTATGCAGCGATTGATAGCCATTAGATTTTGGAATGGCAATATAGTCTTTAAACTGGCCCGGCACAGGCTTGTATAAGCTGTGGATGCAGCCCAGCACTCGATAACAAGTATCGACACTATCGACAACTATGCGGAAAGCATAGATATCCATTATTTCGGAGAACGACTTTTTCTTGCCCCGCATTTTTTGGTAGATACTGTATAGGTGTTTTTCGCGCCCCTGTACCGACGCCTTGTGATTTTCACGTTCGAGGCAGGCTTCGATCGATTCTTTGATCTGCTCAATGATCTCTGTACGGTTGCCGCGAGCGGATTTGACAGCCGCTTGAATACGGGCAGATCGCATCGGGTGGAGAGTAGCAAATCCCAGATCTTCGAATTCGATCCGGATATTATGCATGCCCAGCCGTTGGGCAATGGGGGCATACATATCGAGTGTTTCTTTGGCAATGCGACCGCGTTTTTCCGGTTTTAATACGCCGAGAGTTCGCATGTTATGCAAGCGATCCGCCAGTTTGACCAAGATAACTCGAATATCTTTGGCCATTGCCAAGGCCATTTTCTGAAAGTTTTCGGCCTGTGCTTCTGCCCGGGACTGATCTTCCATTTGAGTCAGTTTGCTGACGCCATCAACGAGATCGGCAACGGTGGCACCGAATTGTTCGCCAAGTGCGCTTTTTCCGATACCGGTATCCTCGATAACATCATGCAGCATCGCGGCCATTAGACTTTGATGATCCATGTGCATATGAGCGAGAATGCCGGCTACTGCTAGGGGGTGTGTTACATAAGGTTCACCGCTGCGACGTCGTTGACCTTCATGGGCTTGTTCGGCGAAGTAATAGGCGCGTTTGACCTGATTTACCTGCTCAGGAGAAAGGTAGCTTTGCAGTGCGCTGCCGAGCGTGTCTATGCAGCTAACATCATCGCTATTGTCGCGTTGCTGGAAGAAACTAACTTGCTGCATGTGCCTTTTTGCCCATCATTACTGTCTTGCTGATACTTTAGCATAGCAATTGGGCTAGTGGGGTACTGGCCGCAACAATTGCACGCCACATTGCTGTGGAGTGCAGAATTTTTCTAATTCATGCTCAATTGAGGCGGCGCAGATATCACCGTTTAAAGAGAGGGCGGTATATCCTGATTCATGACCGCTTCCATGTCTAAAATCATTTCTTCTGGATCTTCTTCTTTCGGGTTCATGATTTCAGCGGGAGTGATAAGGCTGTCGGCAATTTCTCGAAGAGCAATGACGGTAGGCTTATCGGCTTCTTCTGCGACTAACGGCGTCACTCCTCCAGTAGAAAGCGCGCGGGCGCGTTTACTGGCAACCATGACGAGTTCAAAACGGTTATCAACTTTATCCAGACAATCTTCAACGGTAATACGGGCCATGGGGATTCTCATTTATTGAATGAACAAACTAATTTATAAGCCGGCTAAAGGCAGTTGCACTGAGCCTTCGCCTGCACCCAAAATATAATGGCCGCGAAGTATATCAAAAATGACCGGCCTAGGGTAGCACTGAGTGCAGGCCGTTAATATACTTAGTTTAACAACTCCTCGAGCAGCTGCCGGTGTCGTTTCATTTGCGATGAGCGGGATAACCGAACAGCGTGAAGAATGGATCTTAAGTTGTTTAGCGCGGTGTCAAAGTCATCATTGATGACCAGGTAGTCCCCCTGTTGATAGTGAGACATTTCGTTGACGGCTTCCGCCATACGCTGATCAATTACTGAGCCGTCGTCTTGGCCTCGGTTCGTTAATCGCTCCCTTAGGGCTGACTGGGACGGTGGGAGGACAAATATGGAGACGGCTGCGGGCAGTAGTTGTTTGATTTGCTGTGCACCCTGCCAGTCAATTTCTAGGATGACATCAGTACCGCTATTTAAGGTGTTTTGCACCCATGAGGTCGAGGTGCCGTAGTAGTTACCAAAAACTTCGGCATATTCCAGAAAGGCTTTATCTTTTATCATCTGCTGAAATGTTGACCGCTCGGTAAAATGATAGTTAGTTCCATCGTGTTCCCCAGGACGGATCGGACGAGTTGTATGAGATACAGATACGCGAACCTGTTCGGAAGATTCTATCAGCGCTTTTACCAAACTGGTTTTGCCAGCGCCGGAGGGCGCAGATACCGTGTAGAGTGTACCTTGGGTGGTGCGTGTCATTTTAAATAGGTTCCTTGGAAACAGGTTTTTTATGATTTTTGCGGGCGCTTGCGACGGCTCATCTACTCGATATTTTGGATCTGTTCGCGCATCTGCTCTATCAATACTTTAAGCTCTACCGCTGCCTGGGTAGTATCGCTGACGATTGATTTAGATGACAAGGTATTAGCTTCGCGATTGAGCTCCTGCATTAAAAAGTCTAGTCTGCGGCCGCAGGGCCCACCTTTGATTAATACGCGGCTGACTTCAGCAATGTGCGCTTCCAGGCGATCGAGCTCTTCGTCGACATCGGCCTTCTGGGCAAGCATTACTATTTCCTGTTCGAGACGTTCTTTGTCCAGTTCTATGGCGAATTGAGCGATTCGGTCTATCAGCTTCTGTTGTTGCGCTTTCAAAATAATAGGCATTTGATGACGAATGTCATTGGTAATATGGGTAATCGACTCTAGCCGCTGCTCAATAAAGAGCTTCAACGCAGCACCTTCGCGCTCGCGGCTCGAAAGAAGCTGTTGTAAGGTTACAGTGAAGACTGATAATGCGTCTGTGCAAATGACCTCGTCATCAGTTCTGGCTTCTGTCATCACACCGGGCCACTGCAGCAGCTGCAATGGATTTATCGGAGCTGATTCTCGCAGTTGCTGCTGAACGTGTTCACTGGTCGCAACAAGCTGAGTCAATAACTCATCGTTGATGGATAACCGAGCCGAGCTGCTACTTCCCTCAGCCTGTATGCGCAAGCTGCACTCTACTTTGCCGCGGTTGAGTGTGTTGCGGAGTGCATCACGTAAGTTGTTTTCAAGTTGCCGAACAGTATCGGGTAGTTTGAAGCTAGGCTCAAGATAGCGATGGTTGACAGAGCGAACCTCCCATACTGTGTAGCCCCATTCAAACTGCGTGGATTGTCGAGCAAAAGCGGTCATACTTCGAATCATGTCGGCGCTAACTTATTGTATGAGTGCATGTGTTTTTTGACGTGACAACGATTTTAGCATTCTCTATGTCAGCTATACTAGCGTGATTGAGCCTCTGCGTCAGCGTTACGTGTATAATGCTCTGCGGCTAACTTCTCCTTTTTGTTATAAATTCAGGAATAACTATGAACAGACCCAGTGGTCGCAGTATCGATCAATTGAGAGAAATAACGATTATCCGGAACTTTACCTGTCATGCGGAGGGCTCAGTATTGGTCACTTTTGGTGATACCAAAGTCATTTGTACGGCTTCAGTTGAAAAAAATGTTCCTCACTTTCTTCGTGGTACCGGTCAGGGTTGGATCACCGCGGAGTACGGAATGTTGCCTCGATCAACAGGGGATCGGATGGGCCGTGAAGCTGCCAGAGGTAAGCAAGGGGGTCGTACGGTTGAAATCCAGCGGCTGATAGGCCGTTCACTGCGGGCCGCAGTAGACTTGAAAGTCTTGGGTGAAAATCAAATCACTATCGACTGTGATGTTATTCAGGCTGATGGCGGCACTCGAACTGCTTCAATTACCGGTGCATGTGTTGCGCTGGTAGATGCAATAACAGCAATGCGCGAGCAGGGTATTATTACCGGCAATCCGTTGAAACACATGATCGCAGCAGTATCGGTAGGAATTTACCAGGGAACAGCAGTTCTCGATCTTGATTATGCTGAGGATTCGAATGCTGAAACCGATATGAATGTGATTATGACCGAGCAAGGTGGCTTTATTGAAGTGCAGGGTACTGCTGAAGGTGAGCCCTACAGTCGCACTGAGCTGGATCAGTTGCTGGGACTAGCTGATGCGGGTATCCAAACGTTAATAGAAAAGCAGCGAGTGGCCTTGGCTCTTTAATTATAAGTGATGATTTGCTCGCAGTTGTTTTGCTAGTCAAGCAGCAGCTGTGGGCATTGCCCCAGGGTATTCGGCAAGGATGTGTCACATTTCGTAGTCGTAATCCATAATCAGCGGAGCGTGGTTAGAGAACTGCTGATTTTTATAGATTGCACCATATTCTATTGCTGACTTTAACCCAGACGATACAATTTGCAGATCAACCCGCCAACCATTTTCACCCTGTTTACCTTCTGGCCACCAGGTAAATTCGTCGTTGTCACTATTCACTTCCCGAAATGCGTCCACATACCCCAGTTCAGTCATTGTGTGATCCATCCACTGTTGTTCTTCCGGCGAGCAGCCGGGAACACCTTGGTTGGATTGAAAGTCCTGCAGATCGTTTTGGTTGTGGGTCATATTCCAATTGCCACAGATAACAAATTCACGACGTTTGTTGCGAACTTTACTGAGGTGGTTTTGGAATAGATCAAAAAAATGCTTTTTGCGATTTTTAGCCGCGTCATCTTCCCTGGCTGCACTGGGCGCAAGCAGGCAGCCAACACTGATATTTTGAAAGTCCGCCTGAATATAACGGCCTTCCATATCAAAGTCGACAAAGCCAAGACCGGTCATGATCGCCTTGGGCATTTCGCGGCAATAAATAGCCACACCGTTGAGATCTTTATCAACAGCGTCAAAAAAATAGGGGTTGTAACCTTGAGGCCAAAATACGTCGCTTTGGAGATCGTATTCCTGTGCCTTGAGGTTTTGAACGCAAATAAAATCTGCATCCTGGTCGATAACCCACTCGTAAAAGCCTTTTTTTGCAGCTTCTCGAATGCCATCGGCGCAAAAACTAATGATTCTCATAGTCGCCTCATTCCTGTAGAGCGGGTATGATACCTGAGCTGGGAGACAGATAGTAAAAAAAGTCCGCGGTCGCTGCACTTCGCGCGCGCAGCTGGTTTAAAGCCGGCTGTATTAGGTACATTAAGCCGACGCAGGTAACCTAAAGCGCTGTTTAATCATGGTGATGGCGCGCGGTAGTTAATCCTGTCGTTTCACACTGGAAGTGTAGGAATTAGTCCGTGTTATATCCAGCTATATTTTCATAAAGACACAATAATCTTCAGAAAAATCAAGCAGAGAGGCCTCATGCAGTCACATCAAAAACAATTTATTGAGCTGGCGATTGCCAGGCAAGCGCTTAATTTCGGCGATTTCACCTTGAAATCCGGTCGCAATAGCCCGTATTTTTTTAACGCAGGTTTGTTTTCTACAGGGGCTGCACTGGCTGAATTAGGTCGCTGTTATGCCAGTGCTATTGTCGAGTCCGGAGTGCAGTTTGATATGCTCTTTGGGCCAGCATACAAGGGGATTCCGCTGGCTGCTGCAACAGCAGTTGCGTTATCCAGCCATTATCAACTTGATGTACCCTATGCTTATAATCGAAAGGAGGCAAAAGATCACGGTGAAGGCGGCACAATTGTGGGGGCTGAGCTGACGGGAAAAATACTCATCATCGACGATGTTATTACCGCTGGAACCGCTGTTCGCGAGGTGATAACAATCATTGAGGACAATGGTGCCGAAGCTGCAGGTGTGGTTATTGGGCTTAATCGGCAAGAGCGGGGCAATGGTGAGCTCTCAGCTATTCAGGAAGTTGAAAGAGACTACAAGGTGCGGGTTATTAGTATCGTTGATTTGTCGCAAATCGTTGACTACCTGACCGACCAAGAAGACCAAGTTGAGAATGTCGCCAAAATTGAGGCTTACAGGAAGCAGTATGGCGTTTAGCTCGTGATTGAAATCGCCTGAAAATACGCCTCATAGTTGGTTTATATCTGGAGCAAGACCGCGTAATATCAAAGCGAATGGCTCGAAGCTCAATTGCTGACTGCCGATATTCGACAATACCAAGTTCGCGCCTAATTGTATTACGGGGTCGGAATGTATTTCTGAGATGACATAGTAAGAATGGAATCCTAAAAATATGAAGAGTATTTTAACTAATTTTAAAATCAAGCAGATCCTGCTTTTGTTTGTTGTTGTAGTGCTAGTTAGTCTAACTGCTCAGGCTGGAGGACAGCTCTATCGTTATATCAATGAGCAGGGCTTGCCTGTCATTGACGACAACGTGCCTCCCGAGTTTGTTGCTGGTGGTTACGAGATTATCACTAGTGATGGCTCGGTTGTTCGTCGCGTTCCTCGCCAGCTTTCCGATGAGGAGTTGAGACTGCGGAATACCGACGAGTCGCGAGCTCGTTTTCAGCAGGAAGAAGAAGTGAGAATGCAGGCTTGGGATGAATCATTATTACTGCGTTACAGTGATATTGCCGATATAGAAGCCGCTCGGGAAAGGGCGTTACGTGATTTGAAGGTTCGCATCAGTATTTTGAAAAGCAATCTTTATTCGATGAAAGCGCAGGTGGAACGCGAGCAGCAGAAAGCTGCTGATATTGAAAGGCGCGGTGTTGATGTGCCTGTTGAGCTTAGCCAAAATATTAATACTATGCGTTTGGAGATCGAAGATATCGAGCAGTCGATAGATGTTCGGCGGGAAGAAATTGAGTCGGTGAAGGCGGCTTATGGTCGCGATATCAACCGATTTGAAACCTTACTGGGCCGAGTTAATATGCGGCGCCAGCAGTCTCGATCTCAGCCAGCGTCCCCTGCAAAAAATAGCTACAACCACTGAATATCAGACGTCGATAGGCCTTGGGTAGCGTTTATTACTATCGGCTGATGGTTCTGAGTTTAGATTTTTTATCGATGACTCGTCGAGCGAATTAGCTGTTCTGGTAACTGGGGCTCGCGAGTGGTGAAGTCGTTGATTGAATAGCCGCTTGCCTAAAGAATCCATTCATCAATAGTGACCATTGGTCTTGCCAGTTTTCCGTCGGTTTGCGTTTAAATTCACTTCGAACAAATTGACAAATACGTCCCTCTGCGGCTGCAAGCAGCATGTTGGCAGCGACGGCAACGGGGATGGTTGTCCTAATTCCCTCGTTGATTTCAGCTTCCCTCAAGATTTGTTTCAACTGTGTTTCAAGTCGATCAAAGAGTTGTGCTACCCGTGTTCGCAGGCGCTCTGTTTCTCCCGCCAGAGCATCGCCCGTGAGGATTCTAGTGATCCCAGGATTACGTTCGGTGAATGCCAATAGCAGGGCTAGAATTTTTTCACAGCGAACTGCTGCTTGTTGCTCTTCTTTTACAATCATGTTGATACGAGAGAATAAGGTGTCTTCGATGAACTCAATAAGACCCTCAAACATCTTCGATTTACTGGGAAAATGGCGATAGAGTGCAGCTTCAGAAACGCCCACTTCTTTCGCTAGTTTGGCCGTGGTAATTCGTTCTCCAGGGCTTGCTTCTAACATATGAGCGAGTGCTTCGAGAATCTGCTGTCGGCGTGATACTTTTTTAATCATACATCCCAAAGCCTAAGCGTGGCTGAATGGCTATTATTAACAATGATTGCAGTTATTGTTCAATCCTATCGACTAGCTGTCTGTGCTGCAATAACAATCATGAAAAAGTGCCGTCTTTATGATAAAAGTTCATTGATGCTAAAGCCGGCGGTTAGTGATTAAGGTGCCGACACCTTCATCGGTAAATATTTCCAACAAAACAGCATGAGGTACGCGGCCGTCGATGATGTGGGCGCTAGTTACTCCGCCATTGACTGCTTCCTGTGCGCATCGAATTTTGGGTAGCATGCCACCGTAGATTGTACCGTCGGCAATTAATTCATCGACTTCCTTAGTGCTAATTCCTGTCAGCACCTCATTATTTTTATTCATTAAGCCCGCAACGTTGGTTAACAGCATGAGTTTTTCTGCCTGCATAACTTCCGCGATTTTTCCAGCAACAAGATCTGCGTTGATATTGTAGGAGCTGCCATCTTCTCCGACGCCGATGGGTGCGATGACCGGTATAAAATTGCTGCTAGTCAACATTTCTAGAACACTGATATCTATAGATTCGACTTCGCCCACATGTCCAATATCAATAATTTCGGGTTCAATCATTTCTGGAGTTTTTTGGCTAACATTCATTTTTCTGGCGCGAATTAACTCACCATCTTTACCCGTTATACCTACAGCTTTTCCGCCGTTACGGTTAAGTAGGCTGACTATTTCCTTGTTAACACTGCCGCCTAGTACCATTTCGACAACGTCCATGGTTTGACTGTCGGTAACCCTCATGCCATCGACAAAACGAGACTCAATGTTAAGCTGTTTGAGCAGTTTGCCAATTTGTGGTCCTCCTCCATGAACGACTATGGGATTCATTCCAACCAATTTCATCAACACAACGTCGCGCGCGAACTGTATTTTTAGATCGTCATCGACCATGGCATTGCCACCAAATTTAACAATAATGGTTTTACCTATAAAGCGCTGAATATAAGGCAACGCCTCGGTAAGTACGTTAGCGATATTGGTGGCGGCATCTCGAGTTAGCGACACATTAATTCCTTGGTTACTTTATTTGGCAGCGTTTTCTGTTTAGTTTCACTGCGTCTGGGACGAAAGCTTAAAAGTTAAAACACAGGCTGTCATCAACGAGACTGAGCTGTTCTTTGAATAGGTTTTGGATGCGCTCCATCGCCTGCTCGGTGTCCGCTTCAAATCTCAATACTAACATCGGTGTTGTATTTGATGCCCTTACAAGCCCCCAGCCATCAGGGAAATCAACTCTCAGGCCATCAAGTGTAGAGCGTTTTCCCTCACCAAAGTTTGCAGTATTGATAAGTTGCTCGATAACAATAAATTTTTGCGATTCTGTAGATTCTATCTTCAGCTCTGGAGAGCCGATACTTTCTGGAAAGGCTTCAAGTTGTAAATCCAGGTCTGGGTCAGTCGTGCTGAGGATCTCTACCAATCGTGCAGCTGTATACATGCCATCATCAAAGCCAAACCAGCGTTCTTTAAAGAATATGTGGCCGCTGAACTCGCCACCGAGCAATGCCCCAGTTTCGACCATTTTCTCTTTCATGAAAGAGTGGCCGCTTTTCCACATGATTGGTCTACCGCCATAGCTACTGATCAGAGTGTTTAGATTTCTCGAGCACTTTACATCAAATATCACATCTGCGCCGGGGTTGCGGGAGACGACATCTTGGGCAAGCAACATGAGTAAACGATCTGCTGGTACAGATTTGCCGCTAGCTGTAACAACACCCAAACGGTCGCCATCACCATCAAAAGCGATACCTAAGTCAGCCGCATTTTCGCTAACGGCACGTTTTAAGTCTTCTAAATTGGCTTCCACTGTTGGATCAGGGTGGTGGTTAGGGAAGTCTCCATCAACCTCGCAATACAGTGGGATAACCTCGCAGCCAAGCTCTTCAAATAGCCGCGGTGCAATGGCTCCGGTGATGCCGTTGCCAGCGTCGATGACAATTTTTAAGGGCTGTGCTATCGCGACATCGTTGATAATAAAGTCAATATAAGATTGATCGATTAACTGGGTCTGGTAGTCGCCGCTACCTTTGGCAAAATCATCGTTTAAAATGCGCTCTTTCAATGATTGGATGGCGTCACCAGAAAGTGCTCTGCCGCCGATAACAATTTTAATGCCATTGTATTCTGCCGGATTATGGCTGCCAGTGATCATTACGCCGCTTTGGGTGTTGAGTTGATGGGTAGCAAAATACATCAGCGGCGTAGGTTGTGCGCCTATGTCAATAACATCAGTGCCACTGGCCTGCAGCCCGGCAATCATTGCTTTGCGTATTCGAGGGGAGCTATGGCGGCCGTCCGCGGCCACAATGATGCTTTGCTGCCCATTGCCTAGTGCTTCGCTGCCAATCGCCATGCCTATTGCAAAGACTGTCTGGTCAGTTAACTCAGACTCAGCCAAACCACGAATGTCATAGGCGCGAAAAATAGAGTCAGGCAGTTGGTTCGGTAATACAACATTTTCCGCCGGCTTATCGTTTGTGAGCTCATCCAAAGTCAGTGGGCCACTGTTTATAATGTCCATCAGCGGGTCTACTAAATCAACCAACATTTCCGGCTCAGGCTCTTTGCTTTTCACGGTGATAGTTGGGACTTCTTTGAGGCGTTGGGCAACTTCCTCAAAGCCAGGGAGAGTATAACCGACAGATGTAGATTTTTTGGTCGTGGTCAGTTTTTCTAGGTTCCATGCTAAGGCCTTTTTAAGCGTTGAGTGTGCTGAAAGGGCAGAAAGAATTAAGGCTGTTATAGCAACGGCGAGCATGATCCAGACCATGCCAGCGGTATTGCGGCTTTGGGCAATCATTTCCCTAGACGGGGTAAAGTTGATTTGCCAGTGAGATATTGAGGTGTTTGCGGTAGCCGCTAAGCTATCGTCACCGGGGTCGCCGCGACTGGCGATAATATGTTGTTTATTCTGGAATTGCTGAATGAGTTGGGATTGCCCTAGGCTGCTGTCTAACTGCCCGAGCAAGGTCAACAGATAGCTTTCGTCGAGGGTTACGAGTAGTGCACCGCTAGCGTAAGCTTTGTTCAACGCTTTTATCGGTGTGGCTAATGAAAAAAGCCACTTGCCCTCTATTTTATAAGCTTCGGGCTCTACCGGACGGCCGTTGCTAGCATACCGTAACAGATCCAGTTCTATATTATTGCGCAGCGCCCAGTTCTTTTTGTCACGCGATGCAATACCTAGTGGCCCAAGTGCTATAAGTTTGGTACCAATGGCTTCGGGGAAGGCGCGCGCGAGCTCCTGTCGATAGCGATTAACCATCTGCGAACCTTGCACGTCTAGTCCTGTTAGCAATTCGGGGGACATGGCTATATTAGACAGCCTCAGCTGTAATTGGGACAATGCCTGATCGATCAAAGAGGCTTGGCTATCAGCGAGGCTTTGAGCTTGAGCTTGAACAGTAGCGTTGTTGATTGCGGGCCGTTCGACGAGGGCGATATATACAAACATAATACCGACAATTAGCAGGCTAAGTATGGCCGAGTTACTCAGTGTTGAGCGCAATTTATTCTCTGGCTTGGCGTTGCTTTTACTTATTTCGCCGGGCTTGTTATTTCGAGTTTTTTTGTTAGCCATAATTCCCTAATGATAATCAAGCATGTTTAATAGCTGTTTAGCGGTGAATTCCAGAAGCGATAAAAAAGGCAGCGACTATTTTCGAGTCCATTGCGCATCGCATAAATTAAAAAAATAGCGTCTTACTATCCAGTGTAAGCCTTTCCTGAAAAAGTGGTTATTTTTTCCGATAGTGTTGGCTAATTTCTTCAATAAGACGTCGGCCAAGCTGCTGCTTGGATGTCATTGGTAGTGACACTTCCCCGTCATTCCAGATGACACTAACGGCATTGTCATCACTGTTGAAGCCTATAGCGGTGTTGGACACATCATTGGCGATAATAAGGTCTAACTTTTTCTTCTCCAACTTCCCTCGGGCATAACTCTCCACGTCTTGAGTTTCGGCAGCAAAGCCGATGGTAAATGGGCGTTGCGGGTGGTTTGATACGTCCGCGATGATATCAGGATTTCGAATCAGCTCGATAGTCATTGTCGCTGTCGACTTTTTGATCTTTTGGTCGGCTATGCTTGTCGGGCGATAGTCTGCCACTGCAGCTGATCCAATAAAAATGTCACAAACAGGCAGTGTTTCGATGACAGCTTGGTGCATTTCTGCTGCACTGTTTACATCAATTCGGGTTATGCGCTCTGGTGTTTGTAGTGAAACCGGCCCCGTAATCAGTGTGACGGAGGCTCCTGCATCCATGGCGGCCTGTGCTAAGGCAAAACCCATTTTACCAGAGCTATGGTTGCTGATGTAGCGCACTGGATCAATGGCTTCGCGGGTCGGGCCGGCGGTAATGACTATTTTTACGCCATCGAGACTACCGATTTTAAAGACACTGGATGCTTCCACTGCCAGTTGCTCCGGTTCCATCATACGTCCGGGGCCAATGTCGCCGCAGGCTTGCGAGCCATCACCGGGGCCAAATACCAGTACTTGTTTGCTGATGAGAGTTTGCAGATTTTGTTGCGTTGACTGATCTCGCCACATTCCTTGATTCATTGATGGGGCAATAGCGATGCTCGCATTGGTCGCCAGACAGACTGTTGCCAGCAGATCATCTGCTTGTCCGGTTGCTAGTCGCGCCATGAAATCGGCACTTGCTGGCGCTATCAATACTAGGTCAGCCCAGCGAGCTAACTCGATGTGGCCCATCGCAGCTTCAGCCTCACTATCCAGCAGGTCGCAGTGGACAGGATTGCCCGAGAGTGCCTGTAAGGTTAGCGGGGTGATAAATGCCTGCGCGGCCTTGGTCATAATCACGCGCACTGTTGCACCGTGGTCTTGCAGTCGGCGAATTAGCTCGGCAGCTTTATAGGCGGCTATTCCACCAGTCACACCGACCAGGATCTGTTTATTCGTTAATTGTTGCATGGCGTTAAAGGGTTTCCTCGGCAAATCTCTCCGGAGATTGTATGATATGTCACACCTCTAGGATAGAGAGGTCTTGCAGAGGTGTTAAAATGTCACCCAGCTAAACACATCAAGGAGGATGTTATGGCAATTACAGACTGGCCGGAGGCAGAAAGGCCCCGGGGAAAGCTACTTAAGCAGGGCGCGGCATCATTATCAGATGCTGAGCTGTTAGCCATTTTTTTACGGACAGGCACGCCGGGTATGACGGCGGTAGATCTTGCGCGACAGTTGCTGCAGAATTTTGGCGGCTTGAGGGCGCTGCTTAGCGCTAGTGCCGAGCAGTTTTGCCAGGGACGGGGCTTGGGTTTGGCTAAATATACCCAGTTGCAGGCGGTGATGGAGATGTCTCATCGCCATCTGTATGAAACACTAGAGCGGAGCGATTGTTTAACTAGTCCTCAGTTAACTCGCCGTTACTTACTCAGTTGCTTGCGAGACAAGCAGCACGAGCAGTTCGCTTGTTTGTTTCTTGACAGTCAGCACCGAGTGATTGCTTTTGATACCCTATTTTATGGCACTATCGATGCTGCATGTATATACCCAAGAGAGGTTGTGCGTTGTTGCATGCAGCACAACGCAGCGGCGGTCATATTTGCCCATAATCACCCCAGCGGTATCGCTGAACCAAGTCAGGCAGACGAGCAGATTACTCGACGCCTAGTTGATGCATTGGTGCTAATCGATGTTCGAGTGCTCGATCATTTTGTGGTTGGCGATGGCGTTCTAGTATCCTTTGCTGAGCGTGGTTTGCTGTAGCGAGTGAGGGCTTGGAAATCGGTTGTTATTCGGATAAAACAGCCTTTTTCCCAATTATTCAGGCGCTTTTACCTATTTGTGTTGCTATCGAATAGGTGTTCTGGTATAAAGTCGCGCTCCGTTCGGGCAGGTCCTTCGCAGAAGGCCACTAAGATTGTTATTGTAATAGTTTTAAGGTCCGGAAATTAATTTTAGTCGATCAAATATTGGAAGGGACGCAGCATGTCCAGAGTATGTCAGGTTACCGGCAAACGCCCTATTACAGGAAACAACGTTTCCCACGCAAAAAACCGCACTAGGCGTCGTTTTTTACCGAATTTACACCGTCACCGTTTTTGGGTGGAAAGCGAAAAGCGCTTCGTATCTTTGCGAGTTTCTGCAAAAGGTATGAGAATCATTGATAAGAAGGGTATAGACTCAGTATTAACTGATGTTAGATCCCGTGGCGAGAAGGTATAAGGAGCTAGATTATGGCGAAGAGTGCGCGCGACAAAATCAAACTGGTTTCTACAGCCGGTACTGGTCACTATTACACTACCGACAAGAACAAGCGGAATACGCCTGACAAAATGGTGTTTAAGAAGTATGACCCCGTGGTTCGTAAACATGTCGAGTACAAAGAGTCCAAAATCAAGTAATTGATGGAAGGGTTCTGGTAAGCCCGGTCTTGTCCGGGCTTTTTTGTGTCCGTCATTTAACCCCGGATATTGTCTAATTTAAGAGCCCTAAGCGCTATATAATTTGTGGATCTTCGCAACAATGACGGTGCCTGCTATATGCCAGAATTACCGGAAGTAGAAACCACTCGCCGTGGTATAGCTCCCTATGTGCAGGGGCGAATAGTCAAGCAATTGGTTGTTCGGCAACCAAAACTGCGCTGGCTTATTCCCCCGCAACTTTCCAGCCTTATCAAAAATCGGAAAATTCTGTCCGTTGAGCGCCGGGCGAAATATCTGTTACTTCGCTTGGATAACGGTTCGATTATTATTCACCTAGGTATGTCGGGAAGTTTGCGGATTATCGATGCCAGCGAGCCTCCAATGGCCCATGATCATGTTGATTTTGTACTGGATGACGGCGTTGCCATGCGCTTCACTGATCCCCGTCGTTTTGGCTGTGTTTTGTGGCAGGGAGCAAGCGAGCCCATACATAGCTTATTAGCTTCTCTCGGACCGGAGCCTTTGTCGTTAGACTTTGACGGTGATGTGCTATATCAGCGATCGAGGGGGCGTAAGGCTCCGATAAAAACTTTTCTGATGGATAATAAAAACGTAGTTGGTGTTGGAAATATTTATGCCAACGAGGCTTTGTTTGCTGCCGGCATCAAGCCGAACCGAGCGTCGGGACGAATTTCCAGACAGCGGTACCAGATTTTAGCCGATCAAGTAAAAAAGGTGCTTGCGCAGGCGATAGAGCAAGGTGGAACAACGCTGCGGGATTTTGTTGGGGGTGATGGCAAGCCTGGCTATTTCAAACAGGCATTGAAAGTCTATGGGCGCGGTGGCAAGCCCTGCGTTATATGTGACCGGCATTTGATTGAAATTAGGCTGGGTCAGCGCAGTACCGTGTATTGTCGACATTGTCAGCGTTGAGTAATGTTTAAAATCACAATTTGTCAAAAAACTTAGTGTGTCTTCGCGACGAAGTTAGGTTTTGAGTCTATTATTGTTGAACGATAGGGGCTCTATTTTATTTCCCTTTTTGGTTCTAGCTAGTTTCAAATAAGCCTCGATCGACAGTATGGGTTCCAATAGGCTTTCGAGATTACCACCGCATGAAAGGAGCGACTAAACATGATCGGAATAAGGAAAAAATTGCTTAATAAGTTATCTCGGCTAGGAATGGGTCTCAGCCTGGCAATGCTGCTAATTGTTCCGCAGATGGGTTATTCGGAAGCTATTTCTGAAGACCCGTCAGCGATGGCAATGACGGGTGATTTATTGATTGCACGCCCCATATTGCTGGCAACGACAGTTGTAGGGTCGCTATTGTATTTCGTTAGTTTACCGCTCTCCTTGGCGGGTGGTAATGCTATAAGCGCCGCTGATACGTTAGTAGTTGGCCCTGCAAAAGCAACCTTCATGCGCTGCCTGGGATGTACTCACTCTGGCTATAACAAAGGTATATCCAGTACCGAGGAGTAAATCGCCAGCGCTGTCGCGATTATCGCTATCGTTGTTCAGCTGCAATGAGTTGTCGATATTTCGACAGCAATTGCAGTTGAGACTCCTGTCTGTTTGGATCTTTTGGGATGCAGTCTACTGGGCATACCGTCTGGCACTGAGGTTCATCAAAATGCCCTACACACTCGGTGCATAGTGCGGGGTCAATTTCATAGATCTCGTCACCCTGATAGATTGCTTCGTTGGGGCATACGGGCTCGCAGACATCGCAGTTAATACATTCGTCGGTAATGATCAGTGACATGGGTATGTCATTAAATAGGCACTCAAGATTTGATGCGTTCGTTGAGGGCATCGAGAACGATCGCGGGGACAAAGTTCGAAACGTCACCGCCCATCGTGGAAATTTCTCTCACCAACGTTGACGAGATGTAAGACAGTCCATCGGATGGGGTTAGGAACACTGTTTCAAATCCGGGCGTCATGGCACGATTCATATCTGCCATTTGAATTTCATATTCGAAATCCTTCATCGATCTAACGCCTCTCAACACCGTATTGCTATTTTTGCTTTGTGCAAATTCCACCAATAAATTATTGAAGCCGCACACCTCGATATTATCGAGATGGGATAAGGCCTGCTGACATAGATCGATGCGTTCATCCAATGAAAACATAGGCTGCTTTCTCTCACTGTATGCAATAGCTAGTACGACTTTGCCAAACAGTTTTGAAGCTCTTTCTACCAGATCAATATGACCGTTAGTAATGGGATTGAATGTGCCGGGGTATATCACCGTATTCATTCGTTACTTCCTTTATGATGGTTGATACTGAATAGTGTATGGCTGCCGATTATACCTGTGTCGACAAATTTTGCTCGTCTCTGATAAATAATCGATAACAAATCTGGCCGGCAAATTTTTCCCGATGCAAGTGCCAGTCGGCTGGTATGTCGGGCAATATTTCGTCTCTGCCCATTTCAAGATAAACTTTACCACCAGGTGACAGGCAGAAGGTCAGCAAATTCAGGCAGTCCCCTATTAGCCCCTGATGAAATGGCGCATCAAGGAAAATGATGTTGTAGGTATTGGTGTCAGGTGATTGCTGTAATTGCTGCAGCCACTGCAGCGCATCGTCTTGCTGCACTCGAATATTTTCAGCGCCAAGCAGCCGCAAATTTTCGATGAGCTGTTTAACGGGCTCAGGGGAGCGATCAACAAAATCAACCTGTGATGCTCCTCTGGATAACGCCTCTAACCCAAGTGCGCCACTACCTGCGAATAAGTCGAGGCAGCGGGCTGCAGATACATCGGCTGCGAGCCAGTTAAATAGTGTCTCTCGGACTCTATCTGGAGTAGGTCGCAGACCCTCGATCGAGGGGAACGCCAATTTTCTCCCTCGCCATTTGCCGCCAATGATTCGTAGCTGATTAGAGTGGGATCCTTTGTCTTTTTTATTGTTGGCAGATTTCATATCTGGGTGATTGTTGATCCGTTTTATATGTGGGTTGATGCTCCGTTTCTGAGCTTAAGGGTGGTAGGATACCACTCTTGTCATCCGTTCAATAATTATGAGCTGCCACGTCAACTAATGAAGTTTTTCGATCGTTTCAAATCAGCCAAGCCTGACCAGAAGTCTCCAGATCAGCCGTTTTCAACAGAGGAACGTGATCAGACTTCCGATGCGCCTATTGAGCAAGATACTCGCATTAGCCCTGCCCATTTTGGGTCTAATACCGAGTCGGTTGCTGCGGAAATACCCGCTGAAGCCGTTGTAGTAAATGAGGCTGAAGTAGACTTTGATGTAGAGCTTGCCAGTAATGGCGTCGTAACAGCGACAGATACCATAGGCACTGGCGACACTAAGGCGGGTTTTTTCTCGCGTTTAAAACAGGGTTTGAAGCGCACCACTGACGGCTTTTCCAGTGGTATGGGTACACTTTTTCTGGGTAAAAAAGAAATTGATGAAGAGCTGTTGGAGGAACTGGAAACACAGCTGCTGATTGCTGATGTTGGTGTTGAGGCCACCCGAGATATCATGGAGACTCTGGCTAAACAAGTGTCGCGTCGTGAGCTGGCTGATCCGCAAGCGCTGTACCGCGGTTTACAAAAGGAATTGGCTGAATTACTGGAGCCTTCGCGGGAGCCATTGCAAATAGACGAGACAAAAAAGCCTTATGTCATACTCGTGGTTGGAGTGAACGGGGTGGGCAAGACAACCACGATCGGTAAACTCAGTAAGCGATTTCAGGCGGAAGGTAAAAGCGTCATGTTGGCTGCCGGTGATACCTTTCGCGCTGCGGCTGTTGAGCAGTTACAGGTATGGGGAGAGCGGAACAATGTTCCAGTAATAGCGCAGCATACCGGTGCAGACAGTGCCTCGGTGATCTTTGATGCGGTGCAGGCAGCCCAGGCTCGAAAAGTTGACGTGTTAATTGCTGACACTGCAGGTCGCTTGCACAATAAAGACAATTTGATGGAAGAATTGAAAAAAGTTGTAAGAGTTATGGGTAAGCTCGACAGTACCGCTCCTCATGAAGTGATGCTGGTGTTAGATGCGGGTACCGGACAGAATGCACTGTCGCAAGCCAAGGCGTTTCAGGAAGTCGTCGGTGTGACTGGTATAACTGTTACTAAGCTCGACGGGACAGCAAAAGGTGGTATTATTTTCGCCATCAGCAAACAATTGCAGTTGCCTATTCGATTTATTGGTGTGGGTGAGCAGATCGATGATTTACGGCCGTTTGCAGCAGATGATTTTGTCGCTGCTTTATTTAACAGTGAATGATGTGCGGTAACCAAGTTCTCCAATGATAAAGTTCGATCAAGTCAGCAAGCGTTATCCGGGAGGCTATGAGGCTCTAAAAAGCGTCAGCTTTCATATTGAACGCAATGAGATGGTTTTTTTAACCGGGCATAGTGGTGCTGGTAAAAGTACCTTGCTCAAATTAATGATGGTGATGGAGCGGCCTACCCAAGGCCAGGTGCTCATTGATGGTCAAAATCTGCGGGGTTTAGCCGCTCGAAAAATACCAGCGCTGCGGCGTGATATTGGTGTTGTTTTTCAAAATCATCAGCTGTTATTCGATCGCAGCGTCTACGATAATGTAGCTCTGCCACTGATCATTGCGGGTTATCGGCCACGGGAAGTTGGCCGTCGAGTTCGGGCTGCGCTGGATAAAGTAGGTTTACTAAGCCGGGAAAAGCAATTGCCTGTCACTCTGTCCGGTGGTGAGCAACAGCGAGTTGGCATAGCACGTGCGGTGGTGAACAAGCCCAAAATATTATTGGCCGACGAGCCTACCGGAAATCTCGATCCGGAGTTGTCGGCGGAAATTATGCATTTGTTTGAGCAATTTAATCAAGTTGGCGTCACTGTATTGATCGCCAGCCACGACCTGAGTTTAATTGCTCGACTGCCCTATCGGATGATGACTTTGAGAGAGGGCGCCATAGTTTCGACTCCCGGGTCTCTAGGGGGTGTTAGTTGAGTCTTGGCGATGGCAGACCTCACAGGGTCAAAGCCGATAGCCGTAACTCTCGAAAAGACAAGGGCGCGAGCCAAAGCCGCACCGGCATCCGCGACAAAGTTAGTAGTTACAAAGCCCACCACCAGTTAGTCGCCAGTGATAGTTTACTGCGCTTATTACAGGCACCGGTAGCCAGTTTAATGACTTGGTTGGTGATTGGCATTGCCTTGGCATTACCGACTGGTTTGTTGGTTGTGTTAGCCAATGTTGAGTCTGTCAGTAGTGGTTGGGATGGCGCAGCCCAGATTTCACTGTTCGTGAACAAAGCGGTGTCGGAATCCGATGGCAGGCAGCTGGCGAAAAAGTTGGAGCTTCGCGAAGACATTGCTGAAGTAGAATTTATCTCACAAAGTCAGGCGCTGGCGGAATTTCAATCACTGTCGGGATACGGCGATGTATTGGAGCACTTAGATCAGAACCCATTACCGTCGGTCATTGTTGTAAGGCCCATGGAGCAGCAAACGGCAACGACGGCTATCGAGCAGCTCTATCTGGAACTGAAGGCGTTGCCTCAGATTGAGCAGGCGATTATTGATCTGGAGTGGGTGCAGCGACTTTACGGCATCATGGCGCTGAGTAAGCGTATGACGTTTGCGTTGGCTGCGTTACTGTCGTTCGGTGTTTTGTTGGTGATTGGCAATACCATACGGTTAGCCATAGAAAGTCGCCGTGATGAAATCGTCATTGTTAAGCTGGTGGGAGCAACCAATGCTTTTGTCCGTAGGCCTTTTCTGTACACGGGTTTATGGTATGGACTGGGTGGTGGATTGGTTTCATGGTTCATTGTTACGGTGGTAGTCGTTTGGCTGAGTGGCCCCGTCGCTGATTTGGCCGGATTATACCAAAGTCAATTTGAGCTGCTAGGCTTAGGTTTTGGTGAAACGCTGCTCCTGTGGTTGGCGAGTGGCACATTGGGCTTAGCCGGAGCGTGGTTGGCGGTTAGTCGTCACCTTGGAAAAATTGAGCCCCGCTAGTGGTCGGAGACTTGCTCCTTACCCATCTTCTCGTATTACTAACAGCTCCCTTGATTTAGCTCAAAGTTCTTCCTCTTAGTTCATATTGGGTACTAGAAAACCTTCTATCGATGAACTTTTTTGTTATTGGCACTCTAACTTGATGAGTGCTAATATTATTGTCGATAACATGGAGAACTTTATGAGTACTGCACTACAGACTGTCAACTTGGTCCCTGGGAGTAATCTCAACGCCTACATGCAGACTGTCAATAACTTCCCTGTATTGACGGCTGAGCGAGAGCATGAGCTGGCGGAAGCGCTTTATTATCATGAGAATCTTGAGTCTGCACGAGAGTTAGTAATGGCTCACTTACGGTTTGTCGTCCATATAGCGCGTTCATACAATGGGTATGGCTTGCCTCTAGCTGACTTGATTCAAGAGGGTAATATCGGCTTAATGAAGGCTGTTAAGCGCTTCAATCCTGAAAAGGGTGTCAGACTGGTATCATTTGCCGTGCATTGGGTAAAAGCCGAGATGCATGAGTATATTCTTCGTAACTGGCGTATTGTTAAAGTAGCCACGACAAAAGCGCAGCGTAAATTGTTTTTTAATCTTCGTGGCGCCAAGAAGAAGCTTGCATGGCTGAATGAAAAAGAAGCACATGCCATCGCTGAAGACTTAAATGTCGATGTTAAAGAAGTTCGTCGGATGGAAAGTCGTTTGACTGCATCGGATCTGGGTTTTGACGCCGGCGCTGATGACGAAGATGATGGTTTTGTAGCACCGGCGCATTATTTGGAAGACCATTCTGCCAACCCAGCGATGTTGCTGGAAGACGCTGATTGGGAACAAAATAGTAATCAGCACTTACGGTTGGCACTAGAGCAGCTGGATGAGCGTAGTCGTGATATTATTCAGGCGCGGTGGTTGTCAGACAGTAAGTCAACGCTGCATGATTTGGCGGGTAAATACGGTGTTTCCGCTGAGCGGGTAAGGCAGCTGGAAAAGAATGCAATGAAGAAAGTCAGGGCTACAATGGAAGCATAATCGTTTTTATTGACTTCGAGAAAACCGCCCTTGGGCGGTTTTTTTTGGTATAGGATTTTATTAATGGCAAAATTATTTCTAGTAGTGGCAGCAATAAGCGGTTTGATGGCCGTTGTTATTGGCGCTTTTGGTGCTCATGGATTGAAGGACCGGGTTGCGGAAGATCTGTTGGTTATTTATCAAACGGGCGTTCAATACCATTTTTATCATACCTTTGCGCTTTTAGCTGTGAGCCTGTTGCTGTTGCGTTATCCGCAGTTAGGTTTGCTCAACTGGAGCGGAGGGTTTTTCATTATAGGAACGTTGATATTTTCTGGCAGCCTATATGTGATGGCGCTAACCGGATTTCGATGGTTGGGCGCAATCACTCCAATAGGTGGAGTTATATTGATTATCGGTTGGCTTATGTTGGTGGCGGCCGCCTACAAGGGTGTTGGTGAGTAGTAACATGACGAATCAAAAGGATGGCGGCGGTCCCACATCAATACCGGAAAAATATCGACGTATTCGCAGCTTTGTATTGCGCACGGGACGTATGACGCCGGGACAACAGAATGCCTATGATAAATTCTGGCCCGACAAAGGTCTGTTGCTTGGCTCTGGGGTGCTTGATTTTTCTACGGTATTTGGTCGGTCTGCCCCGGTAAATTTGGAGATTGGATTTGGTATGGGTGCTTCGCTGGTTACTATGGCAAAGGCCGCTCCGAGTGAAGATTTTATCGGCATTGAGGTGCACACCCCCGGTGTAGGAAAGCTGCTACATGGAATGGAAGAATTTGGCGCCGATAACATTCGAGTGTTTAACGACGATGCTGTCGATGTACTCGATCAATGTATTCCCGACAGCAGCCTTGACCGGATACAGATTTATTTCCCCGATCCATGGCATAAAAAAAAGCATCACAAGCGGCGATTGATCCAACCCTTGTTTGTACAAAAACTGCGAAAAAAATTGAAAGAGGGAGGTATTCTCCATTTAGCGACAGACTGGGAGGACTATGCAGAGCATATGATGGAGGTGATGTGCGATGCTGAGGGGTACTTCAATCTGGCAGATCAATATTGTTTTTCCGCGCGACCTGACTTTCGACCGATCACTAAATTTGAAAAGCGCGGCGAGCTTTTGGGACATGGTGTTTGGGATATCTTATTTAAGCGTACAGGCTAATTGCGGCTTGAGTCAGACGGAGTGCGTCTTAAGTTGATCAAGAAGTGCTGCCATAGCTCTTCCTCGGTGGCTGATTGTGTTTTTTATCGCCGGTTCCAGTTCAGCGGCGCTGCAACTGTAATCAGCTACCCAAAATAAGGGGTCATAGCCAAAACCACCGACTCCCCTGGCTTCTAAAAGTATTGCTCCATCCCATCGTCCCTGACAAATAATCGGTGTTGAGTCTGTTGCATGTCGAATAAAGACCAACAGACATTGATAGTGTGCCAATCGTTGGTGTTTAGGGAGGTTGGCAAGTTCACTGAGCAGCTTGGTATTATTGGTCTCGTCCGTAGCGTTTGGGCCAGAAAAGCGCGCAGAATAAATACCGGGTTGTCCATTGAGGGCATCCACTTCTAGTCCTGAATCGTCAGCAATTGCCGGTAATCCGGTATATTGAGCGGCATTGCGCGCTTTTATGATGGCGTTCTCGACAAAGCTTAAACCGGTCTCCTCCGCTTCAGGCACATTAAAATCTGATTGCGGTACGACGTCAAAACCACAGCCCGACAGTAGCTGCTGGAATTCTTTTAGTTTGCCTACATTGCCACTGGCTAGGACGATTTTTTGCATAATAAACTGGCCTATTGATCGACGTAAAGCGTCTTGGAAAATTTGAGCGTGTAGGGGGCTATGTTAGGGTCGGGTTGAATGTTGATAGTGAAGGTCCGAAGCTCTTTGTTGTTAAAGCGTAGTTCTGCAATATAGTAAATGGCTTCCTGTTCCACTATTTCATCAAATTTTAATGCGGCAGTGTGAATGAGATCAGAGCTGTTGCCGTTGACGATAGCTTTTTTTGCTGTTGTGACCCCTTTGTCTAATCGCCGCCTAACGGCGATATTGATTAATGCGCGGTTTTTTCCTCTGACAATACCATAGGCTTTTGCAACTTCCCGGCTGATAAAGGTAGAGTTGAGTACGTTGTAGTGGACATCGTAGTCACCAAAAACTTTTGTGTATTCAGCCATTGAATCAGCCGCAAAAAATATAAAACTGAAAAGAACAATTACTAATTTCGTCATGCCATGTGCCTCAAATTTTTATCGACTGATATGATAGACAGCGGTGACACCAAATAAGTTCGGCATCAGGCGCCCCAGTGTGCTTTCACTGCTGTCATCGGCGACAACGGTGCTTGCTAATATCCGAATGCCATTATCTTCGCACAGTGCTTCAAAATCTTTCACTGTGCAAAAGTGGATGTTGGGAGTGTCATACCAGTTATACGGCATAAATTTTGACACAGGCATACGACCTTGCTGGCCAAGATGCCATCGGCAACGCCAGTGGGCAAAATTAGGAAAGGTAACAATACACTCTCTGCCTACACGCAACATTTCATTGATGACCAAGTGAGGGTCGCGAAGTGTTTGTAAGGCGTGGGCCATAACAACTACGTCAAAACTGTTTTCTCGAAAAGTCGCCAAACCCTGGTTTAGATCGTGTTCGACAACATTGAGTCCCTTGTCAATACACGCTGTAATATGATCTTCGTCTATTTCTATCCCAAGGCCATCAACATTTTTTTCTGCTATCAATTTGCAGAGCAGAGACCCGTCGCCGCAACCCAGATCGAGTACGCGAGCTTTTGAACGTATCCAGTTGGGGATGAGTTGTAAATCAAAACGCATCAAACTGTCTCCCCTGCCACTCGTTGCATATAAGCTCGGAACACCTTTTCGTAACGCTCATTCGAAATTAGAAAGGCGTCATGACCAAAGTCGGCTTCAATTTCAGCATAACTAACGGGTTTTCTGGCGGCAACAAGGGCATCCACAATTTCACGGGACCTCTCCGGGGAAAAGCGCCAGTCAGAAGTAAACGAAACAACCAAAAAAGAGCAGGTGGCATTGCTGAAGGCCTCTACCGGGTCGTCATTATATTCTCGAGCGAGATCAAAAAAATCTAGCGCTTTGGTCATTAAAATATAAGTGTTGGCGTCGAAGCTTTCAGAAAAGACGTCGCCTTGATACCTGAGATAACTCTCAACTTCGAATTCGACGACTTCATCACTGCCCAGGCTGAAATTTCCAGTTTTTAATTCACGGCCAAACTTTTGCCCCATTCCATCTTCAGACAAGTAGGTAATGTGTCCGATCATCCTGGCTAATCGCAGACCCTGTTTTGGAATGACGTCATGATTCATGTAATAGCCACTGTGAAAGTTTGGATCGGAACTAATGGATTGACGAGCGACCTCATTGAATGCAATATTTTGCGCAGACAATTTTAATGCTGAAGCAATGACAACACAGTGGCGGACCTCATCGGGATACTCTAGGGCCCAGCGCATAGCCTGCATGCCACCCAAACTACCGCCGATCACTGCCGCCCATTGTTGAATTCCCAATACTTTCATCAGTTCTCGCTGAGTATTCACCCAATCTCGACAGCGCAACAAGGGGAAGTCATTTTGCCACGGCGTGCCAGTTTCAGGGTTGATAGATTTTGGGCCAGTGGAGCCATGGCAGCCCCCAATGTTGTTAACACTGACAATATAAAATTGATCACTGTCGATGGGCTTTCCGGGGCCGATATAGCTATTCCACCACCCGGGTTTGGTTTCGTCTTCATGATGATAGCCCGCAGCGTGGTGATGTCCGGACAGCGCGTGGCAAATAAGTATGGCGTTGGAGCAGTCGCTGTTGAGTTTGCCGTAGGTTTCGTAAACCAGATCATACTGCATCAGCGAGCGGCCGCAGGCGAGTTCGATCGGTTGCGCGAAATGATGGGATTGAGGGGTGACTATTCCGACAGATTGCTCTGGCATTCTTAGGTCCATTTATTGTGCAGTTTGCGAGTCTAATAATTCAATCAGGGCTGTGCAATAGCCAGTTTACTGTATGTTTGTCTGGCCTATTACTACGTTGAGTGTCGTCATGATGGGTATAGTGACATCGGCAAAAGCTAGCTAGCGGTCAGTTGGCACTAAATACCTATAACGTAGGCGACAGGTAAATTAACACTTGCGGCGATATGGCCGAGCATTATTTGCAAAACATTAATCGCCAAAAATACGAAAATGGGCGACAAATCGAGACCGCCCATTGCCGGAACAATTTTACGAAACGGCGCCATCACCGGCTCCGTCAGCTGATGTAATAATAATATCAGTGGATTATAGCTCCCCGGCGCAACCCAGCTGATGATGATCGATGCAAGGATGGCAATAAAATAAATATTTATCAGCATTCCTAGTGTACCTAAAACAGCCCAGCTCAGCAGGTAGAGAGGATTGGGAATACTATACCCCTGAAGGGCTACCAAGGCGGCTGTAGTTAACATCTGTATGAGTAAAATGGCAATAATTGTTGCCGTATCGACTTTGCCAATGCTGGGGATGAAGCGGCGTATGGGTTTTAGTAGTGGTTGGGTCACCTTGATTAGAAATTGCGAAATTGGATTGTAGGAATCTGCCCGAGCCAGCTGAAGTAGCACCCGCATTATTAGCGCTAATAAAAATAGCTGGCAAAGTGTCTGAATCAATAAATTGGCAATATCTCGCAATGCATCCATAGAGTCGTGGCCTTTTCCGGATTGAATACCGGGTTGTATGATTGTCAATGAGTGACATAAATAGGTGTATCGGAAAATACTATTATCAGTGCCGAAGCTAGTAAATTTCCAGTGTTATTAGTTACCATCGCCAAGTATTTCGGCTAGTTCCTCAGATCGATTTCGGCCTGCTTCCAGTGCTTGCAGGAATATATCTTTTAAGCCTCGGTTCTCGAGCACTTTTAGCGCCTCTGCAGTCGTACCTCCCGGAGAGGTAACCCGGCGTCGTAATTCTGCAGTATCTACGTCGCTTGACATCGCCATTTTAGCGGCCCCTAGCGCAGTTTGCAGGGTCAGTTGTTTTGCTGTTTCGGCACTGAGGCCCATACTTTCGCCGGCAGCCTGCATGGCTTCCATTACCAAAAAGAAGTATGCCGGGCCACTGCCTGAAACGGCAGTAACAGCGTCAAGAGCTTGCTCTTCGTTAACCCACAAAGCGATGCCTACCGCGCCTAAAATCTGATCGGCCAGTCGTTTCTGGCGTTCGCTAACGACGGGGTTTGCATACAAGGCTGTAGCGCCGGTCTGAACCAGCGCGGGGGTGTTGGGCATACAGCGAACGATGGGCATACCTCCACCAAGCCATTGGTCAAGGCTTTTAACTTTGATACCTGCAGCAATAGAGATCACCAGTGGTTTATGCAATTGCGCGCTGTCTGCCAGATCTTCAAGGATGGGCTTCATGACCTGTGGCTTTACCGCCAAAACAACGACATCGGCATTGGCTATAGCGTGTTGGTTGTCGTCCGTTGTCTCGACTTTAGCGATGTCCCGCAGTCTTTCCAAAGAAGCAGGATAAGGGTCGCTGGCGATGATCTGCTCGGCAGAAAACCCTTCGGTGACAAGACCACCAATAATACTGCTGGCCATGTTACCAGCCCCAATAAACGCAATAGTAGGATGAGACACAAAAAATTCCTTAGAAGTTGCTGATAACAGCAAATTTTACTGACGTGAGATTATAGCAGCATGAGGTAATGCGAGATATGGATGGGCGAGTTATAGTCACAACAATGGCATTATTATCTGGGGCCAAAAATATCTGTGCCAATTCTAACCACGGTGCTCCCTTCGGCAATCGCCGCCTCCATGTCTGCTGACATACCCATCGACAGCGTATCCAGGTCGTTGCAGGTTTTTTGGAGGTCATTGAAGGCTTGATGGAGTACTGCAAAAGCTGCCTGTTGCTCATCTGCTTGGTCGCTCGCCTGGGGTATCGACATTAACCCCCGAAGCTGAATATGCGGTAAGCTATCAACCTGCACTGCCAAAGATGACAGCTGTTCCAGCGAAACACCGGCCTTACTATTTTCGTCGCTGGTATTTACCTGCAAGCACACGTTAAGTGGTGGCATGCCTGATGGTCTTTGGTCATTGAGTCGTAGGGCTATCTTCAGACGGTCAACACTATGAACCCAGTCAAAATGTTCGGCGATAGCCCGAGTTTTGTTAGACTGAATGGGGCCAATGAAATGCCAGCACATGTCGATATCAGTTAGATGCAGTTGTTTGTCCAGTGCCTCTTGCAGGTAATTCTCGCCGATATCGGTAATGCCGGCGGCAATAGCCTGACGCACTTCATCAGCCGAGCGAGTTTTACTGACTGCCATTAGAGCAACTGTATTTGGCTTTCGGTGATATTTTTCTTCCGCATTGCGGATGCGATCTCTAACCTTTGCTATATTTAATGCTATGAGTTGTTGCATAAGATTCATTTCGATGACATAAACTTCTGTCAGTTGTGACCTGACTCACAGTTGTTTTACTCGGAGCAGGTATTTAGGGCGTAATTTAAAACCTCTATTATACTCAAAACAGCTATTTGTCTCTCCAAAAATCTATTGAGTTATCAAGGAACCGCATGGACATAACAGAACTATTGGCATTTAGTGCCAAGCAGGGCGCTTCCGATTTACATTTGTCGGCAGGATTACCGCCGATGATTCGGGTTGATGGTGATGTGCGTAGAATCAATTTGCCGCCAATGGAGCACAAGCAGGTTCACAGTCTCATTTATGAAATTATGAATGACAAACAACGTAAGGACTTTGAGGAGTTCCTTGAGACTGACTTTTCCTTCGAAGTACCCGGCGTAGCAAGATTTCGGGTGAACGCATTCAATCAAAATCGTGGGGCGGGAGGGGTATTTCGAACTATCCCTTCAAAAGTCTTGACGATGGAAGAATTAGGTATGGGTCAGGTCTTCCGGGATGTATCCATGGCGCCGCGCGGTCTGGTGCTTGTCACAGGACCAACAGGTTCCGGTAAATCTACCACGCTTGCTGCGATGGTGGATTACGTCAATGATAATAAATATGAGCATATCCTCACTATCGAGGACCCCATCGAATTTGTTCACGAATCTAAGAAATGTCTGGTAAACCAGCGTGAAGTTCATCGGCATACTCACGGCTTTAATGAGGCCTTAAGGTCGGCTCTCCGTGAGGATCCGGATATCATCCTAGTGGGCGAATTGCGCGATTTAGAAACTATTCGACTAGCAATGACCGCAGCAGAAACGGGGCATTTAGTGTTTGGTACCTTGCACACAACCTCCGCGGCAAAAACTATTGACCGCATTATTGATGTATTTCCGGCTGAAGAAAAGTCAATGGTTCGTTCGATGCTATCTGAATCACTACAGGCGGTTGTTGCGCAAACATTACTTAAAAAGACCGGTGGTGGGCGTGTCGCCGCGCATGAAATTATGGTGGGTACGTCTGCTATTCGCAATCTGATTCGCGAAGACAAAGTGGCACAAATGTATTCGGCGATACAGACGGGCAGCGCTTCTGGTATGCAAACGATGGATCAGTGTTTAGTTGAGTTAGTGGATAAGCGGCTGATAGGTCGGGACGTCGCTCGTGAAAAAGCTCGTTTCCCTGAAAATTTTTGATGATGAAGTTTATGGCCAATAATTTAGTCGTTGTTGCATTACTTGATGTAGGCAGGAGTTAAAATGGATATTGATAAACTATTAAAAATAATGGTTGAGAAAGGCGCGTCGGATTTGTTTATAACGGCTGGTGTGCCTCCTTCGATCAAAGTTAATGGTCGTGTTCTGCCTGTCACTACCAGTCCATTGAGTCCTGAAAAAACTCGGGAAACTGTTCTGGGGGTTATGACTGAAAGCCAGCGAGAAAGTTTTATTCGCGAGAAAGAATGTAACTTTGCTATCTGTGCACGAGGTATTGGTCGATTCAGGGCAAGTGCATTTTACCAGCGTAATTTGGCAGGTATGGTTTTGCGGCGTATTGAAACAACGATTCCGCGTACCGAGGACCTCGGGTTACCTGAAATCGTTAAAGAGCTGTCGATGACCAGACGTGGCCTAGTGATCTTTGTTGGCGCGACGGGTGCGGGTAAATCAACATCGTTGGCGGCAATGATTGGTCACCGAAATCGAAATTCGAAAGGTCATATTATTTCTGTTGAAGACCCTATCGAATACATTCATCAGCATGAGGGTTGTATTGTTACCCAGCGAGAAGTGGGTATTGACACGGAGAGTTTTGAAGTTGGTTTGAAAAATATGCTGCGGCAAGCACCGGATGTCATCGTGATCGGCGAGGTGCGTTCTCGCGAAACGATGGAGCATGCCATTACCTTTGCGGAGACCGGTCATCTCTGTTTATGTACATTACATGCAAACAACGCCAACCAGGCACTCGATCGAATTTTACATTTCTTCCCGGCGGATCGTCATCGTCAGCTATGGATGGATTTATCGCTAAATCTCCGTGCTATCGTTGCGCAGCAGCTTATACCTACTCCTGACGGCAAGGGGCGACGGGCATGTATCGAAGTACTGTTGAATACGCCGCTGGCGCAGGATTTGATTCGAAAAGGGGATGTTCATGCCTTGAAAGAGGTGATGGCTAAATCAAACGAAATGGGGATGCAAACTTTCGACCAGGCATTGTTTGAATTATTCAGTGCTGGAGAAATAACCTATGAAGATGCGCTCTCCCATGCAGACTCCTCTAATGATTTGCGACTAATGATTAAATTGGCGGACGACGGTAATTTGTACCATTCAAATCATGCGGTGGGAGGACTGTCACTCGAGGACGATGCTGAAAATGACAAAGGGACTAAGTATGGTCGTTAGCTATGGCTGCCGCAGGTTAATCATTCGGAGACAGTAAGTCGGGTTGGATTAACCAACTTTCCAGAATAATTTTAGCTGCTAGGCTGTCAACGTTATTTCGTTTGAAATCACGGGAGCCTGTTTGCTGGATGATTTCTCCTTTCGCCTCATAGCTGCTTAAGCGCTCATCTGCCATCGAAACCGGCAAGCCGAAACGGCCATGCAGGCGATTAGCAAACTTTTTTGCCCGCCGACTTAATTCTGAAAAGCTGCCATCCATGTTCAGTGGTAGTCCAATGAGCAATAAATCAGGTTGCCATTCGTCGATAATTTTCTTGATTTGTTCCCAGTTAGGTACTCCATCTTTCGCTTTTAGTTCGGTGAGTGGGTTTGCCGTATTGGTAATAGATTGTCCAATGGCTAAGCCGATCGATTTAGTGCCAAAGTCAAAACACAAAACATTATTGAAAGCTGCGCTGCCCCTACGATGATCAGGCATTGTTTAAGCATGACCGGCGAGAGGAGAAATTAACGCCAGATCGACGCCTATTTTAGCGACAGCGGCCGCTGCTCTTTGGTCGATCGGTGTATTGAACATAATGTTGCTGTCCGCCGGCAGAGTTAACCAAGCGTTCTCACCGAGTTCTTGCTCTAGTTGCCCCTCTTCCCAGCCCGCATAACCTAAAGCAACCAGGCTATCACTGGGGCCGTGGTCGTGGGCAATGGCACTGAGAATATCTTGTGATGTAGTGAGAGCTATCTGGTCGGAAACATGGACGGTTGAGTCCCACTTATCGTCAGTGCGCCGATGCAAAATAAAACCACGATTCATATGAACGGGTCCGCCTGAAAGTATCTGGCCCGGGTGATCGCGCGAGACGTTTTCGATGTCAAGTTGATGAAAAACTTCACCGAGGGACAAGTCTAGCGGATGATTAATGACAATTCCCATGGCTCCGTACTCGTTATGTTCACAGATATACGTAATGCTATTGGCGAAGATGCCATCATTCAATGCAGGCAGTGCAATCAGGAAATGATCTTTAAGACTAGAACTGGTGGTTAATATATCCATGACGTTATTATTGGGGCGTTGCTTGAGGATGACAAGGTCTTAATTAGGATTTATCGGGTGGATAATTCAGATTTTTAAGACGTTGATGCTATTGTTATTGAGGGTTTTGGTTCATTTGCGTGTTGAAAAAATCCTACCGTGAATCTGGACAGGCCGACTCAACTATCAATGTTGGAGTTTACGTGCTCGCAGACAGTTTATTTTTATGAAAGCGCCAGGTACGGATGATTTCCAAGACATCAACCTCTTTTTGCATCTGGCTTGGAAATGCGTCATAGGGAGCTGCCAAATGAACAATTTTCAAGGCGGCTTGGTCGAGGATTTTATGTCCTGAAGACTTCAGGATTTTTACTTGGTAAACATCGCCGTTAGGTAATAATGAGACAACCATCCGCAAATCACCGAAAAGTTGTTTTTGCTTGGCCTGACTTGGGTAGTGTTGGTTGCCTATGGCTTCTACTTTGGCTCGCCAGTTGTTTAAGTACAGAGCGTCATCGGCCTGCTTCGTCGCCACCGACGTTAGGCGGCGAATCCGGGGGCGTCTCGCATAAGCGTATTCCTGTATATCCAACTTTGCTTCAAGGCTGGCAATCTCTTTGTTGCGCTGCTCCATCGACATATCGTCTTGTTGTTGCTGGTTGTGCTCTGCAGATGGGTCCTGTGATTGTCGTTGGATGCTGGTGAATTTGCTGTCGGCAGAGGTAGTCAATTCCGGATTGGCCGCTACGCGCGCTTCGCTTTGGCTGCGCGAGGGCTGATCTATCTGGCGAATTTGCGTGTCCTGATAATCAGCTATCTCCGTAGCAGTGAGCATCGCTTTTTCTTCAAGTTTGCCACTACCTTCCTGATTATTCTGGGCGAGGAAGTCAGCTTTCTCAGGCGCTTTTTCGCTGCGATGGTGGGCTAGGGTGATTTCAAGTTTTGATGAGGCGGTTTGCCGCTCCTCGCGATTAAAACTAACTCCGAGTATAAACGCCGCATGAAGTGCCAAGGCAAGGCAGAATGCAAACCCGAGCCGATCATGATTAAAGCCCTGTCCTGCTATGCGAGCATAGTTATTGATTGCCAGCGCCATGTGCCTATTATTCCAGATTTCTGGGATGTAACTATCAGCGTAATAACAGTTTAGCCGTCAAGGCTAAACTGGTTTAGAGTCTTGCTACTGACTACCCGCTAACTTACGACTGATGACGTCCATTAACGATCCGCCGATATCCATGCCGTATGCTTTGTCAATTTCGCGCACGCAGGTAGGGCTGGTAACATTGATCTCAGTGAGATAATCACCAATGACATCGATGCCGACGAAGAGTAACCCCTTTTCCCTGAGTGTTGGGCCAACCTGATTCGCAATCCAACGGTCGCGCTCCGTTATTGGTTGTGCTCGACCGGTGCCACCAGCAGCTAGGTTGCCGCGGGTTTCTCCCTGCGAGGGTATACGTGCCAGACAATAGTCTACAGGCTCTCCGTCAACTAATAAGATGCGTTTGTCGCCCTTAGTGATATCTGACAAAAAGCGCTGAGCCATAATTGATCGTCCCCCGAAATCAGTCAGTGTTTCAAGAATGACGCCCAGATTGGGGTCGTTTTCTTTGACTCGAAAAATCGATGTTCCACCCATGCCGTCAAGGGGCTTGAAAATGACGTCTTTGTGCTGCCGATGAAAATCTCGAAGTATTTCATTGTCGCGGCTGACGACTAGCGGTGGGCAGCATTCTGGGAATTGAGTGGCAAACATTTTTTCATTGCAGTCCCGAAGGCTTTGAGGTTTGTTGACGACGAGAGTGCCGAGTCTTTCAGCGGCTTCTAGAATATACGTGCTATAAATGAACTCATTATCAAAAGGTGGATCTTTGCGCATTAGAATTACATCAAGTTCGCCGAGGTTGATGTCTTCCGCCTCTCCAAGCTGATAGTAGTCGTCAGTATCCCTGAAAACCTCGAGCGGGCGGACTCTGGCCCTTGGCTCCCCGCCTGACTGGTAAAGGTCCTGTTGTCTCATATAGCTGAGCTGCCAGCCGCGATCACTCGCCGCCCACAGCATAGCCAAGGTTGTATCTTTTTTAATATTGATGGATTCAATCGGGTCCATCACCACGCCGAGACGTATTTTCATTGTTTTCTCACAAAATGACTCAATCGGCCGACAATAACGCTGAGTTATACTTAAAGTTGCTAGCTGCTTCTCACTTATAGGAGTAGGCGAGATGACAAACGGCTTCTATACTGGTGTTAGCAATACGGTACGTTGCTAATGCTGACAAATCAAGGCTCAGGTTATAAGGCGCTTTGTCGGAATTTTACTCTATTTATTTTAGATTTATCGATAAAGCCTGAGACTGTATTAATTATTTATGGGCAGGGCTCCCGCAGAGGGAGACGCTGCAGTGTAACAAGATTGAACATTGCTGATAAAGGCTGTAGGTATGGAAGGGAATTTTGAAAATCTAAAGGTCATGGTGATTGATGACAGTAAGACAATCCGTCGGACGGCGGAGACGCTGCTGAAGAAGGTAGGTTGTGAGGTGATTACTGCTACCGATGGTTTTGATGCGCTGGCTAAAATAGCTGATACCAAGCCAAATATTATCTTTGTCGATATTATGATGCCACGGTTAGACGGCTATCAGACCTGCGCCTTGATTAAAAATAACAGCGAATTTAAACAAATCCCAGTTATTATGTTGTCTAGTAAGGACGGGCTATTTGACAAGGCTAAGGGGCGTATTGTTGGTTCAGATGAATACCTAACCAAGCCTTTCAGTAAAAATGAGCTTTTAGGTGCGATTGAAGCTCATGTGGGATAAAGCTGTGATTAGTCATCCGTGTAATAAAATCAGGCATGAAGATGTAGTAAGGGTGGAGGATGTATGGCTCGAGTTTTAATCGTTGATGATTCGCCGACGGAAACCCATAGAATGACGAAAATATTGGATAAACATGGGTACGAGGTGATTACGGCTGACAGCGGCGAAGATGGCGTTGCTAAAGCTAAAGAAACGTTGCCCGATGTAGTATTAATGGATATCGTTATGCCCGGATTAAATGGCTTTCAGGCAACCCGCCAGCTCAGTAAAAATGCCAGCACGAGTCATATTCCAGTTATTATTGTTACGACTAAAGACCAAGAAACGGACCGTCTCTGGGGTCAGCGCCAGGGAGCTAAGGGTTATCTGACGAAACCCATTGAAGACAGCGCGCTACTCAATACAATATCTGATGTGTTGGGCTAAAGGGAATCTTTTGATATGGGTAGTCCAATAGAGCCGTTTGCAACATTGCTGGATATGGCCCAGCGAAGTGTCGCTGCCGCTCAGGGGTTGCCGGCACAGACAAACAGCAAACCCGAGTGGTCGGGTATTGGGTTCAAACTAGTTGGCCATCGATTTGTTGCACCGATGGGCGAAATTGTCGAAATTCTCGCGCAGCCTGCCGCTACTCGCCTTCCCGGCGTACAGCCCTGGGTGCGTGGCGTTGCCAACGTTCGCGGTCGCTTGTTGCCTCTATTTGATTTAGAAAATTTTTTCGGAAGCAGTTTGGGTAGCCGTAAAAGTCGGAGGGTTCTGGCGTTGGAGTTGGGAGACCTTTACAGCGGACTAATAGTTAGTGAGGTTTATGGCATGCAGCATATACCGACGGAAAACTTCAGTCATGAAACCCCGGAAAGTGTAGCCCCTCTAAAGCCATTTTTAGCCGGATCATATCAACATAATGATGAAGTTTGGTCAGTTTTTAGTCCGTTTAAACTGGCAAAAAACGCAGAATTTTTTAATGCGGCAGCCAACTAGTGGGCAGTCGTTCTATTTTTAACCTTGTAGTCAATAGCTTTAGTTAACCACAACTAGCAGCGGAGAGACCCGGCATGAATGCTAAAACGAGAGGCGCGGCAGGTAAGCTGCCCACAAACCGAGCCATAAGCTTTTTCCTGTTCTTGATGGTCGCCGGTATTATTGGTGCCAGCGTGAGTGCTTATCTCGTATTCAGAGATGCCGGCTATGATGCTCGCTATCTCGAGTTAACTGGTGAGCTGAGGATCCTCTCGCAGCAAATATCGACAAGCTCTCGCCGGGCGACGGCCGGTGAGGCTGCAGCTTTTGATGAATTGTCAAAATCACGAAATCATTTTAACCAAACCATCGGGATATTGAAAAATGGTAATGCTTTATTGCCATCTCCGCAGCGTTTGTTGGTTGATGAGCTGAGTGAGCTCGACGGACTTTGGCAAAACGTCAATACCGCCTCTTCAACGGTCGTTGACAACCGCGAACGTATCTTATTTCTGCATGAAGTTGCCAAAACGTTGAATGATTCGATTCCAGAATTGCAGGCAGAATACAATAATGTTGTGGAGATCTTGCTGGTCAACAAAGCACCAGCGGATCAGGTTGCAGTTGCTCAGCGCCAATCGTGGCTGGCAGAGCGTATCGCGCGGAACGTTGACAAGATGTTACAAGGGGGTGGCGGAGCAACTGAAGCTGCTGACCAGTTTAATCTTGATGCGAGCCTATTTGGCTCAGTGCTGAATGGTATGCTGCAGGGCAACAAGGCCATGGGTATTTCCCGCGTCACCGATGGTGATGCGAAGGCTTCATTGGAAGAAATTAATAAGTTGTTCGAATTTGTTAGCGGCTCTGTGGACGAAATTTTTCAGGCATCTCCAGATCTTCTAAAAGCCCGTACAGCGGCAAACGAAATTGTGGTTGATTCACCTCAGGTGATGGAAGCTACCAGTAAATTAGCTGAGAAAATTACCGTGCTTGAAAGTGAGCGGACCATAACTGGGCCTCGGGCATTGATATTTGTCGCAATCACTTTATTTTCTTTAGCAATGATTGGTATCCAGACCTTCCGTAACACTCAGTATCGACTTCGCGAAACTGGAGAGACCAATGAACGAAACCAAACAGCGATTCTGCGTTTACTTGATGAGTTAGC
>TARA_B110000879_G_scaffold52786_1_pt1 | contig 42194 bp, 28 predicted proteins | sample TARA_B110000879 | Tara Oceans TARA_B110000879 (sample SAMEA4398094) | marine metagenome | biome: Polar Biome; feature: [SRF] surface water layer (ENVO:00010504); material: water (ENVO:00002006), including particulate matter (ENVO:01000060) such as... | depth 5 m
ACAGAATAATACGAAATCCGGAATATCAAAACTACCTACAACAATATATGTAGCTCATTAAAACGGGCCATATAATCAACGTTGTGTTTAGTTAAAAAACTCTTGTACGAATTAAAGACGAAATACATTTTGTAACACCTAACATTTTTCTGCATCCAATGAATATGAAAAATCCATTATCGAATAACTATTCAGAAGAAGAAAATTTAATCTTGATTGACAAAGTACAGGAAGGTGACTCAACAGCATTAGATAAGCTTGTAAACATCCATCAAAGTTTCATATACAATGTAGCTTGGAAAATGACGCATAGTAATGAAGACGCTTTAGATTTAACTCAAGAAGTCCTTATCAAAGTAATTACAAAACTCTCCACTTTTAAAAGAGAAAGTGCCTTTAGAACTTGGCTCTATAGAATAGTATTTAATGAATTTTTGCAAACGAAAAGAAAAGAAAAAGAAAAAGTGTTTCATAGTTTTGAAGCACACGACATGCAATTAAATGCAGTTCCCGACCCTGAACTTAAACCTGATGAAGAATTAGAACTAAAAGAATACACAAATGAAGTGAAATTTAGATGCACGTCTGCTATGCTTATTTGTTTAGATAGAGAACAAAGACTCATTTATTTATTAGCAGAATCATTTGGAATAGACCATAATATTGGTGCTGAAATATTCGGTATTTCAAAACAAAACTTTAGAGTAAAATTAAGTAGAGCAAGAAAAGAACTCCATAATTATATGGAATATAGATGCGGATTGATAAAAAAATCAAACCCTTGTAGATGTGTGAAAAAAGCGAAAAGTGCATTGAAAATGGGAGTGATAAATGAACGAAACTTGATTCTAAAGTCCACTTACACTAGTAAGATCGGAGATTTTGTCACAGAAAATCAAGGTCTGATGACGGAAGTGTTGGACCAAAAATATATTGAAATTTTCAGAAATCATCCTAGCAAATCTGAGTTTGACGCTCAAACTATCGTTAGTAAAATAATTAATGATGAAACAATCAAAAATTTATTTAACATTTGAGTTTAACTACTTAATAAATAAGGTGAAGCTACTGGCTTCCCCTTATTTTATTCGTTTTTTGTAACACATCCATTTTTGATGCATCTAAATGTTCAAACGCCATAATGGGGTTGAAATTTAATATAAATCAAAATAAAAAATAAAGGTATGTTAGTTACAATTTTAGTTATAGTTGGAGCGCTTATAATGCTCAACTTTACAGTAAAAAGAGATTTGCATTTTGAAGAAGAGGTGTTTATAAATAAAGGCATTGATGAATCTTGGGAAGTGCTTGGGAACCAATTTACGGAGGCTCATTTGTGGTCTACAAATTTTAAATCCTCTAAGCCAGGAGGAAAACCTAAATTGAATGGTCTTGATTATCTCCACCGTGAAACCATGACTGAAAAGGGTGAGAATTTTCAAGAGTTAGATGAATTCGACCCAGATAATTACAAATTGTCTTATCATGTATCAAAAGGAGTTCCAGGTATTGCGAAAAGTGCACTGGGTGATTGGAGTTTATGTAAAGTGAGTAATGAACAAACTAGATTGAATGTTCACTTTAAATTGGAAACAAAAGGTCTTTTAGGGTTTGTAATGAGTCCAATTATCTCCAGTAAGATTAGTAAAGCATCGACTGAAATTACAGAAGAACTTAAATACTATCTAGAAAATGGTAAACCACATTTTAGGAAATTGGAATCAAAAAAAAATAATAAATAAGAAAAAATGGAAAAGAATATATCAGCAGAATTCCCTTTCGAATCAAAGTATTTGAAGGTTAATGGAAGTAAAATACATTATATCGAAGAAGGTGAAGGAGATCCAATATTATTTCTACATGGCAATCCAGCATCAAACTATTTATGGCGGAATATTATCCCTTACGTAGGCAAACAAGCTAGATGTATCGCTCCTGACTTAATAGGAATGGGGAAATCTAGCAAGCCTGATATAAACTATGGTTTTCAAGATTCATATGACTATTTGGATTCATTTATTAAGCAACTCGGCTTAAAAAACGTTACACTTATACTACATGATTGGGGTTCAGGTTTAGGATTTCATTATGCAAATACACATCAGGAAAACATCAAAGCTATTGTCTTTATGGAGGCCATGTATGATGCACCTTCTATATCTGATATGCCATTTTCTCTAAAAATAGCACTGAAAATGATTCGTAATCCGATATTTGGAAAATTAATGGTTTTGAGGGCTAATATATTTATAAAAAAAATGCTGCCCAATACCATCTCACGGAAACTAAACAAGGATGAAAAAAATTACTATTCAGCACCTTACCCTAATGTTAAGAGTAGAAAGCCATTATTAGCATGGGCAATGAATGTACCATTTAAAGATGGCAAAACTACCAGCGCAACAGCAGCTATTAAATCCTGGGCAAAATGGTTGTCAAAAAGTGATATCCCAAAACTATGCTTCTATGCTTCGCCAGGAATAATTATGAAACAAAAAGATATTGAGGTGATAAAAAACACATTTAAAAATACAGAGATAGTGTATTTGGGCCCCGGACTCCATTTTATACAAGAAGATTATCCGCATGAAATAGGAAATGCAATTTCTAAATGGTACGACAAAATTAAATAACATAATTTTCAAGAAACATAAAAATTAAACACAACAATGTATAAAAGCAATAGTGGTTTGAGTATGCTCGCAAACCGCTATTGCTTTTAATTAGTATATTGCAATCCGAAAGTTAGTGCGTTTTAATCCGCTACTATTCTTATACTAACCGTTAGCAATGATTATAAAAAAAACAATGCGTAAAATGATAAAGGAATTTAACGAATGGGTTTCTACAAACCTTGATAGTCAAAAAGGTAAAACGGTAATTATAACAGGTGCTAATTCTGGCATTGGATTTTATACCGCTCTTGGATTAGCAAAACTTGGTGCAAATGTTATTGTTGCAGGTAGAAATAAAGAGAGAATAGATGAGGCGATACAAGCAATAAAAAAAGAAAACATATCAGGTACAGTGTCAGCGTCTATATTAGATTTAGCAAGTTTGAACTCAGTAAGAGAATTTGCAAATGAATTTAATAACACCCAAACCAAACTTGATATCCTGATTAATAATGCGGGTGTAATGATGCCACCTGAGTCAAAAACAGAGGAGGGTTTTGAATTGCAATTTGGAGTCAACTTTCTTGGGCATTTTTTACTAACCAATTTACTAAACAATAAACTTGATTTGACTCAGAATTCAAGAGTAGTAACTCTAAGTAGCATTGCACACAGAGGAGCTTCTATAGATTTTGGAAATCTTAGAGTTGAAAAACCTTATGACGCCAAAAGAGAGTATTATCAAAGCAAATTAGCAGACTTGATATTTGCATTAGAGTTAGGCAGAAGATATGAAGCGAATAATAATCATATTTTATCAGTTGCTTGCCACCCTGGGTTTACAAAAACAGAACTACAACGACATATAGATCCTAAAATTTTAAAAAAAATGAACTTTATGGACACCTGGAAAGGTAGTTTGCCAACGCTTCTTGCAGCAACAAATAAAAAGGCTAAAACTGGAGATTATTATGGTCCTGACGGAGAGGGGGAATATAGTGGTTTTCCCGCTTTAGGACTGATAGACAAGTCAGCATTAGACCAAGAGGTTGCAAAGAAATTGTGGGAAGTTGGAATAATGAATACTAAATGGGACTAAATAGATAACGACCCACTAACAATTTATATAAATTGAAAAATGAAAATATTTTTAATCCACTTAATCGCATTTCTTTCTATTAGTTCATTTGGCCAAACTGTCTCAGACAAGATCATCACAGTCGCCCCCAACTTATCTTTTCAAAACTATGAACATTTTAAAAGGTTAACTCTAAATTCTCCCGATTCTCCAATTGAATACTTGGATGGGTTTAATTTTGAATGGGGCTACACCTATAAAGTAAGTGTTAAAGAAACAAAACTAAAGTATACCCTGTCTGATGGAACACAATATGATTATGCATTAAATCATATCATTTCTAAAACCAAAGTGCCTGGCTCAACTCAATTTAAATTATTTCTTGACCCATCACGGTACTATCATCAAGTTGATTCTAGTAAGCAATTAATAAGCAATACATTACAACTAATTAATGATAGTACATATAATTATTTTGACAAAGTTGAAATTGAAATTCCTGATAATTTAAAAATAATTTTTAATCAGATTGTCGAGGGTAAAACATCAAGATTAGGATATTTCATTTTTATAAATGAAAAACGTATTCGACTTGTCCATTTATAAAGACTGTGATTTTTAGTATTTTATGCTTAAATATTAATAGTGTTTAATCATTTTTTTCTAATTTATTTATGAAAAAGTAGAATCCTATAGATCAAATTCACAGTTAGAATGGAGTGAAAATAACATTTTAGAAAAAGAGTTTTACGATTCCATAGGTAATTTTCATTCTAAAAGAAAACTAATTTTCGAGAAATTAAAGACACTCTGTTCAGAATTCGCAAAGGCACTGTTTATTTTGGAGCAATTGAATAAAATATTAAGGAAATTAATGATGGAAAAACTTATTTAGAAGTTTGGAGTCCCATTTCGTGTGTATAAATATTACTAGACTAAAACCTCCCCATAGGATTTGTAATCCTAAGGAATGCTGAGCCAAAATAGGCTTAAATCCTTCTAAAATTAGTTTTCTGTAGTACTTTCAAACTGGGTTCAAAAAACTTAAAACTTGCAAACGACAAACAGGATTATAAATCCTGCCGAGCAAGGAGCTAAAAATAATTATGACAAAAAAAAAGGAGCTACACTTTTGTGTAACTCCTTTTCAATAATCAAATTTACTTCTTATTGTTTCGTCCAAGTATCAGTCTTTCCAATTAATGAAATTCCAACATAACCTCATATAATTAGTTTATTAATATCGGTCATTGTAATTTTACACCTATAAGTTTTCCCTTTCTTGAGTCGTAAATAGTTCCTTTGTTCCAAAAGTAACCTACACCATAGACGAAAACTTTAAAAACTCTCAATCCATTTTAATTATAAATCTGGATTTTTTTGATCGGCTTTTAATTTTGTTCTATCATTTCAAGGCCAAAATTAATTCCAACCTCAAATTTTTGTGAGTTGTCATTGTCATTTAAGTAATTAACATCCAATACCAAAGTTATATTTTCAGCTTTTAAGTAGTCTTCTATTTCTAAGTCATCCAAAATTTCGAATGTTACAGATTTTGCACCTTCCTCAATAGAAGTAATAAGTCCCACTGTTAGTATTGGAAGCTTTTCTCCCATAATATGCAACTTAGCACTATTAATTTCAGATAAGCCAATAGAATCATTCTTTGACAAAGTAATTGATTGAATTCCTGCTGATTCCATATTTCCTATTTCTACTTTATTGCTTAACAAATCTGTAACAATAACAGTTAAAGAGGCTGTATTTTCCTCTGAATAAATATCCTCAAATTGGAATATTTGTGAAGCTGATTCAACCTCAACTGATTTTGTAGCTACTGAACAAGAGCTAATCCCTGCACCTAATGCAACTGCAATAAATAGTGACTTAATAAATTCTATTTTCATTGGTTTTTTTTTATGATTAAAAGATAAATATAGAAAATAGTTAGTCAATTTCATAATAGACTTATACTGTTCTGTATTTTTTTCTGAATTTATAGATTAAAGAACCTCCTCTGAAAGCGTTCCAAACTAGGAATGCAATCCAAATTGCATATAACTTAAAACCCATTAAATCTAACCCGTAAATTATGGGCAAAAAGACTAATCCTGTGGCCAGTATTAATGTATTTCTTAAAAACACAGTTTCTCCTAGTCCTTTGAAAACACCATCATAAGTAAAGGTTATTCCACTAATAAATTGAGCAATAATTATGAGCCAATAAACGGAATAAAAATAGCCAGTTACCTCTTCGTTATTACTAAATATTCTTCCAATTACTGGATAAAGAGCCACAAAAACCAAAGCCAAAAAGAGAGAAACTATTAAATTGTATTTTATTAAATCCTTAATAAGAAAAGTAAGGGATTTAAAATCTTTTTGTCCCAGTAATTTCCCGGAAATAGCATTACCCGCATTGGAAAAACCATCAATAAAAAAGAAAGAAAATACCCATAGATTTATCAAAATAGTGTGAGCTGCCAAGTAGTTTTCTCCATAAGAAGTGGCGTATCTATTTGCAAAGAAAAAGGCTGTGTTAAGGGCAATTGTTCGTATTAGCATGTTTGCCGACATTCTTAGCATGTTCCCAAACTCATGGTTTACTTTTTTGAATTTTGGCAACAGACTAAATATTGTTTTTCGCTTCACAATTACAGTAATTACCACAAGCATGGTTACTTGCGAAAATACACTGGCCCAAGCTACTCCTTCTATTCCCATGTTTGGTTTAAAATCACCAATTCCAAACACCAAAACATAATCTAACACTACATTTACCAGAGCACCGGCAATACTGGCTTTCATTATCCACATGGTATTCTGGATTCCCCTAAAAACTCCAAATACGGTAAATACAATCATGGAAATTGGAAGTCCTATGATTCTTATTTTGAAATAAGTGATTGAATCCTCTAACAATTGGATTTGTTCAGGTTTTACTCCATAAAAATGTAAGAAAATATCTTCAGCAAAAAAGTAGGAAAGACCTCCAAGTACTAGCCCTAAAGTTGCTCCAAAGAGTATGGTTTGCGGAACAAGCGTTTTTATCTGTTCCAACTTATCTGCGCCCATGTATCTAGAAATTATTGACGATATCGAGGTTCTAATTTGTGAAAGTGACCAAAGAAGCAACACGTAGAATCCTGACCCTAAACCAACTGCTGCTTGTGAGATCTCGGAGTTTTCTCCCAAGTTTCCAATTATAGCAGTATCTACTAACCCAATAATTGGCTCTGCGATACCAGCAAAAATTGCTGGAATTGCCAAAATTCTTATTTCCCTAAAACTGATTTTTGATTTATTCACGTGCAAAGATATGGTTTAATTGTAATACCAATAATTCAAAAGGTTATTTTTCATCCTCAATTAGCTGTTAATATATTTCCGTTTAAAGGGCTTTTTTGCTATTTTCGACAAACTGAAATTAAATCACTTTTATGCACATAGCAATATCCGGGAATATAGGAGCAGGAAAAACAACACTGACGACTTTACTTGCAAAACATTACAAATGGGAAACTCACTTTGAAGATGTTGAAAATAATCCTTATTTAAATGATTTTTATGAAGACATGCAAAGGTGGTCTTTCAATCTTCAAATTTTTTATTTGAATAGCCGTTTTACTCAAATTCAAGAAATAAAAAACAGTGAAAAAACGGTGATTCAGGACAGAACAATTTATGAAGATGCCTTTATTTTTGCTCCTAACTTACACAAAATGGGATTGATGAGCACCAAAGATTTCGAAAACTACTTTTCTCTTTTCAATCTTATGGAAAAATTTATTTCTGCACCCGATTTATTAATTCACCTAAGAGCTAGTGTTCCTACCCTTGTAAATCAAATCTCACAAAGAGGAAGAGAATATGAGGAAAGCATTAGACTGGATTATTTGAAAAGATTAAATGAAAGGTATGAATCTTGGATTAGTACTTACAGCAAAGGGAAAGTGATTATTGTGGATGTAGACAACAATAACTTCAAAGAAAACCCTGAGGACTTAGGAAAAATAATAAATGACATTGACGCAGAGATTAACGGACTGTTCTAACTAAAAAAATCTAAGCATCTAATTAATAAACGCACTATATTTGCTGTTAATCGTTCTTAATCAAAACAAAAAATGAAAAAAACATTTCTTTTAATCCTATTATCAATAAGCACTCTAGGTTATTCTCAATTGCCAACAGATGGATTTTCTTCTATAGACAAAATACTGGAAAATACTATACAAATTGTTCCAAATTCACAATCGTCAATTCCAAAATATATAGAATTTAAAGATGGCTTTGCTCCTTCATTAAATGAATTGATTCCTTTCTTAAATCATTATACAAAAAGTAATTTTACTTTAATTAAGACAGATAGAACTGAAGATCAACTTGGCTTTATTCACATAAAATTTCAACAAGTAATAAATAACATTCCTTTGGAATTAAATTTTGTTGCTGTACACATTAAAAATGGAGTGATTAAAGCTATAAGTGGAAATTTAGAAAGTAACACTCCTTCTTCAAACACAGCAGTATTAACTGAGCAAAATGTATTGAATACCACATTAAATAAAATTGATGCTGACGAATACAAATGGGAAAGACCAGAAGAAGAAGCATACATCAAAGAATTTGAAAACAATCCAGAAGCAACTTTTTACCCTAAAGGAGAATTAGTTTACTTCTCTATAAATTCTTCATTAAGATTAGTTTATAAATTTAATATCTATGCACACAAACCAGTGAGCAGAGCTGATTATTACATGGATGCAATTACTGGAAAAATGTTGTTTAAAAACGACATAATAAAGCATGCTAATGCAACAGGGTCTGCAAATACTGGATATAGTGGGACAAGAGTAATAACTACAGACTCTACTTCTACAACTAATTATAGACTTAGGGAAACAGGAAGAGGATTAGGGATTGAAACTTATGACTGTAATACTGGAACAAGTTATGGAGCTGCTGTAGATTTTACGGATAGCGACAACAACTGGACTTCTACTGCAAATGACGATCAGTATGCTTTGGATGCACACTGGGGTGCAGAAATGACCTACGATTACTTTTGGAATGTTCATGCTAGAAACAGCATCAATGGTTCTGGATTTAAATTGGTGAGTTATGTTCATTACGATAACAATTATGTGAATGCATTTTGGGATGGAAGCAGAATGACTTACGGGGATGGAAACGGAACTTCAACTTCACCATTAACAACAATGGCTGTTGCAGCTCACGAAATTACTCATGGATTAACTTCTAACACGGCAAACCTTGTTTATTCTTATGAATCTGGTGCACTTAACGAGTCATTCAGTGATATTTTTGGAGTTGCAATTGATTTTTGGTCTAGACCAACTGATGCTAACTGGCTAATGGGAGATGAAATATACACTTCGCCAGGTAGTTATTTTAGATCTATGTCTAATCCTAACGCAAAGAATGACCCTGATACTTATGGTGGAACTCATTACTATACTGGAACTGCAGATAATGGTGGAGTACACACTAACAGTGGAGTTCAAAATTTTTGGTTTTACTTGTTGGTAAATGGTGGGACAGGAACAAATGATAACATGGATGCTTATTCTGTCGCTCCACTAGGTTTTGATACTGCTTCTAGGATTGCTTTTAGAAATCTTACAGTTTATTTATCGAGAAATTCTCAACATAGTGATGCTCGTTTTTACGCAATAAAATCTGCTACTGATTTATATGGAGCTTGTTCTCCAGCTGTAATTGCTACAACAAATGCTTGGCATGCAGTTGGTGTTGGACCAGCTTATGTCTCAGGGGTACAAAGTGACTTTACTACATTAGACACAATAGGATGTCAAACTCCTCATACTGTAACTTTTACAAATACAAGTAATAACGCAACAGCTTTTATTTGGGATTTTGGAGACGGAAATACAAGTACAGCTGTTAATCCTACTCATACTTATACTGGTTACGGACCATACTCTGTAGAACTGTATGCAAATGGAGGAGCTTGTGGAGACGATACTTTAATGAAGATTGCAAACATAAGTATAGATACAAACTTAGCTTGCCCAGTGATATTAGTTAAAAACACAACTACAACTTCTAATGATTGTTCAGGAACTTTATATGATGATGGTGGTGCATCTGGGGATTATTCTCCAAATCAAGATTCTTATATGAGAATTTCGCCTGGAGGGACAACAAATGTTGCACTTTATTTCTCTCAATTTGATATAGAGTCTGGAGACCAAGGAGGAACAATTTGTAATTATGACTATTTAGAAGTTTATGATGGGACTAATACGTCCGCTCCATTAATTGGGAAGTATTGCAACAATAATCCGCCTCCAGCTTCAGTATCTTCTACTAGTGGGAGTTTATTTATAAAATTTCATACTGATGGAGGTCTTGATTTACAAGGATTTAAATTAGATTGGAGTTGTGAACCTAAAGCTGAATTTGATATTTCAAATAGTGACTTATGCATTAATTCTCTTATATCACCAACAAATAATTCAGTTAATGCAACCTCTTATAATTGGATAATGTTAGGAGCTACACCTTCTACATCTACATTACAAAATCCAAGTTTTTCTTATAGTTCGCCAGGTAATTACACAGTAAAACTTGTTATTTCTAATGGGCCTATTTCAGATTCAATCTCAAAAGTTTATACTATAAAAAACAATTGCTCTACTATTTTAATTGCAAATGATTCAATCGGATTGACGAGCTGCAGAGGAAAAGTAATAGATGATGGAGGTTTGACAGGAGATTATTCTGCAAACCAAACAACAACTTTTACTATTGCTCCTCCTGGTGCTGGAAGTTTAACATTAACTTTCAATACTTTTGATGTAGAAGCAGATAATTGTATTTATGATAATATGATGATTTATGATGGGATTTCTACAAATTCACCATTGTTAGGAAAGTATTGTAATTCTAGTTTGCCGCCAAATCCACTTACTTCATCTGGAGGAGCAATAACACTTAAGTTTTTTGCTGACCCTGGTTTAGAACTTTCAGGTTTTGATATCGATTGGCAATGTTCATCTGTAGGAATAGATGAAATAAATAAAATTAGTAAAATCAATATCTACCCTAATCCATCAAACGATTATGTGAATATTGAAGTTGGTTTTACGAATGCAAGTAAAATGGATCTTAAAGTAATAGACTTACTTGGAAAAGTAATCTATGAAAATAATTCAGACACAAAAGCAATTCAGTTTACAGATAGAATTAATGTTTCTAAACTAGCTGTTGGAACTTACATTATCTATGTAAATAACGAAGCGCATAAGTTTATTAAGCAATAAAAAGCAAATTATTGATTATAAAAAAGGCTTTCATTATTAATGAAAGCCTTTTTTTTGTAATCTATGTTTTACTAGATTCTCGTGAAATATTCTTTTTGAGATTCCGTGTCGAAGCACGGAATGACAGATGAAGAAAAACTGAATAAAACTACAACACCATTTCAGGAATATCTCCCTCAGTAATTAAAGTTCCTTCTGTTGCATTCTGAATTTCTTCTACAGAAACTCCTGGAGCTCTCTCTAGCAGTTTAAATCCTTTATTCGTTACTTCTAATACTGCAAGGTTGGTTACAATTTTTTTCACACACCCAACTCCGGTTAATGGCAGTGAACACTTTTTTAGTAATTTGGATTCTCCTTTTCTATTCGTGTGCATCATGGCAACAATGATATTCTCGGCTGAAGCAACTAAATCCATAGCTCCTCCCATTCCTTTTACCATTTTACCTGGGATTTTCCAATTTGCAATATCTCCATTTTGAGATACTTCCATTGCCCCTAAAACAGTCAGTTGAACATGTTGCCCTCTAATCATAGCAAAACTCATGGCAGAGTCGAAAAAAACAGCTCCTGGCAATGCCGTTATAGTTTGTTTACCTGCATTTATTAAATCAGCATCTTCTTCCCCATCAAAAGGAAAAGGACCCATTCCTAAAATTCCATTCTCTGATTGGAACTCTACGTCAACACCCTCTGGAATGTAATTGGCAACCAAAGTAGGAATGCCAATCCCTAAATTAACGTACCATCCATTTTGTAACTCCTGTGCAATTCTTTTTGCTATTCCTATTTTGTCTAACATAATATTATTCTAAGTTTATTTTTCTTGATAGTATGAGATTTGAATATCATCTATCAAAACACTTTTACCCCCTCCATACCAAAAATAAGTTTGCAGTATATCTTTCCTATTTCTAATGTATGGTGTAAGGTAATAATAAGTGTAATTTTTCCATTTGTTTATTTCGAAATTTTTGTGTTCCGCAATATCTTCGGCAGTATATCCATAATTTTTTCCATTCTTATTCCTCTTAATATCCATAACTATTCTTGTCTTCGAATTCGAATCTGTGACTTTAGCTTTGAATGAAATGGATACCCAAATTAGTTCTTTGTCAGTTATCTCAGAATACGGTTTTTGCCATTCATTAAAGTATATCTCTCCCAATTCATTTCCTACTTTCAAAAATTTATTAGATCCATTTTGCTTTATACTTTTTCCTAATCTATGCTTTTCAAAATCTTCCTGATGCAATACTTTATTTAAAAACTGATAGCTTTCTTGTGCTTCTTCAAAGCTTAAATCTCTGTCATAAGACAACAAAGGCTCTAACTTATTTTTATCAAATTCTGTTTTTCCAAACACTGCTTTGTAGGCTGTAAATGTCATTCTATCGCCATGAATTATTCCTTTTTTTGATTGGTACAATTGAAATAAATTCAATCCAATTAGAAATAGAATTAAGGAACCAAAAACTATTTTCTTTAATCCATTAAATTTAAAATAAGCTTGAACAAAAAAGGCTAAAATTAGAGCTAATACGGCATAAGATTGCACGAAGGCTCTTTGGCTAAAACTCTGAGCATACCACCAACAAGTCCAACTGGAAACTAGGTATAAATTAACAGCTGTAAAAATGGCTAACGACCAAAAGTACTTTGGTTTTTCCTTTTTTAAAAAATAGAATCCTGCAAATGCAAAAACTATTATTGGAGTATAAATAAACCATCCCTTTTTAAAACTAAACAACACCTCAATAAGATGAGGAAATAATAAATCGAGCCCTTCTCCTGGGTTTTGGTAGGAGTTGTAAATAAAATGTCCGGCATACAATTTCCAATATAGCATTTGAATAAAAACGACAGCAACTCCAGTTGCAACTGCAATTAATAAGTTACGGAGATGATTTCGTCCTATATCAATTATTTTTTCTTTGAAAGAAGACCAATTATTTACTTCCCAAAACAAAGGAATAAATAAACTGATAATTTCTATAGGACGGCAAATTGTGGCTAGTCCAATAAAAGCTCCTAGTAAAATTGAATTGCCTACACTTTTATTTTTATGCCATTTAATCGTATACAATATAATTAGAGTGTAAAGGAAAAATAATAAAGTGTGAGGCATTGCAGTATTAACTGTTGCTTGATGAATGAAGTTCGTTCCAAGACAAATTATAACAACAGTTATTGCCACAACTTTATCAGAAAACCAATTCAATAATATTTTTCTTAAAAGAAATAAAGAAGAAGCAATATAAAACAAACAACCCGAAACAATGGCTATTTGGTAAGGCAATGAAAATCCATTTTGGAAGTAGCCGCCCAATTTTGCAACCCAATGTCCAATAAAATAAAAAGGAGAAAGTAGAACTGCAAGCCCTGAGGGGTATCGAATTAACCAATTCCCTGTTTCTGCTTTATGGATTTGATAAAAGGAAGTGGAAATAAATTGTTCTTGTTGTAAGTTTTCAATGACAGAGAAATCTTGCATTCCCAAATCTTGGTGAATGAAAGCCATTGGAAGATACAAATAATAACCAAACGTATCCCATACAAATGGGTTTGGCCAGCCATTTAAAAACGGATAAGATACTATATAAATGGCTATTGCAACTACAGCAAAAAGAGATATTTTGTTTTTGCCAAACTGCAAATTAAGACTTTGTTCTTACCGTTCTTTGCTCAATTCTTTTTTCGTACCCTGATCCTTGAAAAATTCTTTGTACAAATATTCCTGGAGTATGAATTTCATTTGGATTTAATTCTCCTACCTCAACCAATTCTTCTACCTCTGCAATGGTAATTGTTCCTGCCATTGCCATCATTGGGTTGAAATTACGGGCTGTTCCTTTAAAAATTAAATTTCCTGCTGTGTCTCCTTTCCATGCTTTTACTATAGCAAAATCTGCTGTTAAAGCCAATTCCAAAATATGTGGTTTCCCGTTAAATTCTCTCACTTCTTTTCCTTCGGCAACTTCGGTACCATATCCAGCTGGAGTGAAAAATGCTGGAATTCCTGCACCTCCCGCTCTGCATCTTTCTGCCAAAGAACCTTGAGGAATTAAATCCACTTCTAGTTCTCCACTTAGCATTTGCCTTTCAAATTCATCATTCTCTCCTACGTAGGAAGAAATCATTTTTTTGATTTGTCTCTTTTGCAACAAAAGTCCCAATCCAAAATCATCTACTCCTGCATTGTTGGCAATACAAGTCAATCCTGTTACATTCAATTTCACCAACTCCGAAATTGAATTTTCTGGAATTCCACACAGTCCAAATCCTCCCAACATAAGAGTCATTCCATCCTTTATTCCTGCTGTTGCTTCTTCTACGTTATTTACTGTTTTATTCATAGTATTCAAAATCTAATCCACTGTTCGAGAAATTATTGTAATTAATTAACTCATTGTTATCTTGATCGCTACATTTCGTATAATCATCAATGTAATTATCTGGCAATGTAAAGTCAGCTTTAGAAACTTTAAGCGTAGAATCTTTGTATACTTTATTCATGTAATAGCCAAAAATTGGTAAGCCTGTATTTGCTCCTTGTCCCCAAGCAGTGCTACTAAATCTCAATCCTCTATCTTCTCCTCCTACCCAAACTCCAGTTGCTAAATCGGGTGTAATACCTACAAACCATCCATCACTGTTACTTTGTGTTGTACCTGTTTTTCCAGCAACTTGTGTTTTGATTCCCCCATATTTTTTATAGGTTGATCTCAACCTCATAGAAGTCCCTCCTGTTCTTTTCCTGTAAGGACTTTGAACTCCCGCAACCACACCACTCATCATTTTTATCATGGTAGCAGCAACATTTGCATCAAAAACTTGTTCGGTCTCTGGTTGTGCTTCGTAAATTACTACTCCGTTTTTATCTTCTATTCTGGTAATAATTATTGGTTTTATAAACACTCCCTTATTCCCAAAAGTACTTAATGCTCCAACCATTTCATAAACAGATAAATCTACCGCTCCCAAAGCAATAGAAGGATATGCTTTGATATGCTTATCTGGGATCCCCATTTTTATAGCGTTTTCTCTCACTTGTTTAGGACCAATTGCACCCATAACTGCAGCAGTAATTGGATTATCAGAACTAGCTAATCCATACTTTACTCTCATAGGTAATCCATCCAAATCATAGCCACTTTTTGGACACCATTGTCTGTTTGGGTTATCAGGGATTGGGCAACAATGTTCTATGTGAGGAAACTCTGTACAAGGCGTTATAACTCCAGCATCAATTGCCGAAGCATAAACAATAGGCTTGAAAACAGATCCTACTTGTCTTCTTCCTGTTCGTACCATGTCGTATTGAAAATACTTGAAATTTGGTCCTCCAACCCATGCTTTTACAAATCCAGTTTTTGGATCCATAGACATCATTCCTGCTCTCAATATACTTTTTAGGTATTTGATTTTATTCATTGGCGAAATCAAAGTATCCTTTTCATAACCTTTGGCTGCCCAATCAAATACTTGAGTTTGAGCTGGAGTATTAAAAAGCGTATCAATTTCCGCTTCTGTATGAGTTGGATTGATGTGGTTTTTATTATAATTACAAATGTATGTATCCTTCTTCTTCTCTGTTCCTGGTCTTTCACAGACTCCACACGCTTTTCCTACCAGTGTTTTGTAAAGCATGGTTTGTTTTTTAGCTCTATCAAAAACTTGAGCCGCTTCTTTTTTATCAATCGCACGCACAAAAGGGTACCTTGGATAGTTATACTTACTTTTTAGTTTGTTATTCATTAAAGGCTGTAGTTCAGATTTTAAATGTTCCATCACAGCCCATTCTGCATACTTTTGCATACGGGAGTCTATGGTTGTGAAAATCTTCAGCCCATCTTTAAGAATACTGTATTTTTTTCCTGTCTCTTTGTTCTTGTAAACAAACTCTCCTTTGTCGTCTTTTTTATTAAACAACCTATTCAAATCGGCTCTTAATGTTTCTCTAAAATAAGGTGCAATTCCCTCTTTGTGATCCACAGAGGTAAGATTTAACCCTAATGGTAACACTCTAATCGAATCGTATTGTTCTTCTGATAACTTATTGTTATTAAACATTTGCTTCAGCACCACTTCTCTTCTTTTCTTAGCTCTTTCTGGAAATCGTTTTGGGTTGTATCCGTTAGGGTTTTTTACCATTCCCACCAACATTGCAGCTTCTTGGATATTAAGCTCTGAAGGTGATTTACTAAAATACACTTTGGCCGCAGAGTGAATTCCAACTCCTTGATTCAAGAAATCGACTTTGTTCAGGTACATTGTCATTATTTCTTCTTTGGTATATCTTTTTTCAAGTTTCACTGCAATAATCCATTCTCCAAACTTCTGTCTTACTCTTCCAAAAAAACTTCCTGCTCTACTTCCGTAAAGATTAAGTGCCAATTGTTGAGTCAGTGTACTTCCTCCGCCATCTTTCCCCATTCCTTTTATTGCTCTTGCTAGTGCCTCAGCATCAATCCCTGAATGGGAATAAAAACGTTCATCTTCCGTAGAGACTAATGCTTGTATCACATTTTTATTTATCTCGTGGTAATCTACATTTGTTCTGTTTTGTAAATAGTATTCTCCTATAACTTCTCCATCTGCCGTAATAATTTGAGAGGCTAAATTACTCTTCGGATTATCCAAGTCAGATATATCGGGCATATCACTAAAGTATGCCAAAACAAGCATGAATAATAAGGCTACAAATGGGACAAGAAATACAAGCCATATTAGCTTTATAACTCTTTTCTTTCCCTTGCTAGGAGCTTTTTTAGTTGGTTTGCTCATCCCTTTTTATAATTTTAAGACCAATATCTTTGATATTATTCAATGATTCTTCTCTCATTCCTTGAGAAAAGGTAAACGTATACTTCCCGGCTACTGGCAGTTTCTTTTTCAGAAACAACATGCTATTTTCAATTACAGTACCACTTGAAGTTTTTCCAAGCCATTGTCCATTTGGTTTAGCTAATATAAACTCAGAAGTATCGGTTTTTATTCTACCATCAGGCGATTGTAAGTTCCAAAAGACAAACAAATTACTGTATTGATAGTCATTTGTATTCCTCAAATTAAAGGAAAAATTATAAATAACAGCAGTGTCCTTTATTTCAAATTCATAAGAAATAGGCTTGTCCATATTCCAGCCTTCATTTTCTATCTCTGTGTATTTTTGAAAATAAATATTTTCATTATCACAGGAATTAAAAAGCGAGGAAACTAGTAGGATTACTAGTGCAATAAGACTACTTTTTCGGCTGACTGTTGTCATTTGTCTTTTTGTTTCTGTTTTTATTTCTGTTGTTGTTGTTCCTTTTTTTCTTACCTCCTTTTTTGAACGTATTGTCAAATCTCGTCAAGCTATCTTGATCATTTACAGCTGCATAATTTTCCTCAATAACAGGTTCAAACTCTACAAACTCTTTTAAACTGACAGGTTTTTTTCCTGCCTTATTCATTTCAATAATTTCGTGTACTCTTTCTACCGAAAGTCCAATAAAATCATTGTTTCTGTCTTTAGATTCTACAGAAAACCACATCATTTTTCTAAAAACATCTGTTTTCATGTGACGTGCTTTACCTCCTTCTGTCTGCAATTGAGTATTCGCTTTTGGAAATGTTTTCATCAACTCCATGTAAGCATCCAATTCAAAATTCAAACAACATTTAAGTTTACCACATTGCCCAGCCAATTTTTGTGGGTTAAGAGATAACTGCTGATAGCGAGCTGCAGCCGTATTGACCGAACGGAAATCCGTTAACCAAGTTGAACAACACAGTTCACGACCACAAGAACCAATTCCTCCTAATTTCCCTGCTTCTTGTCGCATTCCAATTTGTTTCATCTCAATTCTTACTTTGAATTCAGCAGAAAACCTTTTTATCAATTCTCTAAAATCTACTCTTTGTTCTGCCGTATAATAAAAAGTAGCTTTGGACATATCGCCTTGAAACTCGATATCACTAATTTTCATTTTTAGTTTCTCTTCAATCGCCAGTGTTCTAGCTCTAGGCATAATTCTTTTCTCCTCATCTCGCCCTTCATGCCATTTATCTATTTCCTTTGATTCGGCTTTTTGAATAACTCCAGGCAGGCTTCTTAAATCAGTGATTTTCTTTTTACTCAATTGTAATTTCACCAATTCTCCTGTAAGCGAAACCACTCCAAGGTCATAACCACTTGCAGCCTCTACAGTGATAATATCTCCTGTATAAAGCGATAATTTTGTGTTGTTATTAAAGTATTCTTTTCTATCGTTTTTAAATCTCACTTCAATTACGCTAAAAGGTTTTTCTCCTGAAGGAATTTGCATGTTTTCCAACCAGTCAAAAACTGTCATTTTATCGCAACCTCCTGTTCCACATGAACCATTGCTTTTACAGCCATTAGGTACGCCAGAAGTATTATTTGAGCATGATGAACATCCCATTTGTAATTTTGTATTTATAAAAAAGCACTATATAACACTGCTTTTTGAAAGTTAATATTAGTAATAATAAGGGAGATACCTTTTACGGTCTTGATCCAATATATAAGTATCAAATATATTGATTATTCGTTCTAATAGAGATTAAAACCTAAGTTATTTTTTAATCAATTTGAAAAGAATAAAAGAAAGGTCTAGGAATAATATTTTGGCGTTGGCATTTCTGTCGATATGATAATAGGCTTGGGACATGTCTGTGTGCAAAGCTTCCATATTTCTTTCATGGACATAAGGCATAAATTTTTCAATAAACTCTTTGTGAGATGGGGTTATTTTTACGTTTTCCATTCCAGAAAAATTCCCTAAAAGACTTTTTTGAAATAAATTAAGAACAAACAGTAAAAATGCTTTTTGCTTTTCTTTTCCTAATTTTTGAATATTAGCAGAAAATGCAACTGCACCAACCACATCTTTTTTGAAACACAAACGCATCCAAGAGACAAATAAATCAAAAAATACTTGCGAATTATCTTGGCTAGAAACTTCGTGCAAAGCCATTGCAAAATCTCCATTTACATAAGTAGAAATTTCTATTGCTTTCGCTTCATCCACTCCATGATGATTCGCCAATTGATTAGAGATTTGAACTTCAGAAAGTGATTTTAATCGAATAATTTGTGTTCTAGAAATTATTGTTGCCAATATTTTTTCTAAATCTTCCACTACTAAAAAGAGTAACGTTTTTTCTGGGGGTTCTTCTATTAATTTAAGCAACTTATTGGCCGAAGCAATATTCATGTTTTCTGCCAACCAAATTATTGCCACTTTATAGCCTCCTTCGTATGATTTAAGGCTTAATTTTCTGAATAATTCTTTACTTTCATCAACCCCTATGATTCCTTTTTTATTTTCATTTTCATTTTTCCCATACCAATCTTGCTCGGTAGAATAAGGATTTGAAATCATCATTTCGCGAAATTCACTAATAAAGTCGTCTGATTTTTTCAAGTTTCCTAATATCTGAACAGGAAATGAAAAATGCAAATCAGGATGGGTTAATGTATTTATTTTTAAGCAAGAAGGACACGCTCCACATGAGTCGTTTTCTTCTTTATTACTACAGAAAACAAATTGAGCATAGGCCAAAGCTAATGAAAAAGAACCCGACCCTAGTTTCCCTTGAAACATTTGAGCGTGACTTATTCTTTCATTTACAACTGTTTGTATAAGATTTTCTTTTATACTTTCTTGTCCTATTACTTCCTTGAATAACATAAGTCAAATGTAAGTTTTATTTAAGAATGTGAGAAGAAAAGAGGGATAGTTTTTGTTTCTTTGTGAAGAAATAAATTTGAACAGTTATGGCACACAAAGCAGGGTTTGTAAATATTGTAGGAAGTCCAAACGTAGGGAAATCTACTTTGATGAATGGATTAGTAGGGGCAAAAATGTCGATTATTACTTCGAAACACCAAACTACTCGTCATAGAATTAGAGGAATTGTAAGTGGAAACGATTTTCAAATTGTGTATTCGGATACTCCTGGAGTATTGGAACCAAAATACAAACTGCATGAAAAAATGATGAATTTTGTAAACGATTCGCTTCGTGATGCAGATATCATTTTGATGGTTACAGATATTTTTGAAGAATCAATGAATCACAAAGAAACCTTGGAGAAGATTCAAAAAATGGATGTTCCTAAATTTGTTCTTATCAATAAAATTGATCTTGCGAGGGACATGACTATTGTAGAGGAAAAAGTAGAATTATGGTCTAAATTAATGCCTGGAGCTCAAATTTTACCAATTTCTGCGCTAGAAAAGGTAAATACAGAATTTGTTATCAATAAAATAAGAGAGCTTTTGCCAGAATCTCCTGCTTATTTCCCAAAAGATGAATTGACAGACAAACCAATGAAGTTTTTCATCTCTGAAATTATCAGAGAAAAAATATTTACTACTTACAACAAAGAAGTGCCATACTCTTGCGAAGTTGTAGTGGAAGAATACAAGGAAGATGTTCCTACTAATGGGATATCTAAAAAACTAATCACAAGGATTAGAGCATTAATTATAGTAAACAGAGAAACTCAAAAAGGAATTATTATTGGGCATCAAGGAAGTAAATTAACTGAAGTTGGTACGGAGGCTCGTAAGGATATTGAAGAATTTATTGGTAAAAAAGTATTTCTTGATTTGTACGTAAAAGTGGACAAAGACTGGAAAGAAAAAGACAATAAATTGGGTGAATATGGGTATAACGGATAATCCATGAAAACTAAAATTGGAAACGACTGGAATGGGGTTTTAAAAGATGAATTCGAAAAAGAATACTTTGAAAAGTTAACCGATTTTGTAAAAACCGAATACAAATCGGAGGTTTGTTTTCCTCCAGTGAAAGACATTTTTAATGCCTTTGAAATGTGTTCATTTTCTAATACTAAAATTGTAATTCTTGGGCAAGACCCTTACCATGGAAAAGGGCAAGCTCACGGATTAAGCTTTTCTGTTCCAGAAGGAATGAAAATTCCACCTTCGTTACGAAATATTTTCAAAGAATTAGCCTCTGACTTGGGAGTAGATAGTCCAACTCAAGGGGATTTAACCTCTTGGGCAAAACAAGGCGTTTTATTATTAAACGCTACCTTGACAGTCCGTAAATCTAAGCCTGTAAGCCATCAAAAACAAGGTTGGGAAGAATTTACAGATTCTGTGATTAAAACCATTTCTAATAAGAAAGAATCAGTTGTGATTGTGTTGTGGGGAAAATTTGCAGAACAAAAAGTCTCTTTGATTGACGAATCGAAACATTGCATAATTACTTCTTCACATCCTTCTCCATTTTCTGCTCACAGAGGTTTCTTGGGTTCAAAACCATTTAGTAAAACGAATGAATTTTTGGAGAAAAAAGGAATTGAGAAAATTGATTGGGAGTTGAAAAACGACCAAGTTAAAATGGAGTTTTAATTTATTGATAACCCTTACTTATTCTGAGTGAAATATTCTTTGTGAGATCCTGAAACAAATTCATAATGACTTGTGTTACTTTAAAAAACAATACTTCATTATTCTCTTGATTCAAACTAATAAGTTTTTAAATTTATTTCTACATTTATAAAAAACCAATAATTGGAATACGCAATAGTAGACATAGAAACCACTGGAGGAAGTCCATCTACCAGTAAAATAACTGAAATTGCGATTGTAATTACTGATGGAGAGAACATAATTGATTCTTACGAAACATTACTATTTCCCGAACAAAATATCCCCTACAACATTACAGCTCTCACAGGAATTAGTAACCAAATGGTGGCTCATTCTCCTAAGTTTTTTGAAGTTGCAAAAACTATTCTTAGCTACTTAGAAGGAAGAGTTTTTGTAGCCCATAACGTAAATTTTGATTACGGATTTGTAAAGCAAGAATTCAAAAGTTTAGGCTTTTCCTACGAAAGTGAAAAAATGTGTACCGTTCGTTTGTCAAGAAAAGCTTTTCCAGGGTTGCCTTCATACAGTTTGGGGAAACTAAGCAAATCACTTGGTGTAAAACTTAACAATGCGCACAGAGCAATGGCTGATACCATGGCTACTGTAGAAGTTTTTCATCAAATAATGCGCGTACAAGAAGACTTGGACATTGTAACTAACTTGGCCGAAAAACTAGGTATAACTAAACTCCCTAACAAAGCAGGGGTCTATTATTTTAAGGATTTTGATGGTAAAATAATTTATGTTGGTAAAAGCATCAACATAAAAAAAAGAGTGCAAAGCCATATGAGAAACTTTTCTACCAAGAGAGGAATTACGATTATGGAAACGATACAGTCTATAGAATTTAAACTGACGGGAAACGAGACTATGGCTTTACTCTATGAAACTATGGAGATAAAGAACCATAGACCAATTCATAACCGAGCTCAAAAAAAGACAAAATACCCGTTTGGGATTTCGATAAATCGCGAAGATGAATTTCATAAACTGGAACTCAAAGAAGTAAACCAATATAGCGATACAATAATTGAATTTGGCTCTAGAAGAGAAGCAAAAACATTTATTTTGGATATAATCGAACGATTTGACCTTTGCCAGAAATTGAATGGCTTAGAAAATGTAAACCGAGTGGGTTCCTGTTTTCAATATCAATTACACAATTGTAACGGAGGTTGTATTGGGGAAGAAAGTGGGGAAGATTACAACTTAAGAATTGAGAAATTTGAAGCGCAATATGGTTACACAAATGAATCGGGAATTTACACCTCAACAGGGAGAAAAAAATCAGAAATTTCTTTTATAATGCTTGATAATGGAATTATAACTGGGTTTGGATTCACCTCTTCTTCTATGGGATTAAACTGGGGAAGTTTGCAATTATTAACAGAAGAATTTAATCCAGATAAAGATTTTCAAAGGGCTTTTAAGACCATGAAAAGGAATGGGAAATTTGAGAAGGCAGCTAGTTTTTAAGGCTTTTTATTTACTTCTATCTTTTTTTGATTTAGGCTAGGAGATGTAACTAATTATAACTCTTCATTAAAAAACACTTTGTAAAAATGCATCTTTTTTTCTTCGTCATACCCTCTTTCTAGATTTTCCTTTACCGTATCTATTTCGTTAGGATCAATCTTTATTTGAATCATGGTATCCAAAAGAATTTCTGATTTTATTTTCTTCTTTTCCTTCTTTAATGTTGTTTGCTCAATATTGAAACTTGCTTCCAAATCTACATTGTGAATTTGCTTATACTCCTCTTTGTATTCTTCAAATTTATCTGTTATTTCAAACGGCTCAAGTAATTCTTCTTTCAGGATATCAGAGTTTATGAATTCATTTTCATTGAACACTCTCATTGTTTGATTTATGAAATCTTTTTGAGCCAATGTATCGTTATCTAACACCAGATTTGCCGAAAAATCTGAAATCATATTCAGGTAATGTTTCGTCTGAAAAGAATCGTTATGCACTTCTTCCAATCCCAGAAAATCATTTTTCCAATACGAAGCGTCATATGAGTTATTGTCTACCGATAAGATTCTAAGTCCATCGTCCTTTTCGGTATTGATTATCAGACACCCTTTATCTATCTTTTGCAACTTTACTCCTTTGTCAATAATAAAATCGATTCCATCCTCCCTGTGATTGAAGTTCAAAAATTCTAATTTTTTTTCAATTTTAAAAACTCCAATTGCTGTTGTTATGATATCATTGAATTCAATGTCATGAAATTCAACTACAAACAGTTCTCCTGTTTTTATTTGAGGGTGAATTGAGTTTTCGTACAAGTGCCCAAGAACTGCATTGGAATAAGGGATAAAATCTTGTTCTTCGTCAAAATATTTCTTTGTCAAATCAAACATAGTGTTGTATTCCAGGCTGATGTGATGCGAAAATTTATTGAGCTCAATGGATGTTTTTACCGAACTCAAAAAGAAACTTTTTAGTGCTTTATCTTCTTTTTCAGATAAACTCACCTCAGCTTTCGCCAAGAAATTTAACTCTTCTTTTGTTTTACTTCCTACTTTCTGGAGAGTAATGCGCTCTATAAATGTTCTTTTTGTGTTTAGCATCTTTTGGATTTTAAAAGACGAATTTAAGACATTGAAATAGTTATAGAATACTAAAGTCTAATTTATCTTTCAATAGATTAAATAATTCTTTTTGGTTGTGTGTATAAATGCCTTTAATAGGGAACATCTTTAACTTGTTTCAGAATTTATTTTCGGCAAACTGGTTAATAAAAATAGGATACAAAACAAATAGGAATTAAGCGGTTATTATTCTTAGATAGAAACGAGATTAATTGGTTAAACCACTCTTGGGTTTCTTAAGTCATTAAAATACTGATTCAACAGATTTTCAGAAAAATAGGGATAGTTTAATTGTGTCGCCAAACTTAAATAACGAGCTTTATAGATAGATTTTAACTCCAATGAATCCGTTTCTGAATAGTTGAAAATGAGCACGATTAAATTAATGAACTCTTCATAGTTAGCTCGTTTTTCTTTGGGTTTATAATGCTCAGAAAACAGCTTCTTTTCAGGCTCTTTATTTATTAATTTATAGTAGAACATGCACATCAAATAATAGATATTTATATGCTGCTTTTGGTAGTAAAATTTAGGTTTTATATTCGGAGATATTTCATTAACAAGATAGCCCATTAGCTTAATATTACCGGTTATAATAGCAATAATAGTCAGCTCATAGGACAATTCCAGCTGGAAGGTGTTTTTCTTATCGTTAGATTGAAAGTATGGGGCTAATAATAATTCTATTGTCTCGTAATTATTCGCCAATATTTTAATCGATAATATTCTTCCCAAAAGAATTGGATGAAGGTCATGAAGTGTTGGAGAATATTCAACCCTATCGTTTACATTTTTAAGGAGTAAAAAGTTTTTAAGTTGAGTAATCGCTTCACAGAAATAGGTTATATCGGTGAGTTTAGTTGTTTTTGATATGCTGGAAGTCCAATTCCCATAATAGCCCGTTAAACTTGAGTAATCTACAAAAGTTAGGTACACACATTTTAGAAAATTAGTGTTTGTTAATAAGATAATTTCAGAATCTAGTTTTTGAACCCTTAGTAATAAGCCAATAGAGTTTCCTAATAATAAAGCTTCTGAATAAGTGAAGTTTTCATAATTTAACTCTTTTAAATTGAATAATTTATTGAGTAAATCATATCGTTTTAAATGAAATAATTCTCTGGATAATATGATAATTAAATTAATAAAGTCATCCGAAGAGTTATAAATAGATTTTACTAAAATAACCATTTCATCCTCTTTAGGGTTATTAACGATCTCAAATAAAAGAGTAAAAAAATTACTCTTTTCTTTTAAAAAAAAATTTTGAGTAAAATGCACATAACTTTTATAGCCCAGGTATTCTGATAAAATATTTAACGTATTACTATTTGGCTTTGTTTCTTTAGAAACTACAAACATTCTACTTAAAGTATTATAACTAATACTCTTATCTATTGTTTCTAAGATTATATTTGATAACAATTCACAATCTCCTCGGCTTTTAATTTTAAAGCCAATTTTAGTTTGAATTTCAGATTTTAGTGGAAAAGTCATTTTTGTATCATTTTTGTATCAAATGTAAGGATTAATTTTAATAGTTTTCAAAAATAATGTTAGTCATAGCCCTATTTAAATTATGAAACAAAAAAAATAATAACTTGCCTTATGTCTATAGCAACTAAATCTACTGGAACTCCCACATTAAGGGCATCAGTAACTTGAATAATGGCTTCGTTTGCTTTGGTCAATGCTTCGTAATAAAGAACATTTGTAATAACAATTTGTTGCTCTTAGAATTGCCAATTTCAAAATTAAACACAGCTTAATTTTGAAAAACTTTTCTTCTCCATTATCGCACGATAATGATTTTTTTTCTCACTGAAAAAGATTTACTATTTAGAACTAAAGTGTAAGAACCACTTTCAAAGGAATTAACAGGTATTTTTATATTTTCATCTGTGGGCATTTCCTTTTTGAAATAAACCAATCGCCCTATTTCATCAATTATCGTTATAGAAATGTCTCCTTTAATTTCTTGTTTCAGAACCTCAACAGTAAGTATCTCATTTACTGGATTAGGATAAACTTTAACTTCAAAAGCATCTTTTGAAACATTCTCTAATTTAACTGAATTGATAGAAAAACAAGCTGTTGTATCTAAACAACCTTCAGGTGTAGTTATAATACAAGCATAATTCCCATTAATGATAGGAGTAAAACTTTGGTTTGTATCCTTAGGATGGAAAGAATAATTACTGTCACAATTAACCCATTTATAAAGCACACCTGTTGATGCTATAGTCAAAGTGGCCCCAATTGTTGTAACTGCACCTGCAGTTGGAACAATATAAATAGTGCTTGTTTTAGTTAATGAATCTATACCAAAAGAATTGGTAGCCAATAAATTTACAGTGTAAAGTCCAGAATTCAGAAAATTTACTTGGGGTTGAAAAGAGCTACTATCTGTACTGTTTTGGTAGCTAAAAGCAGCAGGGCTAACACTCCAATTATAAGAAGTGGCATACTTCGTATTATTATTAAAAATAGCAGCTTGATTTGCACAAAGTATTGTATCGTTTGTATTAAAAGAAACTAAAGGAAAACGATTTATGGAAATATCATCTATTGCTAAATCTCCACTAAATCCATTGCCCGTTTTACCTCTGAATCTTACAACAATTTTTTGTCCTGTAAAAGGAGAAAGGTCAACTGTTTTTTCAATCCATAAATTACCTTGGTCTCCAATTATTGAGGAAGAAACATCATTAATCCATTTCCCATTTGATAAAACATCAACATGTAAACTTCCTATTGTAGAACCATACATGTGATACCAAAATTTAAGGGTAGCAAAAGAAGAACTTGTTAAATCGATACAAGGGGAATTTACTAATGCATCTTTGTTTGGACAAGGTGTTGAAGTTTCAAGATAAAGATATTTTCCAGTTCCAGAAGTATGGTCAGAAGGTGGACCAGTGTTTGCTGTAGCAGTTCCGCTATGATCCGTTCTCCAATCTATACTATCTCCAATTAATGAAGGTGTATTTGGTACGTTATACCATCCGTCCATAAGGCTACAAGAAATACCTGAACAACCCCAAGCAGTAGAACAATCAGTAAATGAATCGAAATTTTGATCGTATGGAAGGCTAACTGTTGAACAGGAATAAGAAACCAGAACCAACAAGGCACTATCGTTAGAACTTAAGACATCACTTGGTTTCTCAGACCAAACCTTGATACTATCAACTCCAAGGCTAAGTGAAATACTATCATTAAAAGTGTGTACTAGAACATTCCCAATTGGTATACTTCCAAATAGGGTATCTGCATATATAAGCCCATTATTTTGTTGAAACTTAACTATGAGACTATCCATAGCTTTTGTTCCGGTATTCCTTAAATTTATTTTAATAGGGAACTTTCCTTCATAAACACAATAAGGAATATGACTGCTAGCCATTACAGTTTCAATAGCAACATCTTCTCCAATACAGTTGAAATCAGTTAAAGGGATTTCAATAGCTATTACTCTTCTACTTATTGCTCCTTTAGGACCATAAGCTTGAACGCTTAACCAGTCTGTTTGTGAAGAACTCAAACCTGTGATCAATACAAAATTATTGTTTGTAATAGTCAAAGAGTCCATGTATTTATTTCCAAGTTTTGATATTTTATAGTAAGATGCTGAATCCATATTGTCCCATTGAAACAAGGCCGAATCGGCACACCTCCAAAGCATAGAGAAGTTTTGAACTAAAGGCATAATATTAAAGGCTTCTATACTATTGCTAATTATAGAACCTCTATTTAATTTAACTATAACTTTTCCGCTTATTACATTGGGTACAGTCCAAGCATATCCTCTTACTGTATCATTTATACCAGTAGCTATGGATATCCAATTAGCTCCACTATCTACAGAATATTTTAAATCAAAACTACCTGGAGTACCATAAGAATCCCACTGAATGTATTCTGTTTCCCCAGGGACAAAATGCTCTCTCCCTAAAGGATATGTTAATAATACTTCTTCGTATAAAAATTCATAAGTAAGGAAATATTTTTGAGGTCCTTGAGGTATTAAAGTTCCGTTTATTGATATTGAATAATTTCCAGCTATTGGGTTTGATATTGTAACTTGCTCCACGTTATTTAAATTATCTAATGCTCGTATAGCAGGCTTTCTCAGACTATCCAAATGTGGTGCAGGATTAAGAACCCAGGGAAAATAAGTTGTATTTCCAGGACTGATTACTGTCATATCCAAATTATTCACCAATGCTTTTACTGGTATTGAGGTAGAAGCCGGATAATCTGCCCAATGAACCAAAACACGTAATTCTTTTACATTGGTCGGGACTGTAATAGAATGACTCTTGTTTGTTCCATTTGCTATACTTGCTTCAATAAATCTATTTTCTTGAAAAACTGAAAATGCACGTCTAACATTAACTCTACCAAATCCTGTACGGAAATCTGGACCTGGATTTTCCATGTCATCACAAGTATTTAAAAGAACCGTTTTTATCAAAGATAAATGAGGTGTACTTCCTCCATTCACTGATTTATAACTATGAACCAATTGTCCTACGACACCAGATATTTTAGGTGCTGCATGAGATGTTCCTCCACCTCCTTCTATCATTAAATCAGGTTTTATTCTTCCATCATAGGCTGGTCCTTTTGAACTAAAACCAGATCTTTTATCCAGATTATTACAGGAACCAACAGCAAATGTATTTTTAGCTTGTTTTACCCCTCCAGTTAAATTTGCATACCCACTAATTCCAACATATGGACCGTAAGTACTAGCATTATTACTTTGATTCCCAGCTGACCAACTGTGTAAAGGTCCAATACTGTCTCTTATATCTTGATCCCTAACAGTACCAGCCGACCAAGCACTCATCCCTATCCCGTAACCATAAGAATGATTAACTGAGACAAGACCAACAGTAGAAAAATAAGTGTTATTAGAATTATTATTGTTTAGAGACAAAACATTTGCTCCAGAAGCAATTCCCTCATTAATTGGATTTAAATTTCCAGCACCAGCCATTCTATAAATTACTCCTCTCTTATGTCCCGAAATAGTCCCTGAACCATATTCAGTAAGCCTCCCTTCTATTTCAATTCTATTGTCACTGGTGTCATAAATCCCTCCTTCTTCAACTGCTACAGTTGTTCCTGCTCCATCAATATTTAAATTATTAACCGGATTATTTAACCAGTTTGTTCTTCCTGTTGTGTTAAAGATTGTTCCCTCCAAACTTGGTGTTGGATTAATTGATTCAATAAATTTTATTTCCTGGACAGCTAATAACTCTTCTATTTTTAAAATTGGAATTTGCACTTCGAAATTATGTTCTTGTAAAGAGTAATTCAAAATTTTTCCAATTTTTGAAATCTTTTCTCTGGCCTTACTATTATCTCCCAAAAAGATTGCTAGCACTTTTATTTCGTCTCCAAAAAGAATATGATTAGGATATTGTTTTTTATATAACTCGGGACTTAGCTTAAAACGATTATCTAGGTTAAATACAGCACGAACTTTTATAGTATTGAAAACATCTAAATTTCTGTTTTTTGCAAAAATAGCTATGTAGGCATAATTTGGAATATAATCATCCAACTCTATCCCTGCATCTTTAAGTGCCAATCTTTCTTTGGCTGATGGTATATCATAGAATTGAATAATCTTACAAGAAAACTCTGTTTGAGTAGATAGTTCAGAAATTAAAGTCTGATGATTTTCTTGAGGGAGAAAACTTCCGTTTAATAACTGAATAGTGTAATTTTTGTTTTGAGAAAAAGAAAAAGAGGTTGCTAAAAAAAACAAACAGAAAGTATTTAACCTTCTAAAATTCAAGAATATCTTCATCATTTACTAATTTAAAAAACCATTGTGAGTATTGGCTGGTTTGTTGTAAATATACAAATTTGAATAACAACTGTTTTAATCAATAAATTGTCATAGGTTAGGCTACTTATTTTCCAATACAAAATTTGCTGAAAATATTCCCTAACAATTCATCAGTAGATATTTCTCCTGTAATTTCACCTAAGAAATGAAGTGCTTGCCTTATGTCTATTGCAACTAAATCTCCTGTAACCCCTATGTTAAGTGCATTAGTAACTTGTACTATTGCTTCATTGGCATTTGTCAAAGCCTCAAAATGACGAACATTTGTAACAACAATTTGTTGCTCTTGCGATTGCTTAGAATTAGTAATCTCAATAATCTTCTGAGTCAGTTCTTCTATATTCTCTCCTTCCGAAGCAGAAATTTGAGTACAATCGATTGCACTTAATCTTGATTTATCTTCCAATAAATCTATTTTATTAGCTACCCAAATTACATCTATTGTTTCGTCTGTCAATTGAGATTTCAAAAGTTTAAATTCTTTTTTTACTTGTTCCAAGTCTGCACTAGCGTCAAATAAATACAAGATAATTGCAGATTTTCCTGCTTTCTCAATTGCTCTTTGGATTCCTATTTTTTCTATCTCATTTTCTGTATCACGAATTCCTGCTGTATCAATAAATCGATACTTTATTCCTTCCATCACTATTTCATCTTCTACAATATCACGGGTTGTTCCAGCAATACTGGATACAATTGCTTTTTCTTCTTTCAAGAATTTGTTCAGCAAAGTAGATTTACCTGAGTTGGGTGCTCCAATAATTGAAATTGGGACTCCATTTTTAATTGCATTTCCAAAAGAAAAAGATTCTATCAGGCTTTTTAATTTCGTCTCTATGCGTTCCAATAATTCATTCAATTGGGTTCTATCTGCAAACTCTACATCTTCTTCACTAAAATCTAATTCCAGTTCAATAAGCGAAGCGAAATTTATTAATTCCTCTCTGAGTCCATTTATTTCATCAGAAAACCCTCCACGCATTTGTTGCATGGCTAGTTTATGAGAAGCCTCAGTTGTGGAAGAAATTAAATCTGCTATTGCCTCTGCCTGCGATAAATCAAACTTTCCGTTTGCAAAAGCTCGCATAGAAAACTCACCAGCTTTAGCTAGCCTCACTCCTTTTTTGATTAGGAGTTTAAGAATTTGTTGCTGGATATAAACCGACCCGTGACAAGCAATCTCTATTACATCTTCCCCTGTGAATGACTGCGGATTTTTGAAAACAGTTAATAAAACTTCATCCACTATATTTTCTTCCTCTTTTATCACCCCAAAATGAGCTGTATGCGATTTTTTATCGGATAAATCTTTAGAAAAAATAGAAGAAACGACAGGAAATGCTTCACTTCCTGAAACACGAATTACTGCTATCGCTCCCATTCCGTTAGCAGTAGAAAGGGCACAAATTGTATTGGTAGAATCTAAAATCATGTGCAAATTTAGGTTTTTCAATCCGATTGAGGAATGGATAAAGGATAATTTTAATATTCCCTTTCATAATTTTGTAAAAGAAAGGATAAAAAACTACTTTTGGTTATTCTAAAAACAAAGAACCAAATGAGTATATTAGTTAATAAAGATTCTAAAATAATAGTACAAGGTTTTACAGGAACCGAAGGAACTTTTCATGCAGGACAAATGATCGAATACGGATCGCAAGTTGTTGGTGGTGTTACTCCAGGAAAAGGAGGACAAACTCACCTTGACAAACCTGTATTTAATACCGTAGAAAATGCTGTAAAAGAAACTGGAGCAAACGTATCCATTATTTTTGTACCGCCAGCTTTTGCTGCAGATGCAATTATGGAGGCTGCAGATGCTGGAATTGGAGTAATCGTTTGTATTACTGAAGGAATTCCAACTAATGATATGGTAAAAGTAAAAGAATATTTAACTGATAAAGATTCTAGATTAATTGGACCAAACTGCCCGGGGATAATTACTGCTGACGAAGCAAAAATTGGAATTATGCCAGGATTTGTTTTCAAAAAAGGAAGAGTAGGTATTGTTTCAAAATCTGGAACATTGACCTATGAAGCAGCCGACCAAGTTGTGAAAGCTGGATTGGGAGTTTCTACTGCAATTGGTATTGGAGGAGATCCAATTATTGGGACTACGACACAAGAAGCAGTTGAAATGTTTATGAATGATCCAGAAACTGATGCAATTGTAATGATTGGAGAAATTGGTGGAGATATGGAAGCGAAAGCTGCAAGATGGGTAAAAGCAAACAGTACGAAGCCAGTTATTGGTTTTATTGCAGGGCAAACTGCTCCTAAAGGAAGAAAAATGGGACATGCTGGTGCAATTGTTGGAGGTGATGACGATACAGCTCAAGCTAAAATGAAAATTATGGCTGAATGTGGAATTAGTGTTGCTAGTTCACCTGCAGAAATTGGAAAGAAAGTTGCTGAAGCATTGGCAAAATAAATTACAATACAATTATATAATAAAAAAGGCTTGAAGATATCTTCAAGCCTTTTTTTTGTTGTTTACTTTTTTAAGTGAAATTCCTTTATTTTATCCAATAATTTTATTCAATACCTCTTCCATTTCTTTCTTAGAAAAAGAAAGCTTAGGTTGTGTGAAATTTACATCATTTGCGCTTTGGATAGGAACTAAGTGAATATGTGCATGGGCCACTTCTAATCCTATTACAGCAACTCCTATTCTTTTGCATGGGATTGCTTTTTCAATTTTTAAAGCGACTTGCTTAGAAAAAATCATCATTTCTGACAAAAGAGAATCTTCTACATCAAATATATAATCAATTTCTTGTTTAGGAATAACCAAAGTATGTCCTTTTACTAGCGGATTTACATCCAAGAAAGCTAAAAACTTATCGTTCTCTGCAATTTTATAGCAAGGTAGTTCTCCCTTAATTATTCTGGTAAAAATACTACTCATTTTATCTAGATATCTCTATGATTTCAAATTGAATAATCCCTCCTGGAGTTTCCACATCTGCAATGTCACCAACACTATGACCTAATAACCCTTTCCCAATTGGAGAATCTACTGAAATTTTCTTTGCTTTTAAGTCTGCTTCATTTTCAGCAACCAAAGTATATTCTACCTCTTTATTACTTCTTAAATTTTTAATTTTTACGATAGATAAAATAAGCGCTTTAGTGGTATCCATTCCTGTATCGTCCAATACTCTCGCAATAGAAATAATGTTCTTTAGTTTAGAGATCTTCATTTCCAATAACCCTTGCGCTTCTTTTGCAGCATCATATTCTGCGTTCTCTGATAAATCTCCTTTATCACGTGCTTCAGCAATTTGCTGAGATATTCTTGGCCTTTCAAATGTTTCTAATTCAAAAAGCTCATCCTTTAAGGATTTCAATCCTTCTGCTGTGTAATATGTAATGTCAGACATAATTTTTCTTTCTAATGGTATAACTAAAAAAGAGAACCTTACGATTCTCTTTTATTATTGTATACACAAATATACTAATTATTTATAAAACCTGCTTAAAACAAGTTTTTTGACTGTTATTCTTCGTCTTCACCTAGGTTTAATCTAATTCCTATTCCGTGAATTGCACCTAGTACCGGAGCATTTCTAAATGAGTAATCTACCCCAAGAGTCGATTCGTTTTTTCCAAATGGCATATCAATAGAAATACCTGCACTTGGTCCAGATAAAGCTGATTGAGTTTCTATTGCAGAGAATGTCCCTTTTTCATAAACTAATCCTGCTCTAATCATTACAATTACTTTTTTTGCATGTAAAACATACTCAGCTCCAACTCTAAATTGATCTCTTTGAAAAGAATTAGAAGTAAAAGTTGCTGCTGCAGTTAAAGAATTATTTTCATTGATTAAAAAATCATAAGCTCCAGAAATATTAATTAAAGAGGGTAATTCGAAGTTTGCTGTTCTTTGTTCTGTAGTTGTTGAGATCTCAGTAAATGGGTTTATAGTTTCAATAGCAAAACCATCTCCTTTGTATTTCATTGGTGGTCCTACATTTTTCAAAGCAAGTCCAATTTTTATATGGTCTCTTTCTCCTGTTACATATCTTACTCCTGCATCAAAAGCAACTCCATTTGCTTTTGCATTTGCAATTCCTTCACTTAAAATCTTGATGTTAATACCCCCAGAAATTGATGCGGAAAATTCCTTAGCATAAGCCAAGTTTAACAAAAAACTGGTAGGAGAGAAAGTTCCCAATCCTCCTTCTGGCAATTCTGTTGTAGTAATTGGAATGTCACCATAATTTACTGTCATCATACTTATTCCAAGTACTCCAGACTCACCCACTCTCTGTGCTAAACCAAAAGAATTTAATTTAATTCCTGTGGATTGCATCCAAGAAGTATTGGTAAATTCGATTTCTGTTTTATCTGCTAATGCCAAACCAGCTACATTCAATTGCAATGCACCTAATCCTTTTATATGTGCACCTCCAGAACTAGCCCAAGCAGATGATCTTGCCCAAGGATTAATAAGCAATTGGGTAGAACCTGCTGAACCGATTCTATCTTCATTTCCAGCCATTGCAGCTATAGAAAAGAAAGTAGCGATTGATAATATTGTTATTTTTAATTTCATACTATAGTAATTATAATAATTTAATACTCTTTTTTAATCTGGTTTAGAAGTTTGTCAAATCTGGTGGTCTTAATGCACCAAACCATTTTATCACTTTTTCACCCACATCTGGAACATCAAAATGTATAATATACACCCCTCCAGCAATAGGAACTCCATTTATATTTTTAAGATCCCAATCCAATGATGTCAATGGATCATCTTTTGTAAATGTTCTTATTAATGAACCTCCTACATTATAAATTCTTACTGTACATTTCTCTGGTAAGTTAGTCAACTTAACTCTTGAGTCCAATCTTTTAGTTTCGTAATTAGAATAAGCATAGTAAGGATTGGGTACTACATTAATCATCTTTAATGCACTTGTTGCTGTATCTGTAACACCAATTCCTGTTGCCACTGATGCTGTATTAAATTGATATAAGTTATACCAATCATTTTTACTATTTCCAACATTTGAAGAAGGCTTATTAACAATATATCCTTTGTTAGCATACCTTTCATAATTTGTTTCTACCCTTACTTTTAGTATTGCATCTGTAGCTAAAAAAGTTCTGCCTGGTATAGTCATAGGCGTTCCTACCCACATACAAGAGCGCCATACTCTAAGTTTCTCTAGAGTATTTGTTCCTGACAATCTGTTGTAAATACTTGCCCCATCGTCATAATACTTAGTTGCATTGTTGTCATTTGCCAAAATTGGTGGAGTTGTTAATAAGCTATTATTTCTGAAAATATATAAGTAATGTTTTCCTCCTGCAACGACACTTCCAAGTCCTTGATAAAAAGTAGATGTTGGGTTGAACATCATATCTCTTCCATTATCCCCTGCCAGCCAAGAATCTTCTCCGTAAACAACATTTAATCTTTCTCCAGTTTCTAGATCAATTACATATCCTGGAAACCATCCCATCCCTGTTGCACTAACTAAATCTCCTTCTCCAGAGTTATAGCCTGCATCCCCTGCTTGTTTCCCATTTTTATCAATAGAAGCTGCTGCTCTTATATTTAATTTACTCACTCCACCCTCTGCTAGAGTTGTTTTATCTTGAGTTTCTAATACAGAGCATCTAGTCCACAATGATTTATCTTTTGTATAGACAACATCAACACTATTCAATAATCCCATTCCGTTGTAATTGACTACTGCACCAGCAGCATAACTTCCTCCAACTGGAGTATTGTCAATAGCTTGAGGACCTAATAATCTAAACGGAGCAAAAGTACCTCCTGCAATCCCTTCAAACTGTTGTTCGTCATCTAAACCTTGGTAATCATTGTAGTCTCCTTCTGGTGTAGCTGGATCAACAACCTGTGTTCCACTTCTTATCCAGTTTGCTGATGTGTTTCCATCTTGATCTGGGAACCCTAATAACCATGCTTGTGATGGGTCTTCATAAGTTAAACTCCAATCAATTAAATTAGTTGAAAGCTCTAAAGAACCTGCTCCTGGGGCAATATCAGTTTTTACTGCTCTATTTAAATGAAGATATTGCTCAATATTAATTGAGAATCCATAATCTGGAAATAATTGTTCATTCCCTAAAACTATGTCTCTATCCGATACTATAATTGAGTCATCACTTAATCGTTTCAATTCCCATGTTGCAGCATTTAATCCATTAGAACCATCTTTTATAAACTTAACTTGGTATTCGTCAGATGGTAAATTCAATGGGTCAATAATTTTAACATCTATTGGTCCTTTTCCAGCTGCATAAGTTAATTCATCTACTCTGTTGTTTCTTGCTATTTCTAGTCTAGAAGCATCAGTTAAATCCAATTCATTTCCTCCGTTACCCATTCCTTCAATTCTCACAATTTCAACTCCGTCTCCGTAGTTTGCGTTCTGAACTGTCCCTCCAGCTTCTGGTGTTGGGTTATGAGGAATTCCAGGATAAGATTGTATTTCTGATCCATCATATCCTTTTCTACTTGCGATATAAGGTTTTTGTTGTCCATTCAATGAACCTGCATCTGTTGGGTCATATTTTTTGAAATTATTATAACCATAGGAAATTATTAAGAAATAGTAAGTTTTGTGATTTACTATTTTTGGATCTCCTTTTGCAAATAAATCGTCTGTTACTCTTAATGAATGTTTTATTCCTGCATCTGCTCCATTAGCAAATAATTGAGGGACTCCAACTCCCATTACTGGATCAATCGAATAATTGATTAATTGCGTTACTCCATTTTTAATATCGTACTGAGCAATTAGTCTAGACTTATCTATATCATAAATATCAGAAGCCGAAACTGAAATATCTTTTAATTGGTATATTTGGTATCCTTCAAAAGTGTAATAGTTGTTTTTTCCGTTAATTGCTTTTAACGAAGGATCTAATAGACTTGTATCAATAGTTGGATCAAGTTTAGAGTAATTTTCAATATCAGCTCCGTTTGCTGTAGGATCAATTGTTAGAATCAATTCTTTGTCCAATTCTTGAATAACAAGTTTTGGTGCATCTGGCCCTTCTAATATCTCAAAACAATTATCAAATAAACTTTGTGCTTTATCATCAGCCGCAGTTAATTTAGCTATAGAAGAAAGGTTCCCACTTGTTCCCCTTCCGTAAACAACTCCTACTGTAATGTTGTTCAATGCTCCTGGCTCTAAAGTAAATGGCCCAGCAGATTGCAAGAATCTTCTATCTCCTGGTGCGTTACCTACTGATGTTTCTGACCAAGGTGCTGCAGCTACGGAAGTATTTCCTCCAGTTCCCCATCCTTCTGGGTCTGTATTAACTCCTGTTGCAGGATTACTTGGGAACATGAAATCACAATCTACTCCTGATGTTGATGAACCAACTGGTGCTGGATACGCATCTCCTCCATATTGAAATTTAACTCCATCTTTCCATAATCCCTTAAGGTAATTATAATGTTCAATTTGGTTGTCAGGATCACTTTGATTACCCGAAGCCGAATTGTTATAATATACAAATCTTCTCATCCCAAATCTTTCGTTATCTATAGTTGAATCTCCATAACCGATCCCATTACCAGGAACTGCTTCTGTTAAGAAGTTAGAAGAACCATTTACAAAAAATGGATTTGCTTTACCATCATTATCCTGGTAAGGCCCTTCAAAGAAATCTACTCCAATAGCAGGTGGATTTGCTCCATAAGGAACTGCTCCATTTGAACAATTATCATCAGTTGCATCTGCATTATAAGCATAACCTAACCCTCTTCCTACATCACAACCTACATAATCATCTTGTGCACAACCTAAATCTGTATCTACATTTTGTCCAAAATAAGTGTCAAATAAAGTTTGAGTAGAACGGTTAATCATTTCATAATTATAAAATGTCATGTCGTTTATCTCATCATTGGTTGCAAATGAAAAGGCTTGTCCTCTTATTTCCATTCCTATTGATTCACCTCCAGATTCTGTATGAATATTTCCTCTGTCATTAAAAATCCACCAAATAGTGTAATCTCCAAACAATGTTACTTGACGATCGTTTCTACAATCAATCTCTTCTTCTATGTCATACCAAGGGTAATCACCATTGGCAACATTATAAACGCCATCTCCATCATTGTCATAAAAAGGAGCAATGTAATAATCTTGAAATTTTGAAACATCTCCGTGTGCCGGCCAATCTAGTATACTTGATGGAATTGCATAACCAGGAAAATCATCTGAAGCGTTACATAAAGGGTCTTGAGAACAAATATAAAAAGACCTGTAAGTTTCTACTTCCTGTCTTGTGATTACAAAAAACTTATCCCAAGCAGCACATTCTGCTGCATTAATATCTGCTGCACCAAAATCTTTTTTATCAACACCATTTCCTGATCCTGCTGTTGTAGAAAGTGGTCCTGGCCAGTAATCATTTCCATCTGATCTAAATCTAATGGCAGCAAGTTTCAATTGATTAGTAGCATCAACACCACCCATCCAAAGACCTCCAGCATATATTGGTGAAGTTCCTGCGTCTTTTGGCACGATATAAGATGCTCTAGATAAAGATCTATTATACCATAATAAACCACTGTTTTCTATGTAGGCACTCGCGTTATTAAACTCTAATGTTCGGTTCTGACTAGCTGGCGCACACCCTGCTGCTCTAGTTGCTATGGAACTTCCCGATCTTGAAGAGGTTCCCACCCATTCTCTTGCCGTTAAGACAGAAGATAAAAGTAAACCAACACCTAAAAGAAAAAATTTGTTTGTATTGTAAGTTTTCATATTCTAATATTTTTAAAAATCAAGTTTCACACCAAGTCTAATTGTTCTTGGTAACGAATAATTAAAAGGATTGTTCATTCTTAAAGCATAATACTCTCTGAATGATGCTTCGCTAATTTGACTAGCAATAATTGTTTGGAATTGAGCATCTGATAAAAATCCATCATCATCAGGATTTCCTGTTGCTCTATACACTCCTAATATATTCTTCGTGTTAAATAAATTATTTACCAATAAATATACATTCAATGCTGCAGATTTTTGTTTTTTAGATCCAAACTTTAACATGAAATTTCTATCCACTTGCATTGCAACTCTAAATGTTCCAGGATTTCTTGAACCACTAGGAGTTCCTTCAAGAACTGAAGCTCCTAATCCTGTAAGTGATGATACCGTTTTTGAGGCAGAATAAGGTCTTCCTGATGAATAGTTTGCTGTAAAGTTAACTCCTGTATTTTCAAGAATTTTTTTACCTCCTAATACCAATCCGTTATAATCTTTTCCTTGTCCATATCTAAAATCAACTGTTCCTGTTACAACATGTCTTTGATCATAGCTGTAAGGAAAGATTGCTCTTAAGTTTGGTTGACCAGAGTTAATTAAACTAAGGGACGAACCTGCACTAGATCCAGTTCCTTCTGCAAATTGAAGTGTGTAAGATACTTTCATCCAAAGATTCTTCGATTTTCTTTTGTCAAAAGTTAAAGTAAGTCCTTTTACTGTTCCAAAATCAAGGTTACCAAATGAACGGTAAGTTTTAGGATAAGCTCCCGCAACATTAACTACTGTAATTTCATCTCTTTGCTCTCTATAGAAACCTGCAATTTTCAATGAAGATGATCTACTTAATACTTGTTGGAATCCAACTTCATAATCAATCGTTCTTGTTGGTTTCAAATCTGGATTATTTATTACATCCGCAGAAATATTATCTATGTATAAATAGTCTAAAGGATTCAATCTATTTCCTGTAGTTGGTCTTTGTGATAAAATATCATAATGAGCAAAAAACAAAGCATCTTCCGAAATTGGGAAAGAAAAAGAAATTCTTGGCATTACAATAATAGAAGGTTTATAATCTTCAAATGCATTAGAATTTATTTGATCAGTTGGAGAAACTCCATCTGCTAAATAAGGTGCTATACCATTTGGAGATTCAATTGTAGTAGGGTCTGTTATTTCAATTCCATCCGCATTGTACCAAGTGTTCCCGTTTCTATATCCATTAATAGCTGTAGGAGCATTTATGTCATTTACATAGACAACATAATCATCTCCCATATTTGCAGGGTGACTAATCTCAACACCTCCTGGTAAAGATCCAACTTCTGCAACTGTTCTTGCTGGTCTTAATAAATATTTGTCTTTTAGTACTGATTGATTTGCATCAAATCTATCAACTCTTACTCCTACATTAAATATGATATCATTGAATGAAAATTTATCCATAATAAATCCAGCAAAATAAATTGGTTCAAATGCACCAACTTGTCTTTTGAAATTACCCGATTCGTCTTTCTCTGTAAAGAAATCATCTAAACTTGGGTTAGAATTAATTTTCTTCCCTGTGTGATCATAACCATAGTAACTAATAAAACTTTGATCAAACCCCCCATTTGTTAGTTCGTCTGCACTAAAGAAATCTACATTAAATTGAGATGGGTCCATTGCGTCTACCACAATGAAATCTGATCCATTTGGATCCAATCCTAAGGATTGTCTTAAGTTATAATCAAAAAACGTTTGTGCTTCGGTACTAATTAACCTATCGTAGGTTCTATATAAATACGTTCCTTTGTATTCTTCGTTATAACTATCAAGGTTCAACTCTCCAATATGGCTATTTGCCAATTGCCTCATTCTTGTCCAAAGTCCAATTGGTCCAATTCCGTAAGATCTATCTGATCTTTGTTCGTATTCAAAACCTAAAGTCATTGCGTGATCTCCAACATTAGCAGAACCGGAAGCTGTAACTCTAAATTGTCCAAACTCCCCATAATTATATCCTCCTGGCTGGACCCCTACGTTTGTAAATAAGCCATAAACCGATCTTGGTACATCTCCATTTCTTAATGCTTGACCTTGTAGTACATTATCTAAACTTCTTACTCTTCCACTATTAAAATCATAATATTGACTAGTAACTGCAGCTAAATCAGCATTTTTATCTGAAGGTGTAAAGTCAGCAGAAGTTTCTAAAAACCCATTATGAATGTATGTATTAGATGAAGCATCATATTCATAATTATTTTCAAACTGTCTATCAAAATTTCCTACATATCCATAATCGAATAAATTATCTCCATGACGGGTGTTTTTTGTGTTGTTTGATGATTTAGAATAATCAACCATTACAGTATAATAAGCATTTTTAATTTTTGATTCTTTTTCACCTTCTTCAACAACATTATTAGCAAATCTCTGTGTTAATTTACCGTAAGCTCTCCATGTACTATTAGTACTATTAGATAAATTTTCTGAATTTAATAAAGAACTTGCAAAGTTATATCCGTTTCCATTACCCCAATCTAAAGTTCCTCCAAAAGACAAATTAATATTTGGTCCAGTATTTACATCAATTTTTGTAGAAATAGAGGCACTCCTTTGGGCCGCATTCTGTCTGAATTTTATTTTTTCAAAATCATTCATTGTTAAATACTCAGTCTTGTAATTAATCCCATTTGATTGGTTTCTTACAACTGGATTTAACAAAATATCATCTTTCACATCTTGTTTTAACTGAAACTGATCAATTGCTAAAGGTCTTGAGTCTACTATATGACGAGCATTCCCTGAGATAAAGAACCCTAAAATTGGTTTTGTTTTTTTCCCATTTGAATCTTTTTTCATAAAAAGTGGTCCTGATAAACTTCCTTCTAATAAGTTATATCCATAATTATCAGTTCCATAAGTATTATCTCCAATTTTATATCCAGAAGTAACATATTCAATACCTCCAAAATAGAAACTCGATGGACCTCTAGTTGTAATCGAAATTACACCTCCTGTAGCATCTCCATAACTAGCTGGTAAACCTCCTGTAATTACAGCAACTTCTTGAATTGCTGATTTTGGCAAATTTGCTGACCCTCTTACTTTAATTCCATCTATATAATAGTAAGTAGCATCTGATCTTGCTCCTCTAATACTAGAAATTGCTCCGTTACCATCAGTAGCAACACCACCAACAGTTGCGGCTATAGAAGCTGCAGACCTTCCTGGCATTTTTGCGATTTCATCTTTTGTCATTGTTCCCCCAGAAGATCCTCCGTCTCTATCAATTAATGGCACTTCATAGTCAACAACAGTAAATTCTTCTAATGTTACATCTCCATTTTCTAACAAAATGTTTTGGAATGTAATTTTATTACTCTTTACTATAATCCCATTTACTTGGTATTTTTTATATCCAACAAAACTAACTTTCAATTCATAACTCCCCGGCTGTATAGAATTTATTACAAATTTTCCATCCAGATCAGAAGCGGCTCCTGCCTTTTGTGTTCCGTTTTGAATCAATACTAAATTAACAAATGGCAAGGT